>Ga0255052_10001956_pt1 | contig 15085 bp, 13 predicted proteins | sample JV7_2_21_MG_FD_188632 | JGI IMG/M metagenome (GOLD analysis project Ga0255052, IMG submission 188632) | Seawater microbial communities from Jervis Inlet, British Columbia, Canada - JV7_2_21 | ecosystem: Environmental > Aquatic > Marine > Inlet | place: Canada: British Columbia | collected...
TCGATCCAAGCGCCGCGAGCGCAATCGGCCAAGGCATCAGTATCGGCGTCGGGCGCATCGTGGACAACGGCACCAGCTTCGCGGCGATTCTGCATGCCCTCGAAGGGGATGCGACGACCAATATCATTTCAACGCCGTCAATCGTGACGACGGATAACGAGGAAGCCAGTCTCAATGTCGGTCAGGAAGTGCCGTTTGTGACCGGCTCATTCACGAATACCGGCACCGCGGGTGGTGCCGTGAATCCATTCCAGACGATTCAACGGGAACAGGTCGGCGTCAAACTGACGATCACGCCACAAATCAACGAAGGCGACGCAATTCTGCTGAAGATTTCTCAGGAAATATCGAGCATCAGCGAATCGGCACAAGGCGCATCTGATCTGATTACCAACGAGCGCACAATTGATACGACGGTCATCGTCGAGGATGGCGGCATCCTGGTCCTCGGCGGACTGATCGAAGACGCCCTAAGAGAAAGTACACAGCAGGTGCCGATTCTCGGCAGCATTCCATTGCTCGGTGCCCTGTTTAGAAATCGCAGCGTCAACAAAGTAAAGACGAACCTGATGGTATTCATCCGGCCGAAGATTCTGCGCGACGGTACGGAAGCGGCGATTGCGACTAACGCCAAGTACAACTTCACACGGAATCTGCTCATGCAGGACGGCAGTAATGTGCCTCAGATGATCGGTGAGGACCGACCGGCAATACCGCCGCTGGAACAATACGAAGAAGAAGCGAAGGCAATCGACGCGGCCGATGATTCCAGTGAATAACGCTGACTGACGGCGTTATGAGTATGGACAGCGACAGCGAAATAGTTCTTGAAACCGAAGATGCGACCGTCATCGAAGTCGGTGAGAGTATCGCGGCAGAAGACGCCGGGCATCGACATCTCCCCTTCTCGTTTTCAAAGCGCCATGGCGTTCTCATTCGCGATATCAGAGACGGCAAGGCGGACGCGGTATATCGCACCGGCGCTTCGCCATTAAGCCTCGCCGAAGCCCGGCGATTTGCACGCGTGCCCCTGAAGCTTACTAGAGTGACAGCAGATGCGTTCGATGCCCTGTTGCAACAAACTTATGAACAGGGCAGCAACATGGCCATGCAAATGGTCGGCGGTCTCGATGAAGACATCGACCTGTTGCAGGTCGCACAGGAGTTGCCTGAGCCATCCGACCTCCTGGAAAGCGATGACGACGCACCGATTATTCGCTTCATCAATGCGGTCCTGACCGAAGCCGTCAAGGAAAACGCTTCTGACGTGCACATCGAGCCCTACGAAAACCGGCTCGTCGTACGATTTCGGGTCGACGGCGTGCTCCAGGAAATCCTGCAGACACGTCGGGCGCTTGCTCCACTGCTTGTTTCCCGCATCAAGGTCATGTCGAAACTGGACATTGCCGAAAAGCGGTTGCCACAGGATGGCCGCATCTCTTTGAGAATCGCCGGCCGTGCCGTAGACGTACGCGTGTCGACCATGCCTTCGGGACATGGCGAACGGGTCGTGCTGCGCCTGCTCGACAAGCAGGCCGGACGACTGGATCTCAGCTCGCTGGGCATGGACGACAATTCGCTCAAGATAATGGACGATCTCATTCATAAGCCGCACGGCATCATTCTCGTCACCGGACCAACGGGATCCGGTAAAACGACAACTCTGTATGCGGCGCTCGAGCGCATTAACGACAACAGCCGCAATATCATGACGGTCGAGGACCCGATCGAGTATTTCATCGACGGCATCGGGCAAACACAGGTCAATACCAAAGTCGAGATGACTTTCGCGAGGGGACTCCGGGCAATCCTGCGACAGGATCCCGATGTCGTCATGGTCGGTGAGATTCGCGACCTGGAAACCGCGGAGATCGCCGTTCAAGCCAGTTTGACCGGTCACCTCGTTCTTTCGACTTTGCATACCAATACCGCTGTCGGTGCGGTAACGCGGCTCCGCGACATGGGCGTGGAGCCATTCCTGCTGTCATCGAGCCTGATCGGCGTCCTCGCGCAACGCCTGGTACGCGTTCTCGATGACGACACCAAGGTGGCTTATGTGGCCCGGGATTTCGAATGTCACACACTTCACATGGGTGCAGAGAATCCGCCGACCATATATCGGGCCGGCCAGGCGGACAGCCGCGGATTCCGCGGTCGCACCGGCATCTACGAACTGGTATCGGTCGATGACGCCATGAGAACGATGATTCACGATGGCGCCAGCGAACAGGATCTCGAACGTCACGCCCGGGCGTCGAGCCCGAGCATTCGCGATGATGGCTGTCGCCGCGTACTTGCCGGCAACACCACACTTGATGAAGTGCTGCGTGTGACGCGCGAAGACTAGTATCTTAGAATCCGCTCATGGGCGCATTCGAATACGTAGCACTCGATAAGGCCGGCAAGGAGTCCAAGGGCCTTCTCGAGGGAGATACTGCAAAACACGTACGTCAGATTCTGCGTGAACGTCAGATGCTGCCGGTCAAAGTCACCGAAGTCGCAAAAAAAGAATCCCGGCAGCATCGAAACTTTTCCATTAAACGAGGGATGTCGGCAAGTGAACTTGCGCTTGTGACGCGCCAACTCGCGACATTGTCCCAGGCTGGGCTGCCCCTGGAAGAAGCGCTACTCGCAGTCAGCCAGCAGAACGAAACTCCCCGGACACAAAGCATCCTCATGGGCGTGCGCGCCCGGGTAATGGAAGGGCATGCACTCGCAGACGGTCTCGCAGACTTTCCGCACGCGTTCCCCGAACTCTATCGAGCAACCGTCGCTGCGGGCGAACAGTCCGGACACCTCGATGCAGTGCTCGAACGCCTCGCAGAGTTCACTGAATCCCGTCAGATGCTGCAACAACAGGTCAGAAACGCGCTGATCTATCCCATCGCGCTGGTCGTTACCGCTATCGCAATTATCAGTTTCATGCTGGCCTACGTCGTGCCCAAAGTCGTCTATATTTTCGAAAACTACGACCAACAGCTGCCATTGCTGACCCGCGCCATGATCGCCGCCAGCGATTTCATTCGTGATTACTGGATGGCGTTAATCGTATTCCTTGTGGCCGTCGTATACGGCGTACGGCACATTCTCAAGAAAGACGGGCCGAAGCGTCGCTACCATGCCTTTCTCCTACGCGTTCCGGTCGTAAGCAGACTAACACGCGGAATAAATACCGCCAGGTTCACACAAACCCTGAGCATCCTTGCTGGCAGCGGCGTGCCGATTTTGGAGTCCCTGCGTATCGCGGCACAAGTCGTGGTGAATGTGCCAATGCGGGAAGCCGTGGAAGAGGCGTCACTTCGAATTCGTGAGGGTGCGATGATCAGCAAGTCATTGGCGATCAGTAAGCAGTTTCCGCCAATGACCACTCACCTGATCTCGAGTGGCGAAGCAAGCGGGCGCCTTGAGGAGATGCTTGCTCGAGCGGCCACAAATCAGGAACGCGAAGTAGATGGTTTGATCGCAACTTTACTTGGCATAATGCAGCCGCTTCTCGTCATCGTCATGGCAGCGATCGTGCTGCTGATAGTACTTGCGATCCTCTTGCCGATATTCGAGATCAACAACCTCATCGCCTAGGTTCACGACGCCACAGCCCGCATCAGCACTACATTTGCGCGATATTCCCTGCCATCGGCAAAACTGCGAATCGCTCTCTTGCATGCCCGAATTTTTCCGCGTATATAAGCGATAAGTGCTTACAGTTTGTTTACGTCACTGAAGTTTGGACTGCACTGAATTTGAGGCCTGTGATGATGCATACAGAAATGGGTGATCACGACATAGCGGACGATGCTGAAGTCGCCATCGACGAAGAATTCACGGAAGACCTTTCCGACGATATTCCGGAGGAAACTGTTGTGCTTCCGGAGACGGCAAGTTCCGACAATGTTGGTGATGTTTCTGTAGAGATTAACGTCGAAGAACTCGTAGCTGAAATAGAGGCATCACAAGGCGATGATGCACATCAAAAGAAAGAGATTCGCCGGCGCCTGGAAGAAGTCCGCGAACAGCGTGAAGCATCAAGGGAAATCGAGGATACGTTCGCGACTTATCTAGGCGACGACGACTAGTCCCGGTAATCGAAATCATCAGTTCCTGCGGTTGCAGGAGCTCCAGTCCCCTCATCGCGTTGAACTATCGTTCCCGCCTGATCTCGAATACTCTCTGACACTGATGCGAAAATCAGTAAGAGAAAACCGCAGATTCTGAGGCGCCCAAAATCAATGTTGCGAATGCCTGTCATGGTCGTCCTTTGCCTGGTGATTGGCGCCTGTTCCCGTCAGCCTGTGATCGATGAGGGGATGATGCGTTTTGAGGGTCCTATGCCCGCAGACCTGAGTGGTTCCTGGGAACGAAATTATGTGCGCGATGATGAGGTCAGCGGGGTGCTTAACCAGCTGTATTACCAGCTGGCCCGCACATCGCCGGATCAGCGATACTCCGGCAATGCCGGAATGCCAACGCTGTCGCAAGATGACATGAACTCAGTACTGGCGCTCGCTCGTCTCGCGGAGCTGATTACGCGCCCGCATGTTTTGACGATTTCACAGAACGAGCACGAAATCAGCATCGAGAGAGAGGACGATTTCGCCATTCTGTGCGCATTCTACGACGGCGTGGCAAAGGGCACAGAGAGTGACTATGGCACTGAAATCTGCGGCTGGGATGGTGAGCAGCTCGTCTCGAATCTGGTATTAGCGGAAGGATTGCAAATCACTCACCGCTTCACGGTTTCTGAAGATGGCACGCAATTGCGTGCGGTGACGACCGTGTCCTCCAGCACGTCACGGGTACCATTTACGCTGAGGCGCTTTTACACGAAGTTCGAGCGACTGCCCCCTACCTTCAATTGCATCGAAACGCTCAGCATGAAGCGCGTATGCAGCACGGGTGAACTGGTGCCGTGACCAGATGCATCGACAATCCTCGCATGTTGTTGCCGCTAGTCGCCATCCTGTTGACCATCGTCCCGCTAAAACACGGGGCGGCGGAACTGCTGCCATCCGGCGCCGACCCGATACTGATGGACAATGTTTCAGCGTTAAACATCTCCATCGCGGTCTTCGATCCGGGAGTGCCTGAGGACCAGTCATTGCACCGCGACTTGCAGGTGTTTCCGCGAATTCGCGAGATCGAGGCGATGTTCTTGCCCTTCGTATTGCGCGAAACGCTTGTCGAGACGAATCAATGGGGCGCCGTGCGTGTGGTTCCCGAAGCCGATGTTGCAGTGGAATTGCTCGTGACCGGTGAGATTCTCCGATCCGACGGGGAGATTCTGGAACTCGAGATCAACGCAGTCGACGCGAGTGGGCGCGTTTGGCTCGATAAGGTATTCGGCGGCGTGGTCACAGACAACTATGCAGAGCGTGACAACGAGTCCGGTGTGTCGGCGTATCAGAAGCTCTATGATGAAATTGCAGACGATCTGCGGATAGCGCGCGATCAGCTGGATCAAAAAACACTGACAAACGTCGTCGAGATTTCCCTGCTGCGTTATGCAATCCAGCTCGCGCCGTCGGCCTTCGGTGATTATCTGAGCAGATCGGCCGATGGCACCTTCACAGTTCATAGCCTGCCTGCCAGGAATGATCCAATGCTTGACCGAATCCAGCGTATCCGGCACACAGAATATGTGATTACGGACACGGTGGACTCGAAATACCAGATGCTCCACGCAGAAATTGCGTCTGTTTACGATTTGTGGCGCGAATATCGCCGCAAGTTTATTGAATATCAGGTTGAGGATGTGAGGCGCGCGCAGACCCCATCAAGCGCACCACGCGGCAGCTATGAAGCGATAAAGAATCTGTACGACATTTACAAGTGGGACAGAATCACCGCGCAGGCACAGGACAGTTGGGCAGTTGCGTTCAATAATGAGGTCGGCCCGAAGGTTGATGCGATGGAGACTCGCGTCGCCGAACTCGAGGGCTGGGTCGATCAGCAATATGTAGATTGGCACAGGCTCCTGGAAGAGCTATTTGAAGTGGAGACCGGCCTGGATCGGCAGTAGCGTTCGTTGCGGTTCGGGCCCCTTACCTGAAATTTCTCGACGGTACCAGCAACTCTCCCAGCAATGCGCTGTGATCGATCAGTCTCCTGGCGATGACGTGAATTACCTTGCCCTCGATCTGCAGCTCCCCGTCCACCCCCATCAGGCGTGCATGCAAAAGTACGCCGCGTTGCTCATCAGCGATCTTTTTCCACACGATCAGGTTTATACAGCCCGATTCGTCCTCTAGCGTGACGAAGGTAACGCCACTGGCGGTCCCGGGCCGCTGTTTGGTAATCACGAGCCCTGCCACCTTGATCCGGCCGCCGGTCCGAAGACCTGCCAACTCCCCGGCTGACACATAGTTGAACCGATCGAGACGCTTGCGTATCAGCTCCATGGGATGACGCTCGAGGGTCAGCCCGAGATGTTTGTAGTCTGCAACGATATTCTGCCCTTCCGTTGGCCGCCTTAGCATTGGGACAGCCTCGTAACGTTCCATCGACGGAAACAACTCTGTCGGCTTTTCGACGCCGGCGACAGCCCAGCGGGCCCGGTGCCGGTGTCCCTCCAGTGACTTGAGCGCACCTGCAGCAGCCAGTGCACTCAGTTCCCTGCGATTCAAAGCGCTACGCTCGAGCAGCGGTTGAATGCTCCGATACGGACCGGCTGAACGCGCCTCGACGATCGTCCTGCCGGCAGTTTCCGGCAAGCCTTTGACCTGGCGTAGACCCAGACGTAAAGCCGGCTGAGCACTCCCGGTTATCTCCAGTGTGCAATCCCAGTCACTCTGATTAACATCCACAGCCCGCACTTCGACGCCGTGACGCCGGACGTCCTGAGTAAGTTGCGATGCCGAGTAAAAGCCCATCGGCTGACTGTTGATCAGTGCAGCCGTAAAAGCGGCCGGTTCGTGGCACTTGAGCCAGCAGGAAACATAAACGAGCAAGGCAAAACTGGCAGAATGAGATTCCGGGAAACCGTATTCACCGAAGCCCTTTATCTGTTTGAATATCTGTCGGGCAAAGTCCTCTGCATAGCCCCGCTCCCGCATACCGTTGATGAGCTTTTCCTCGAACGGGCCAAGACCGCCGCGACGCTTCCAGGCCGCCATTGCGCGACGCAGCCGGTCTGCCTCGCCCGGCGTAAAGCCGGCGGCAACCACGGCCAGTTGCATCACCTGTTCCTGAAAAATAGGAACGCCGAGTGTGCGCTGCAGTACTTCTTTGACATCATCGCTGGGGTATTCGACGGCTTCCTCGCCTGAACGCCTGCGAAGATAGGGATGCACCATGTCTCCCTGTATGGGCCCCGGGCGAATGATTGCTACTTCTATGACTAGGTCGTAATAACAACGCGGTTTTAATCGCGGCAACATCGCCATCTGTGCGCGGGACTCGATCTGGAATACACCCATCGTGTCGCCGTCGCAGATCATGTCATACACTTGTCCGTCTTCCGCCGGCACTGTCGACAGTGAATATTCCCTGCCGTCGTACTCCTTAATAAGATCGAAGCTTCTTCGGATAGCCGTCAGCATGCCGAGACCCAGCACGTCGACTTTCAGAAGACCTAAGTCCTCGAGATCGTTTTTCTCCCACTGGATGACGGTGCGATCTTCCATCGTCGCGTTCTCGACAGGCACCAGTTCTGACAATGGTCCATTGGAAATAACGAATCCACCGACATGCTGTGACAGATGGCGCGGAAAACCGATGAGCTGCCGCACGAGATGCAACAGGCGTTCGATAACCGGGCTTTTCGGATCGAGCCCGGCCTCCAGTACCCGGCTGTCGTCGACTTGCTGGCCGTCCCACCACTGCATGGAACGGGCAAGTTTGTCGACCTGCAGGCCGCTTAGTCCCAGCGCCTTTCCGACATCACGCAGTGCGCTCCGCGGCCGGTATGTGACAACCGTTGCGGCGAGCGCCGCACGCTTGCGTCCATACTTTTCATAGATGTACTGAATGACCTCCTCGCGCCGCTCGTGTTCGAAGTCGACGTCGATATCCGGTGGTTCGTTGCGTTCTTTGGAAATGAAGCGTTCGACAAGCGTCGCCATGCGGCCGGGATCGACTTCCGTGATTCCCAAACAAAAACAAACCGCTGAATTCGCGGCAGAACCGCGTCCCTGACAAAGAATGTTCTGTGACCGCGCAAAAGCCACGATGTCATACACGGTCAGGAAGAAGGGTTCGTAGCTCAGATCGGCAATGAGTTCGAGTTCGTGCTCGACGAGTTCCACAACTTTTTCTGGAATGCCATCGGGCCAGCGTCTTTGCATGCCCTGTTCCGTCAAATGACGTAAATAAACGCTCGGCGTTTGACCATCGGGCACCAGTTCATCCGGATACTCATAGCAGATTTCATCGAGCGAGAAATCGATCCGGCCGGCAATTTCGAGTGTCTCCCGGGTGAGTTCTTCGGGATAGATCGTTGCGATGAGTTCAGGAGACCGAAGATAACGTTCGCCGTTCGGATACAATGCAAACCCCGCCCTGTCTACCGTTACTTTTTCTCGTATCGCCGTGATCGTGTCCTGCAACATTCGGCGCGAGCGGCGGTGCATATGTACATCACCACAGGCGACTAACGGCAAATCCAAAGTGCTGCCTGTATCCCGCAGCCGCTCCAGGCGCTCACGCTCCCGGCCGTCTGCGAGCAGTTCCACGGCAATCCACAGGCGCTCAGGAAAGGCGTCACATATCCAGCGGTCCTCCGCCTGTAGTGGCTTGTCAGGTATCCACAAGAGCAGGCAATCAGGCAGGCCATCGCTAAATGCATCGGGCGTCAGTTTGTAACTGCCCTTCTCCGCCGCACGCCTGCCATCAGTGATGAGACGACACAGACGGGCATAGCCGGCCCGGTTCTGTGCCAGGGCGACGAGTTTCAGGCCGGTATCGAGTCGAAACTCCGAACCGATGATGAGTTTTTCGAGCCCACAGTCCTTTGCCGCCATATGTGCTCTTACGACACCGGAGACGGAACACTCATCTGTGATAGCCAATGCGGCGTAGCCGAGTTCTGCGGCCGTCTCGGCCAGTTCTTCGGGATGCGATGCGCCTCTCAGGAAAGTGAAATTGCTAAGCGCATGCAGTTCGGCATAGGCCACCATCAGCCAAAAATGCCGTGCAGATACCAGGCCCCCTTCGATCTGCGATCCTGGTAAATCCAGATATGTATACCAGCCGGGTTCACCGCAACGTAATAATCCCTCGCGATGCCATCGCCATCCCACCAGCCTGTCTCGAGACGTTCCGGCCGGCCCAGCAACTTCAAGGCACCCTGGTATACCGGAGCACCCTGTTCGAGATGCAACTGTCTCGGTTCCGGGAGCAGCCATAAAGGCCTTCGCTGCCGTTCTTCACACCAGTAGCTCGGAACAGCGACCTCTGCCGGATCTGCAGGCATCCAGGCATATTGCGGGCGGTGCTCGGCGACGGTCCTGACACCGTGTATCGACTCATCACCGATGCGTGCGCCGATGCGCTCGACGAGATGTGCGATGGGTTCGCTCTGTTGCCTGCCCGTATCGTTAAAAGAGAATTTAGAGGTTCTGGCCGTGAGCGCCTGACTCTGCCCACTACGCAGACGAATCACTATCACCGGCGCCGATAACTCGAGTTCATCAAACTTTATTTTCAGCAAATCAAACCAATGTTCGATGTTGCGGCCTGCCTGCACGCAACCCAGTATCAAATGAGTTGCAGGTTCCTTCAAATGAAAAAAGCTGAACAACACACGTTGCACGCTTAATTGCCGCGTCAGTAAAAACCGCTCGAGTTCGATGAGTAATTCCTGACAAACGTTGAGCAGCAAATCACTCGCACTCGCTTCTTCTGATAGTTCGTATTCAGAACAAAAACGTTCAGGCGTCCGATGAGATTGGCGGGGGTCCGGCAAGCGGCCCAGTGCGCGATCGAGTTCGAGTAAACGAGCAGCGCCAAAACGTCGCGCAAAACCCTCCCGAGGTAATCTTAAGGCATCACCGACATGGGTAACGCCCATACCGCTCAAAGATTCATTGACGGAGCCCGGCCAGCCGAGACAGCGCATTGGCAGTTCACTCAATGCACCGGCCAGGTCCGCCTCTTCCTGAATACAGGCTCTGCGGCCTGCTTTTGCCAACCAGGTCGCAGCTAAAGGCGTTGGTGCAATCGAGAGCAACCCGCCGAAACTCCGTTCATCCAGACCCGTAGCAATACTCTGTCGCAAGGATGAAAGCCCACCGAACAATTTGAGACTACCGGCGATTTCCAGAAGCAGGATGTCTGGCGCTTCGATGCTGACAAAAGAGGTGAACTGCTCCGCCCAGGTGGCCAGCGTTTCCAGAGCCTGCCGTTCCCGTTGCAGGCTGCGTTCCTGAAGACGGAGCGTTGGCAGTAACGCCAATGCGGCGTTCACCGCCAGTCCGGGAACAACACCTGCTGCCCTGGCTTCTTTATCGGCCAGCAATATCCTTCTTACGCCTTCTTTGTCCTCGAATACCGCCATCGCCTCTTTGGCATTGGTATCCCTGACCGCCTGATGCGGCAGGCCCGGCAGATAAATACAAAGCCACAGGCGTCGTGCAGGCGCCGCCCAGAGCGTTGCCTGTTCCGCGACAGGCGCGAGTGATGGCTGTGTTACAGGGGGAGTCGGGCTGACTTCCCGCAGAATGGCAGGCGATTTTTTCGGGGAAGGCATGCTAACCCGAAGATTGTGTGAGGATCCGGAATTGTGGACGCGAGATCGTTGTGGCTGACGTTGCTCTGGACTGAGAGTCATAGCGGGCTATGGCTCGAAGGAAGAGCCAGTCAGACGCAAGGAGATCCGGCCACAAACCGGAGCCTCGCGCAATCTTCGGGTTTCTACCCCGCATAGTCCCGCAGCACGACCGGCCGGCCGCCGCGGCTTTTCAATATACCCAGATCCGTGCCCTTCTCACCCGAAATGAGTTGAATGCGCAAGGCAGCAGCCGACGACTGAGACAGTGCCGCCAGCGGACGAAATGCGATTGCCCAGCTTTGTCCTTTCTCTGCAGCGAGTTGTAAACGCCGGCTGGAATAGTCATCCAGCGCATCCAGCCAGATGAGTACGGCCGCACAATTGCCGGAAGACAGGGCCTGTTCGGCAGACCACAGCGTTTCGCTCTCCTGCCTGGGGCGCACAATCAATATCCGTGAAAGGTTGATGCCCCACTGCAACAATGCGGGTGGGTAGGGCTGGAAAGGCGGCGCTATCCAGGCAATCCAGCCAGCCTCGTCTGATACCTCATGATCTTCCGGTTTACTGAGCCGGGCCAGTGCCGGCATCAATAATTGAAGCTCGCCCATGCCATAGTGCTCGAGCAGAATCTCGGTCAGCGCACGTTGTGGCCAGCCGCCGCCCGGTAAATGGCGATCAAGTTTCGGGTAGCCGCTTGGAAGTCCTTGCCAGTTCGAGTTACCTGCCTGATCCCTCCCCCGCCAGAGCCGCGGGTTTTGCAGTAATTTCTCGAGCGTGTCTGCCACAACTAATGCAAAGGCAAGCCATCACGGATGACGCCAACAACGACACCCTCGATCACCATGGTCTGTGTCTTGAGGTCCACCTGTATCGGCTCAAACTCATCATTTTCCGGTAACAGCCAGACCGTGGAGCCGTCCTGGCGATAGCGCTTGACGGTGACCTCGTCTTCCACTCTGGCCACAACGATCTGCCGGCTGCGTACTTCAGGTGTTCGATGTACCGCTACGAGATCGCCGTCGAGGATGCCGGCATCCTTCATACTCATGCCCTGTACTCGCAACAGGTAATGCGGCTTGGGATTAAAAAGCGCCGGGTCGAGCCTGTAATGCGTCTCGATATGCTCTTCCGCCAGGATGGGACTGCCGGCTGCCACCCGGCCGACCAGCGGCAGGCCCAGCTGATCGCGCAATGAATCCTTGAGCTGTATGCCCCTGGACGCCCCTGGCAGGAGTTCCAGTACCCCCTTGCGCTGCAATGCACGTAAATGTTCCTCCGCTGCATTTGCCGACTTGAAACCGAGCTCACGGGCTATCTCCGCACGCGTGGGCGGCATGCCGGAATCAGCTATAAACTCTTGAACCATATGAAGAATTTGAGATTGCCTGGGGGTCAGACCTTTCATCACAGAAACCCTGTATAAATAAACAGTCCCTGGGATTATATACAGCTATTTCTTTGGTGCAAGTGTTTGTAAATGCATCGGACAAAGCATTGCTTTACCGATGATTTAGCCGGCCGGCTCAGGCGCCGGGATATCCCTGGCAGAATGTCCCGACGAGCAGAATGCCAGAATGCAATCACATGAAAAATTAAGACAGAACGCGATAAGCGAAAACAAACATTGTCTCTCTTAAACGACATTAGCCGAATAAAAACAAGGTTTTCGTTGAAGATGGCAGCGTATTAGGAAATAATGCGCCTGCAGTTTTATCCCAACAGAGGAAATTTGGATGATGATTAAGAATGTACTGAAAGTGAGCGCAATTGTGCTCGTGCTCGGGATGGCCTCAGGGTGTGCCAGCCAGGAAGCAATCGACAGAGCACAAGCGACAGCGGACAGTGCAGCAAGAGATGCGGCAGCAGCCAAATCTACAGCTGAGGCTGCCCGTGCAGCAGTGGACGGAGCAGCACAAGCAGCTGCGAGCGCCCAAAGCACCGAGGATCAGGCATTGGCTGCGGCTAGCGAAGCGCAGGCTTGTTGCGATGCAAACCGCGATCGTTTGGAGCGCATGTTCCAGAAATCAATGTCTAAGTAGCAAAAGACTACGAAGATTTTATTCAAACGCCGCGCTCGTCGCGGCGTTTTTTATAGTCCTGCCGACCAGCACAGGAATACCGTCGGCACGTTCCAGCGACTTCTCTGCCTGTTCCCAATCGAGTTCGCCCGCGCGCGTGTTCGTTGCCGCGACAAACTGTTCGGTTAATGCGGTAAGAACATTTCTCTCCGGCTGTACCAGGTCCTCTTCCGGCAGCACCTCATTTGTAATTTCACCGCTATCCGATTCCATCGGTGGCTTGTCGAGCGCACGGTGAACCTCCATGACCAGATTGTCACCGTCCCAGCCAACCTTGACCGGCTCGTTGATAATTCGTACCGGCGTGTTGACGCTTACCAGGCCAAAAAGGAATCGTATGTCTTCGGGAAACATCCGTATGCAACCATGGGTCACTCGCATGCCGACACCGGCCGGACGGTTGGTGCCATGAATGAGGTATCCCGGGAGCCCAAGCCGCATGGCATATTCTCCCAGCGGATTTTTCGGGCCGGGCGGCACGATCCGGGGCAAAGGATCTCCATCGGCAGCGTGTTCTGCGCGCACCGAGTCCGGCGGATACCAGGTCGGATTTTTTGCTTTGGCGACGACGCGCGTCATACCCAGCGGCGTCTCCCAGTCCATTCGGCCGATGCTCATCGGATAAGTCATGACCACTGCCGGCTTACCCTTCTTGGGCTCCGGGAAGTAATACATACGGTATTCCGCGAGATTCAGTACGACTCCCTTTCTCGCAACGGGCGGCAGAACGTAACGCGTCGGCAGCACAACTTCTGTGCCCTCTCCCGGCAACCAGGTATCGACATCGGGATTTGCACGAACAATGTCTTCATAGCCAAGGCCATGGCGCCGCGCGATATCGAGAAGCGTGTCGTCCGCGCGCGCAATGACAACCGTCAAGGCACCGATGACGTCGACACCCTCGGGCGGTAGCTCGAATTGTTCGGCTTGCGCCGCGATGGGCAGCATCAAGACGAGCAGTGTTGTCAGCAGCCGAAAACTCATTGTCCTATCTCTTCCTTCTCAATTACTTCGACTTCCGATTCGGCTGCAGCGAGCCAGTCCTGAAGCGCGATGCTTTGTAATAAACGCTTGGGGTAGGCAGCCGCCGATTGCGGGAGATTGATGCCGTATGTCCTGAATCTCAAAACGACCGGTGCATACATCGCATCGGCCACACTAAAATCACCGAAAAGCCAGTCGCCAGCCGATTGATACCGTTTATGGCAATCCGACCAGATCTCGAAGACCCGGTCGATATCGGCCGCGAGCGCATCGGGTAGCGATACTTTACGCCCCATGGCGCGGCAATTCATAGGCATTGCTTCACGCAAAGTTGAAAAACCCGAATGCATTTCGGAACTGATGCTTCTTGCATGCGCACGAGCAGTGGAATCGGAGGGCCAGAGGTGTTTTTTTGGCCAACGCTCGGCGACTGTCTCGGCAATCGCCATCGTATCCCAGATCGTCTTCCCGTCCAGGATCAGCACGGGCACGTGACGGGCCGGAGAATATTGTGCAATCTTGCTGGCAAAGTCCTCTGTATCCAGGGCCAGCCGCTCTTCCTCGAATTCGATGCCCGCTTCAGCCAGCAGAAGCCATGCTCGTAACGACCAGGTCGAGTAATTCTTGTTGCCGATGACGAGTTTCGCTGACATCCGTTCCATACCTGCGGTCAAGTGACCATAGTAAACCAAATTCGCCAGCTTGCCCTTGAATTGACCCGCTTTCACGGGGCCGGTAGCCTGTCAGACTCAAGATATACGGAATAAGAAAATGGGCATGCGGTTTTCGCTCGAACTCACTGATCGGGACCTGGACTATTTTCGCAAGGCGCTACAGAAGTCTCGCGATGCGGTCCGGCACGCCGACGAATCGGAGATCATCGAAGCAATCAGCGACATACTGGCCGAGATCAAAAGCGAAGAGCCTCTGCCGGACTTCGTGGCCGACCGAATTCCAAGACTGGAGTCATTGATTCGGATGCTGCAGGATGACGAGTGGGCGCTACCGGTAGATGATCGTGAACGCTTGCTGGCGATGTTCGTATATTTTGGTGATCCGGAGGATATATTACCCGACTATGTTCCGGTCATCGGATATCTGGATGATGTCATCATGATCGAACTGGTCGTACGGGAATTGCAGCACGTCCGCGACGCCTACGACGATTTTTGTGACTTTCGTGACATTTACGACGAGCAGTCCGGCAAGGGGCATGATTCAGCCGTTCGGCGCGACCGCATTGACAAGAAGCGGCAACAACTACATCAAAGAATGAAACGGCGAAGCAAGAGCAGCAAGAGATCGAAGCTCTGGTGATTAT
>Ga0255052_10001957_pt1 | contig 15081 bp, 9 predicted proteins | sample JV7_2_21_MG_FD_188632 | JGI IMG/M metagenome (GOLD analysis project Ga0255052, IMG submission 188632) | Seawater microbial communities from Jervis Inlet, British Columbia, Canada - JV7_2_21 | ecosystem: Environmental > Aquatic > Marine > Inlet | place: Canada: British Columbia | collected...
GACATCCTGAAGCTGCTCATTTCGGCTGGCCTGCTCGTGGGCGGCATCTTCGGCTACTACTGGTACCTGGAGTGGTTGCTGCCCTTGCGCGTATTGCTTGTGCTCGGCGGGTTGGCTGCCAGCCTCATTGTCGCGGCGACGAGTACCCAGGGTCATCGGATTCGGGAATTCATCCAGGGATCGCGGATAGAGATACGAAAGGTCATATGGCCGACTAAACAAGAAACGACGCAAACAGCAATTGCTGTTTTTATCTTTACTCTTGTTATGGCTTTATTTTTCTGGGCGTTGGATTCAGGGCTACTCTGGCTGACGCGCACCCTGGTCGGTTCAGCCGACTAACTAGTTTTAAGAGGTAGAGCCCAAGTGGGGTTACGCTGGTACATAGTCCACGCCTATTCCAATTTCGAACACAAGGTGAAGAGTTCGCTCGAAGAGCGCATCAAGCTGATGGGTCTCGAAGACAAGTTTGGCGAAATTCTTGTCCCGACCGAAGAGGTGGTCGAAATGAAGGAAGGCCAGAAGAGGAGAAGCGAGCGAAAGTTTTTTCCAGGCTATGTCCTTGTACAGATGGATATGGACGACGAGTCATGGCATCTGGTGAAAGAAGTTCCCAAGGTATTGGGATTCATCGGCGGTTCGAGTGATCGTCCAGCGCCGATAACCGAGGCCGAAGCCGACCAGATTTTACGACGCGTCAAGGAAGGCGTGGACAAACCGCAGCCGAAAGTTTTGTTCGAGCCAGGTGAGGTTGTTCGCGTTACTGATGGGCCGTTCAACGATTTCAGTGGAGTCGTTGAGCAGGTGAATTACGAGAAGAGCCGCCTGCAGGTTGCGGTACAAATTTTGGGCCGGTCTACGCCCGTCGAACTCAACTTCGGTCAGGTCGAAAAAGGCTAGACAGATTTTGCATTGATGCATCGATGGAGCCCGTCCCAACGGGCGACAACGACGCTGAAAGGAAGACACGGCATCGTAGGAGTTGTCCGATCGCCATGGATGGCGGGAGTGCAGGTGTTGCAGGAGCATTCACCTGCCTGACGGGCGATAGCGGCGCTAATAGACACGAGGAGCCTTAACACGGCGTTTGAACTCGAGAGGAATTTGAAATGGCAAAAAAGGTTGCTAGTTTTATCAAGCTGCAGGTCCCTGCAGGCCAGGCTAACCCGAGTCCGCCGGTCGGTCCGGCGCTGGGCCAGCATGGCGTGAACATCATGGAATTTTGCAAGGCGTTTAACGCGGAAACGAAGGGTGTCGAAGCGGGTTTGCCGATTCCGGTCATCATTACGGTCTATGCTGATCGCAGTTTTACGTTTATTTCAAAGACGCCGCCGGCGGCTGTGCTGTTGCGCAAGGCTGCGGGTGTTCCGAAAGGATCGGGAACGCCGAACACAGAAAAAGTCGGCAAGGTAAACCGCGGACAGCTCGAAGAAATTGCAACGACGAAAATGCCGGACCTGACGGCGGCCGACATGGACGCCGCAGTACGTACCATTGCCGGCACTGCCCGAAGCATGGGAATTGATGTGGAGGGAGTGAAGTAATGGCCAGCTTGAGCAAACGTAAGAAACTTGGGCGCGAAAAGGTCGAGTCCACGACGGCGTATCAGATCGATGAGGCGCTTACCCTGGTCAAGGAACTGGCGAGCGCGAAGTTCCCTGAGAGCATCGATGTATCTGTGAACCTCGGTGTCGATCCGCGCAAGTCGGACCAGGTCGTTCGCGGATCGACTGTATTGCCAAACGGCACTGGCAAGAACGTGCGTGTCGCGGTATTCGCCCAGGGCGACAACGTTGATAAGGCAAAAGCAGCCGGCGCCGATATTGTCGGTTTCGAAGATCTTGCTGAGCAAGTCAAAGCCGGTGAGCTGAATTTTGACGTTGTCATCGCGACGCCTGACGCAATGCGTGTCGTTGGTAAGCTCGGCCAGATTCTTGGTCCGCGGGGCTTAATGCCGAATCCAAAGGTCGGCACTGTAACCGCAGACGTTGAAACAGCCGTGAGAAACGCGAAGGCCGGTCAAGTGCGTTACCGGACGGACAAGGCGGGAATCATTCATTGTCCGATCGGTCGTGCGGATTTTGATGTTTCAGCATTGAAGGAAAACCTGGTCGCGTTGCTGGCTGACCTCCAGAAGGCCAAGCCTGCATCGGCCAAAGGTGCGTATTTGATGAAACTGACCGTCTCCTCAACGATGGGGCCGGGCGTGTCAGTAGATCGGGCAAGCGTAGCCGCCTGATCTGTGAGTTTTGCGGTTTGGTTTTCGGACGGAGCTGCAGAAGGTGACCGGGTTGAGAGATGCCGGTCCAAACGACCGGAGGTGGATGACGCCGTGGATTGGAGAAGTCCGATTCAAGGTGGTCAGAAGGCTTCGGTCATCGTCGAAGACCGTAGGTGGTCGGTGTGAAATCCGATCTTAATTTTGCCTACGCAGATGGTGCTGCCTGAGTCAGAGTAATCTGGCGAACGGTCACCGTTCGACATTGGGTGGTGGAGAAGGACTCCACTGAGTTGTGACCGTTAGCCAGGAGATATTCATGGCACTGAGACTCGATGACAAGAAGAGATATGTCAAAGAGGTAAACGCGGTTGCGGGTGACTCTATAACCGCTGTTGCAGCGGAGTACAGAGGGTTATCCGTTGCAGAGATGACGGATTTGCGTAAGGAAGCACGCAATTCCGGCGTATATCTTCGTGTTGTCAAGAACACGTTGGCGCGCCGGGCCGTCGAAGGCACTGATTTTGAGTGTATGAAGGAGATACTCACGGGACCGATTCTGCTCGCGTTTGCGAAAGACGATCCAGGTGCCGCTGCCAGGGTTATCAAGGATTTCGCCAAAAAGCACGATGCTCTGAAGGCAGTGTCACTCGCTGCCGGCGGGGAATTGTTGCCGGCAACTGATCTTTCACGATTGGCGGATTTGCCAACGCTCGATCAGGGACGCGCATTGCTGCTTGGCGTGATGATTGCACCGATGACCAAATTGGTACGGACACTTTCTGAGCCGTCCGCGATGCTCGCACGGACATTTTCCGCGCGTGGCAGTCAGGAAGCGACTTGAGTGCTGGATGATTGTCTGACTATCGATACTTACTTAACTGATTCAGAAATATTAGAGGAATAAAGACATGGCATTGTCGAACGAAGATCTGCTCAAAGAGTTGAGCGCAAAACCGATTATGGAAGTTGTTGAGCTCGTCAAGATGCTCGAGGAAGAGTGGGGTGTTTCAGCCGCTGCCCCGGTTGCAGTGGCTGCGCCAGGTGCCGCTGGAGCCGACGCCGCGGCCGCTGAAGAGAAGAACGAATTCGACGTCGTATTGTCGAGCTTCGGCAGCAACAAGGTTGCGGTTATCAAGGTGGTTCGCACGATCACTGGCCTGGGCTTGAAGGAAGCAAAGGACACCGTCGAAGGCGTGCCGTCAACAATTAAGGAAGGGGCATCGAAGGAAGATTCCGAGAACTTCAAGAAGCAACTTGAAGAAGCCGGCGCGAGCGTCGAGCTCAAGTAACACGAGCTCGAGCTTTTGCCTGAGATGCAGGACCAGGTGGTCCGAATGTGCAAGAACAGCCTGCGGCTGAAAGCCGCTGGCTGCGTCTTCGCGTCTGTGTGATTCGTACGAGGTATTTATCCGAATGGCTTATTCATTCACTGAGAAGAAACGCATTAGAAAGAATTTTGGCAAGCGGCCGACAATTCTGGATGTCCCGTATCTTCTGTCAATCCAGCTGAATTCATATCGAAAATTTCTGCAAACGGCTGTGTCCGAAAATGACCGCCAAAATATAGGTCTGCACGCAGCATTTCAGACCGTATTTCCGATTGTCAGCTACTCGGGAAACGCTGCACTTGACTATGTCAGCTACCGACTGGGTGAGCCAGTATTTGATGTCAAGGAATGTCAGATGCGTGGTCTTACCTATGCCGCGCCAATTCGCGTCAAAGTTCGTCTCGTCATTTACGACAAAGAGGCAAGCGGCGCGAACAAACCCGTAAAAGACATTCGTGAGCAGGAAGTCTATCTTGGTGAAATGCCGTTGATGACTGATCACGGTACGTTCGTCATTAATGGAACCGAGAGAGTCATCGTTTCTCAGTTGCACCGGTCACCGGGCGTTTTCTTCGATCACGATAAGGGAAAAACGCATTCGTCAGGCAAGCTCCTGTTCTCGGCCCGGATCATTCCGTACCGGGGTTCCTGGCTGGATTTTGAATTCGACCCGAAGGATTCCGTGTTCGCACGAATCGATCGGCGAAGAAAATTGCCGGTCACGATAATCTTGCGTGCCCTCGGTCTGAATAACGAGGAGATGCTGGATATCTTCTTCGAGACCAATGACTTCTATCTGTCGTCGAAAGACATTCGCATGGGCCTGGTACCCCAGCGCCTGCGTGGGGAAACTGCGAACTTCGACATTAAGCTGGGTCGGAAGCTCATCATCGAGGAAGGGCGGCGTATCACGGCCAAACACGTACGCGACATGGAGAAGTCCAGGGTCGATAAGCTCGTCGTGCCAACTGAGTATCTCGAAAGCAAGATGCTTGCGCATGACGTCGTCGATACAGAGACCGGTGAGTTACTGGCAGCCGCAAACGATGAGCTGACCATGGAGCTCATCGAGACCCTTATCGAAAAAGGCATCGAGCACATTCGAACACTGTATGTGAACGACCTCGACCGTGGCCCGTACATTTCGAATACCTTGCGTATCGATCCGTCCACGACGCGTTTGGAGGCACTCGTTGAGGTCTACCGAATGATGCGTCCGGGTGAGCCGCCGACGAAAGAAGCGGCGGAAAACCTGTTCCAGAACCTGTTTTTCAATCCGGATCGTTATGACCTATCCGCCGTCGGTCGCATGAAATTTAACCGTCGGGTCGGTCGTGACACGTCCGAAGGCGGTGGCGTGCTCGAGAATGAAGATATCCTCGACGTCCTCAGGACGCTTGTCGATATTCGTAATGGATACGGCACGGTCGATGATATTGATCACCTCGGCAACAGGCGCGTACGAAGCGTCGGTGAAATGGCTGAAAATGCATTTCGTGTCGGTCTGGTCCGCGTAGAGCGGGCAGTCAAAGAGCGCCTGACACAGGCAGAGACCGAGGGCCTGATGCCGCAGGAGATGATCAATGCCAAGCCCGTAGCCGCAGCCGTTAAGGAATTCTTCGGATCCAGCCAGCTGTCACAGTTCATGGACCAGAACAATCCGTTGTCGGAAGTGACGCACAAGCGCCGTGTATCGGCACTTGGACCTGGCGGACTGACCAGAGAGCGCGCGGGTTTCGAGGTGCGTGATGTGCACCCGACCCACTATGGGCGCGTGTGTCCGATCGAAACGCCGGAAGGCCCGAACATTGGGCTGATCAATTCACTTGCTGTCTATGCACGAACTAATGCATACGGGTTCCTCGAAACGCCGTATCGAAAGGTGACCAACAGTAAAGCGACGAGTGCAATCGAGTATTTGTCGGCAATTGAAGAAAGCCAGTACGTCATTGCACAGGCGAACGCGGAGCTCGATAAGAATGGCCGCTTTGTTGATGCGCTCGTATCGGTGCGGCACAAGAACGAGTTTACCTTGGCTGATCCGTCGACTATTAACTACATGGACGTATCGCCGAGACAGATCGTCTCGGTTGCGGCTTCGCTGATCCCGTTCCTGGAGCATGACGATGCTAATCGCGCCCTCATGGGCTCGAATATGCAACGCCAGGCTGTTCCGACCTTGCGTTCCGAGGCGCCGCTGGTTGGCACCGGCATGGAAAGGGCGGTTGCCGTAGATTCAGGTGTAACGGTTGTTGCGACTCGTGGTGGTACCGTCGACTCCGTCGATGCATCCCGCATCGTGGTTCGGGTTAACGATGATGAAACCGGTGCTGGCGAGTCCGGCGTTGATATCTATAACCTGACGAAATACACGCGCTCCAACCAGAATACCTGTATCAACCAAAAACCGCTCGTCAGGGCGGGCGACCAGATATCGGCTAGCGATGTACTTGCTGACGGGCCCTCGACAAACATGGGTGAACTGGCACTCGGGCAAAATCTGCTTGTCGCGTTTATGCCGTGGAACGGTTACAACTTCGAGGACTCGATTCTGATCTCTGAGCGCGTCGTACAAGAGGATCGCTTCACAACGATTCATATCGAAGAGCTGTCATGTGTGGCGCGCGACACCAAGCTGGGATCCGAAGACATAACTTCGGATATTCCGAACGTCGGGGATGCTGCGCTCGCCAAACTCGATGAGTCGGGTATCGCGTTCATTGGCGCGGAGGTCAATGCCGGAGATATTCTGGTTGGCAAGGTAACGCCAAAGGGTGAGACGCAGCTGACGCCTGAAGAGAAATTGCTTCGTGCGATATTTGGCGAGAAAGCATCTGATGTGAAAGACACATCTCTGCGCGTACCGCCTGGCATGGACGGAACCGTAATCGACGTTCGCGTCTTTACACGTGACGGCGTTGAAAAAGACGTCAGAGCGCTGGCGATCGAGAAATCCGAACTCGAAAGCGTACGTAAGGATTTTAACGACACGCTCAGAATTCTCGAAGAGGATATTTACGAGCGAGTTGAACGCATGCTGACCGGCAAGATGGCTCAGGGTGGTCCAAACAAACTCAAATCGGGTAGCAAGATCACCAAAGCTTATCTCGACGAAGTGCCGCGCGATCAGTGGTTCGAAATTCGTCTTAAAAATGACGCAGCAAATGAGAATTTGGTGAGAGCTTTCGAACGCCTGAAAGTGCAGCGCGCTGAGTTCGATCGGCGTTATGAGGAGAAGAAAGAGAAAATCACGGCGGGTGACGATCTTGCTCCGGGCGTGCTGAAAATGGTCAAGGTATATCTTGCCGTCAAACGGCGCATTCAGCCCGGCGACAAGATGGCCGGACGTCACGGCAACAAGGGCGTGATTTCAACCATCGTTCCCGTTGAAGATATGCCGTATCTCGATGATGGCACGCCGATCGATATCGTTCTCAATCCGCTCGGCGTACCGTCACGAATGAACGTCGGACAGGTGCTGGAGACCCATCTGGGATGGGCGGCGAAGGGCCTTGGAAGAAAGATCGGCTTGATGCTGAAGGCTCAGGAGTCGACGGCAAAGATCCGGCAGTTCCTCGAGGTCATTTATAATAAGACTGGCGGCAAAGTAGAGAACATAAAGTCGCTTTCGGATGCCGAGGCGCTGGAACTGGCCGGCAATCTCGTCAACGGCGTGCCGACCGCAACGCCGGTATTTGACGGCGCTACGGAGCCCGAGATCAAGACAATGCTCGAGCTCGCCGACCTGTCCGACACTGGTCAGACTCCACTGAATGATGGCCGCACCGGCGAGCCATTCGATCGTGAAGTCACGGTTGGCTACATGTATATGCTGAAGCTCAACCACCTCGTCGACGACAAAATGCATGCCCGCTCGACTGGTCCGTACAGCCTCGTCACGCAGCAGCCGCTGGGTGGCAAAGCACAGTTCGGCGGTCAACGATTCGGTGAGATGGAAGTGTGGGCGTTAGAAGCCTACGGCGCTGCCTACACCCTGCAGGAAATGCTGACAGTGAAATCCGACGATGTACAGGGCCGAACCAAAATGTACAAGAATATCGTTGATGGTGAACATGAAATGGATGCCGGCATGCCCGAATCCTTTAACGTACTCGTTAAAGAGATTCGTTCGCTGGGAATCAACATTGAACTGGAAACAGACTGATGAAAGATCTTCTGAAGCTATTTAAGTACCAGAATCCCGTAGATGACTTTGATGCAATTCGTATCGGTCTTGCGTCTCCCGACATGATCAGGTCTTGGTCGTTCGGCGAGGTCAAGAAGCCGGAGACCATCAATTACCGTACGTTCAAACCAGAACGCGACGGGCTGTTCTGCGCCAAAATCTTTGGCCCGATCAAGGACTATGAATGCCTGTGCGGCAAGTACAAGCGGCTGAAGCATCGTGGTGTTGTATGCGAAAAGTGCGGTGTTGAAGTCACGCAGACAAAAGTGCGCCGTGAGCGCATGGCGCATGTCGAGCTGGCGAGCCCGGTTGCGCATATCTGGTTCCTGAAATCACTGCCGTCGCGGATCGGTCTCATGCTGGACATGACCCTGAGGGAAATCGAACGCGTCCTTTACTTCGAGGCGTTTGTCGTCGTCGATCCCGGCATGACTCCGCTCGAGCGAGGTCAGTTGATGACTGACGAAATGTATCTCGATGCGATCGAGCAGTACGGTGACGAGTTCGATGCCCGCATGGGCGCCGAAGCTGTACGCGAGATGCTGATGACGATCGATCTGCAGCGCGAAGTACTGCAGGTTCGCGAGGACATTGGCGCGACGCGCTCCGAGACCAAGATCAAGCGTTTGTCGAAGCGGCTGAAGTTGCTCGAGTCATTTATTGAGTCAGGCAACAAGCCCGAATGGATGGTGTTGGTTGTATTACCGATATTGCCCCCGGACCTGCGTCCTCTGGTACCGCTGGACGGCGGCCGTTTCGCGACCTCGGATCTCAACGATCTCTACCGCCGCGTGATTAATCGTAACAACCGTCTGCGCCGCCTGCTCGAACTGAATGCGCCGGATATCATTGTGCGCAACGAAAAACGCATGCTGCAGGAGTCCGTCGACGCATTGCTCGACAACGGCCGCCGCGGCCGTGCGATAACGGGCACGAACAAACGTCCATTGAAGTCGCTTGCTGACATGATCAAGGGCAAGCAGGGCCGCTTCCGCCAGAACCTCCTCGGCAAGCGTGTCGATTACTCGGGACGGTCGGTCATCGTGGTTGGCCCGACGCTGAAGCTGCATCAATGTGGTTTGCCGAAGAAGATGGCGCTCGAACTCTTCAAGCCATTCATTTTCTCGAAGCTCCAATTGCGGGGCGAAGCAACGACGATCAAGGCTGCCAAGCGCCTGGTCGAGCGCGAAGGCGCGGAAGTCTGGGACATTCTCGAAGAAGTCATTCGCGAACACCCTGTGATGCTTAATCGTGCGCCGACTCTGCACAGGCTCGGCATTCAGGCGTTTGAACCGGTTCTTGTAGAGGGCAAGGCGATTCAACTGCACCCCCTTGTTTGCACGGCGTTCAACGCCGACTTTGACGGTGACCAGATGGCCGTGCACATACCGTTGTCAATCGAGGCACAACTCGAAGCACGCGCACTCATGATGGCGTCGAATAATATTTTGTCGCCCGCAAACGGTGACCCGATCATCGTGCCTTCGCAGGATGTTGTGCTCGGCCTGTATTATATGACCCGCTCGAAGGTCAACGGCCGGGGTGAGGGAACACGTTTCGGCAACGTCAATGAAGCAAGGCGAGCCTACGATAATGGTGTTGTTGAGCTTCAGGCGAAGGTGAAAGTTCGGGTCCAGATCTACGAGGATACTGAGGACGGTTCGGGCGAAACGGTGCAGAAGGTCGTTGACACGACCGTTGGCCGAGCGCTTCTTTCCGACCTGTTGCCCGAGGGTCTCAGCTACGACCTCGTCGATCGGGACATGAACAAGAAAGCGATCTCGAACGCCATCAACGCCTGTTATCGCAAACTCGGTCTCAAGAAGACCGTGGTCTTTGCGGATCAGTTGATGTACACGGGATTCCGTTTCGCAACGATTGCCGGTATTTCGATCGGTGTGAACGACATGGTTGTGCCGGAGGTTAAGGGAGAGATTCTGTCTGCTGCGGAGTCCGAGGTGAAAGAGATTCAGGACCAGTATGCGTCCGGCCTCGTGACTGAGGGAGAACGATACAACAAGGTCGTCGATATATGGTCGCGCACCAACGACCAGGTCGCGAAAGCGATGATGGACAAACTCGGCTCCGAAGCCGTCGAGGACGCGTCAGGCAAAGAGATCAGCCAGGAATCCTTCAATTCCATTTACATGATGGCCGACTCCGGTGCCCGCGGATCTGCGGCGCAGATTCGGCAGCTGGCCGGTATGCGTGGCCTGATGGCCAAGCCGGACGGCTCGATCATCGAAACACCGATCACGGCGAATTTTCGTGAGGGTCTCGACGTACTGCAATACTTCATTTCGACGCACGGTGCTCGCAAAGGCTTGGCCGACACGGCCTTGAAGACGGCAAACTCGGGTTATCTGACTCGCCGCCTTGTCGATGTCGCACAGGACCTGGTGGTGACCGAAGTGGATTGTGAGACCAGAAACGGTATTGCGATGACACCGCTCGTCGAGGGTGGCGACGTGGTTGAACCTCTGCATGAACGGGTACTCGGTCGTGTCCTGGCTGAGCCGGTCCTGATTCCAGGTACTGACAAGATCGCCTTCGACGCAGGAACCATGTTGGACGAAGCCAGCGTACGTCGGCTGGAGGACTTGTCGATTGACTTTGTACTAGTCCGATCGCCGATTACCTGTGAGGTGCGCTACGGTGTTTGCTCGCAATGCTATGGCCGGGACCTGGCGCGTGGCCATCGCATTAATATCGGTGAGGCGGTTGGTGTCATTGCGGCACAGTCAATCGGTGAGCCGGGCACACAGCTCACGATGCGTACTTTCCACATTGGTGGTGCCGCGTCACGGTCCGCCGCGGTCAACAATATTGAGATAAAGAACAACGGTATTGTGAAGCTCAACAACATGAAGACAGTTCATCACCGGAAGGGCTACCTCATAGCCGTGTCACGTTCCGGTGAAATATCCGTGATCAACGAGCACGGCAGGGAGCGTGAGCGCTACAAAGTGCCGTACGGCGCAATGATTACGGTAGGAGATGCCGACGAAGTGAAGCAGGGTCAAATTGTCGCAACCTGGGACCCGCATACTCATCCGGTTGTATCGGAAGTTGCCGGCAAACTGCGGTTTGAGGACTTCCTCGAGGGTGTCGCCGTAACAGAACAGGTCGATGAGTTCACCGGGTTGACCAGCATCGTCGTACTCGATCCGAAGCAACGTGGCAACATCGGCAAGGACCTCAGGCCGGTTGCCAAGCTGGTCGATGACGACGGCAATGACGTCTGCTTCGCAAACACCGATATTCCGGCGGTATATGCATTGCCTGCCGGCGCCATCGTCAGCATGCTTGACGGTGCGGCGGTGTCTGTTGGCGACGTCATTGCGCGTATTCCGCAGGAATCATCGAAGACTCGCGACATCACTGGTGGTCTGCCGCGTGTCGCCGATCTCTTCGAAGCGCGCAAGCCCAAGGACCAGGCCATCATGGCTGAATACACGGGTACCGTCAGCTTCGGCAAGGAGACGAAAGGCAAACGACGTCTGGTCATCACCGATGACAACGGCGAGAAACTTGAGGAACTTATTCCGAAATGGCGCCACCTGAACGTGTTCGAGGGCGAGCAGGTCGTCCGAGGCGAAGTCATTGCGGACGGCGAGCCGAACCCGCATGACATTCTCCGCCTGCAGGGCGTGGAGCCGCTGGCCGACTACCTGATTCGAGAGATCCAGGATGTGTATCGACTACAAGGTGTGAAGATCAACGACAAGCACATCGAGGTCATCATTCGTCAGATGTTGCGCAAAGTGATTGTATCTGCTCCGGGCGATAGCCGCTTCCTCAGAGGTGAACAGATCGATAAGGCACGCGCCCTGGAAGGCTGCGATGACCTGGCGGCGCACGGCAAGGAGTCGCTGACATTCGATCCGATTCTGCTCGGTATCACCAAGGCATCGCTGGCGACGGAATCCTTCATTTCCGCGGCATCGTTCCAGGAAACTACGCGTGTTCTGACGGAAGCCGCCGTTCGCGGCCTCAAAGACGATCTGCGCGGTCTCAAGGAGAACGTTATCGTTGGCCGTCTGATCCCGGCCGGCACAGGCTTCGCGCATCACGCGGAACGGCGCCGTACCAGGGAGCAGGATCTCGCCGATCAGCTACAGGAGCTGGAGGAAGAAGTCGAGAAAGCGCCGGCCGAGAGTGAAGCCGGGGCAAAGGATGTGATAGCCGAAGTCGCCGAAGAAGTGGCCGCCGCCGCCGCGGAGGCCGGTGACACAGGCAGCGAGAAGGCTAGCACCCCCAGCGCCTGAGTCTGTCTGATCAGACTGCTGGCAAACCAGGGAAACCGGGAAAACCGGGGGCGGACCCCATGCAGGGTCCGTCCCCGGGCCCACGCCCCCACGAGCCCCGTCGAGTATCGGTATCAGCCGCTTGACACTGGTATCAGAGCATCCCTACAATGCCCGGCCTTAACCCAAGGGCCCGACACAAACTGGCTCTACAACTTAAGGACGGGATGACGGGATAGCCCTTATTTATCAGGGGCTTAAGCTCGAATCTCGTCAAACTCAATGACTGGATCAGAAATGGTTCGGCCGTTGATTGCGCGCGTGTGTCTGCGCGTTGTTTTTTTATGCTTTTGTTCAATTGAGAGAGGCCCATGGCCACGACGAATCAATTAGTACGCAAACCGCGCTCGCTGAAGGCGGCCAAGAGCACAGTACCGGCGCTGGAGGGGAGTCCGCAGAAGCGTGGTGTCTGTACCCGCGTGTATACGACTACGCCAAAAAAGCCGAACTCTGCAATGCGCAAAGTCGCTCGTGTGCGCCTGACCAATGGGTTTGAGGTCACCAGCTACATCGGTGGTGAAGGCCACAACCTGCAAGAGCACTCGATCGTATTGATTCGCGGCGGTCGTGTAAAAGACCTGCCCGGTGTGCGCTACCACACGATTCGCGGCACGCTGGACTGCGCGGGCGTGAGTGACCGGAGACAGAGCCGCTCGAAGTACGGCGCCAAGCGCCCAAGATCATAATTTATTAGAGACAAACGATGTCTAGAAGAGCACAGGCCCCAAAACGCACCATCCTGCCAGATCCCAAGTACGGCAGCGAACTACTCGCGAAATTCATGAATATGATCATGAACGACGGTAAGAAGTCGGTCGCGGAACGGATCATCTATGGTGCGCTGGACCGGATTTCCGAAAAGGAAAGCCAGGCAGAAAGCACGCCGCTCGAGTTGCTGGAGCAGGCTCTCGAAAACGTGAAACCTATGGTCGAGGTCAAGTCCCGACGTGTCGGCGGTGCAACCTATCAGATACCCATTGAAGTCAGGCCTGCCCGACGCCAGACACTGGCGATGCGCTGGTTGATCGATGCGGCCAGAAATCGCAGCGAAAAATCCATGGCACACCGGCTGGCTCACGAGCTCATGGATGCGGCCGACAATCGCGGCACTGCCGTGAAAAAGAAAGAAGACACACACCGGATGGCGGAAGCGAATAAGGCCTTCTCCCATTACCGGTGGTAAGCCTTTCAAGTCCCTTAAGGCTTAAGGAATAATCCTGTGGCACGAACAACTCAAGTCAGGTTAAAGAATAGTCCCGTGGTACGGGAAACACCGATCGAGCGCTACCGCAATATCGGCATCATGGCGCACATCGATGCGGGCAAGACGACCACGACCGAACGTATTCTGTTTTATACCGGTGTATCGCACAAGATGGGCGAAGTTCATGATGGCGCAGCTGTTATGGACTGGATGGAACAAGAGCAGGAGCGTGGTATTACGATCACGTCCGCTGCGACAACATGTTTCTGGCAGGGAATGGACCAGCACTTCGACGAGCACCGCATCAATATCATCGACACGCCGGGACACGTCGATTTTACGATCGAGGTGGAGCGGAGCTTGCGCGTTCTTGACGGAGCCGTCACGGTTCTTTGTTCGGTCGGCGGTGTAGAGCCGCAAACCGAGACTGTCTGGCGCCAGGGCAATAAATACAATGTGCCGCGAATGGTCTTCATCAACAAAATGGACCGTGCCGGAGCTGATTTCCTGCGCGTGGTCGGGCAGGTCAGAGAACGCCTTGGCGGGAATCCGGTTCCCATCCAGTTGCCGATCGGCGCCGAAGAGAATTTCGAAGGCATTATCGATCTCGTTCGCATGAAAGCCGTCTACTGGGATGAGTCGAGCATGGGTACGACTTACGAGATGCGGGAAATCCCGGAGAATATGCTCGCGGAGGCCGAAACCTGGCGTGAGAGGATGGTCGAAGCCGCAGCCGAGGCTGACGAAGAACTGCTGGTAAAATTTCTCGATGACCATGAGTTGTCAGAGGAAGACATTCGTCGTGGCCTTCGTTTGCGTACGATTGCCGGCGAAATCGTGGTCGCAATGTGCGGCTCCGCATTCAAGAACAAAGGTGTACAGGCCATGCTCGATGCGGTCATCGATTACATGCCTTCGCCTGTGGATGTACCGGCGATCAAGGGCATTCTCGAGGATGGCTCCGAGGGCGAGCGAGCGGCTGATGATGATGAACCGTTTGCAGCGCTTGCTTTCAAGATTGCGACGGATCCATTTGTCGGCAACCTGACCTTTTTCCGAGTTTATTCCGGCGTTCTGAACTCAGGGGATACTATTTATAATCCGGTCAAGGGAAAGCGTGAGCGAATTGGCCGTATCCTGCAGATGCACGCCAACGACCGCAAGGAAATCAAGGAAGTACGCGCCGGCGACATCGCGGCCGCTGTTGGTTTGAAGGATGTGACGACAGGCGATACGCTGGTCGATCTGAAGAACATCATAATGCTGGAACGGATGGAGTTTCCCGATCCGGTTATTGCGGTTGCGGTCGAGCCCAAAACCAAGATTGACCAGGAAAAGATGGGTATCACATTACAGAAGCTGGCAAAGGAAGACCCGTCGTTCCGTGTCGCAGGCGATGAAGAATCCGGGCAGACGATTATTTCGGGCATGGGTGAATTGCACCTCGAAGTCATCGTTGATCGCATGAAGCGCGAGTTCAAGGTTGACGCGAACGTGGGCAGACCTCAAGTCGCCTACCGCGAGACGCTTCGCAAGGCGGTCGAGCAGGAAGGCAAATTCGTTCGCCAGTCCGGTGGTCGCGGTCAGTACGGTCATGTGTACCTCAAGATCGAGCCGCAGGACGCCGGGACCGGATACGAATTCGTCAATAAAATTGTTGGTGGTGTTGTACCGAAAGAATACATCGGCGCCGTGGACAAGGGCGTCCAGGCGCAAATGGAAAACGGCGTTGTTGCCGGTTATCCGGTGGTCGACGTGAAAGTTACCCTTTACGACGGCTCCTACCACGACGTCGACTCGAGTGAGATAGCGTTCAAGATCGCCGGCTCCATGGC
>Ga0255052_10001958_pt1 | contig 15073 bp, 12 predicted proteins | sample JV7_2_21_MG_FD_188632 | JGI IMG/M metagenome (GOLD analysis project Ga0255052, IMG submission 188632) | Seawater microbial communities from Jervis Inlet, British Columbia, Canada - JV7_2_21 | ecosystem: Environmental > Aquatic > Marine > Inlet | place: Canada: British Columbia | collected...
CCCACTCATCGCGAAGCAACGCCGTTCTGTCTCCCATCCTGATCTCGGTGGCAACAAAGAAGCGACGATCGTTGTACTTCGACCAATAGGCATCGACGATGGAACCACGTAGCTCCACCCGTTTGCCGTCGCCGGGCTTTACATCCTGCCCCTTCATGAACCACCAGGGGCCGACCATGGCATAGAAGATCTCGCTTCCGTCGCTCTCGAAGGTGTAGTGCAAGCCGTTGCCGGTGTGATTGCCATGTCCCCAGGAGCTCCACAGACCCTGAAGCTCGCTCAGGGTGCCCGTTATCGTCGTCACATCATCCGGATCGAACCAGCGATGACCTGCCCAATCGGGCCCACCTCGCCAGCGCGGATAGCCCTCTTCGTCGCGAAGATGGAGAGTGACCCCGTCAGCCTCGATCCGCGTCGCGATCAGATATCCGTCCTCACTACCCATCATCCCGCCACCGTGACCCGAGCCGCCATGACCTGAGCCGCCGTGGTGATTCCCTCCGTCGTAGTCGTCCACCAGGGATCCGGTGACGCGAATGCGATCACCGTTTCGGAGACGGATACCATGGTCGCTACGGGAATATGCTTTAGGTTCTTCATTGTTCTTTCCTGGTTCTCCAATAATCACTTGTGTATAATCGGACTCCTACGTCACTCGAGGCGGCGGATTCCAGACGCTGTGACTTCTTGCCGGTAGATGACCGCCTTGTAGCTTCGGATGCTATCCCCCACCCCCATCGTCACCAACACCCGAATGGACAGCTATATACCCTACCCTGTAGGGTAGGCATCTTGCTAGTGGAATCGTCTTTGCCGCCGAAGAATCGACGGACATGCCGGTCACGGTCACCTACGCCGAAGAGGTGACGGTCACGGGTGAGATGTCCGAGCGCGACGCACTGGTCACCGTGACGGCGAAACCTCTCCTTGCAAAACCTGGAGTTGTAACCCACCTTCGCGTTTGCGGGGACGTGCAGCTCGGCGCAATCGTCCTCGACGCGGAAGTACCCTTTTCGACAAATCCATGAACTGCCGGCGACGACCGCGTGCGCCGGAACTTCGAACGCCCGGCATTCGTTGCCGCGACGTCGGAACTCTTTCCTGCAAAACCACCTGTTCCCAACCATCCTCCATGGCTTGGACAATCTCCAGGATCGTGGCCTCATCAGCACCAGATGGGTGATCACCAGCTGCCGAAAGCCCGCTCGACATGCCGATCATGAGGCTCAGGCCCAGCGAGAGCGTCGGCAGGGTGACCTCTAGAACGGTGACCCTCTGGTGGGTCGCTGCGCTTCGGAATAGCACGGAGGGACCCTTGACACCGAATCCAGGGAAGAAGATCCCATTCCCGAGCGTCAGGACCGCATCGAGCCGTCGCCGAACCTCCTGTGCTCGCTCCGTGACCGACGAGCAAGCTCCGTTTTCTCTCAGCATCAAGATCTCGAGGCCGCTCAAGGTCAACACCCCATCGGTGTGTACTCCCGCTCCCTCCTCTGCCGCGAGCAGGAACATGTGCCTCCAGATCCCAAGGCTCGTATGCATCTCCCGGAGTGTCGTCGCCTGCAGTGGGACGCCCTCGCCATGACTCCGGCAACTGGTTCGCTGACTTCGGAACCGAATCTCTGCCGAGGAAGATCCTCCGCTTCCAGCTCGAATGCGGAGTCGGTGGATTCAATCAGGGCGACGACCAGTGTTAGGACACCTGAACAGGACGAACGCATCGAGTGACTCTCGCCGCGGTTCTCATTTCCGCATAGATCATTCGCGTCAGAGCGTCTCGATCACCGCCCTCAGCTTCGCCTGCACTTGTTTGGCGATGTCGGCCAAGTCCGAATTCCCCACGGCCTGCATAGAAGCGATCGGGTCGACGGCAGCCACCTCGATGCCGTCGGTGCCTTTGTCCTGCACGATGACGTTACAGGGAAGCATCGTGCCGATCCTCTCCTCCGCCTGCAGAGCTTGGTAGGCGAAGGGTGGGTTGCACGCCCCCAGGATCTTGTACGGTCGAAACTCTACGTCGAGCTTCTTCTTCAGGGTCGCTTGCACGTCGATCTCGGTAAGAATGCCAAAGCCCTCGGACTGTAGGGCCTCTGTGACGCGAGCAATGGCTTCGTCGAACGAGATTTGCAGAGTCTTGCTATTGTAGTAACTCAAAATTTAGGCCTTCTCCTTTGATGTGGATTTCAGCGCCAACATGGACTTTGTCATGACACTCTCAGCCATCCCAGCGGTATCGACACTAACACTTTGCTGATCCAGCGACCTGGATCTCGACGCGAAGCGCCGGCAACTCGACTGCTAGACTGACCGCATGAGGAGGCCCGCCGATCCCGCCAAGATTCGCCGCCTTCTCGAGGAGCTCGGTCGTCGGGCGCGAGGCCCCGGCCGCGTCTATCTCGTCGGAGGGGCTACCGCTCTGCTCGAAGGCTGGAGGTCGAGCACGGTCGACGTCGATCTGAAACTGGATCCCGAGCCGGCAGGGATCTTCGAAGTGATCGCTCGCCTCAAGAACGAGCTCCAGGTCAACATAGAGCTGGCATCGCCCGATCAATTCCTTCCTCCCCTGCCCGACTGGAAGGCTCATTCCCGGTTCATCGCTCGCCACGGTGAAGTGGAGTTCTTTCACTACGACCTGCGCTCGCAGGCCTTGGCTAAGCTGGCCCGAGCCCACGATCGGGATCTGCTCGACGTTCGGGCCATGCTCGATCTTGCCCTGGTAACCCGGGACGAGATTCTGCAGGGGTTGGACCAGATCCGCGATCAGCTGATTCGCTATCCTGCCCTCGACGCCGACTCCTTCGAGCACCGGGTGCGTCGTTTCCTCGAGACCGACGATGACTGAGCTCGAGGGGCTACCCGCGAGTCGGAGGATTTCCCGCGGACTCCGCGACCTGAAGGAAGGTGCGGTCACAGTCGACGCCCTGGTGGTGGCCGTTGCGTCGCGCCGTCTCACCGATCTCGGCCTGCCGATCCCTCCTCGCGAGGAGCTTCCTCGAGATCCCGAGCTCGCCCTCTATGAGCTGCTGTGCGCCCACTCGCAGGATCCGTTCTTCGCATACCGAGCGGTTCTGGCCGAGCTCGACAGCTTCGTCTCGAGTCTCGAAGCCTCCCGCGCTTGGGGCGAGGTTGCTCAGGGACCATAGGAGACCTGCGAGGCGGTCGCGTGCGATCGGGAGCACCTTGTTCACCGGCGGTTCGAGCTTCAGCTCCCAGTCTCTGCCGTCGGCTTGCAGTCGCAGGAGCCGGATGTGGGCGAGGTTGACGACGTGTTCGCGGTGGATTCGAACGAAGCCGAAGGACTCGAGCAGCGGTGCCATGGCGACTTTCTAGCACGACTTGGTCACCAAGCGCACGGATTGGCGGCAGACCGCATGAGCTGGCTTGGTGGCGCATGGACGGGTATCGAGGCCTTCTGGGGCGCCTTCGGCCAGACTTCGCGGTCGGAGACCGCCAGCCAGCGGACGGTCGCGCTCGTTGGTGCCGGTCGGATACCATCGCGCTGGGTGGTACGCGTGCCCTTGAGGAATCTCATCAATCCTCGGAAGGCGCTCATCTTCCGAATCGTGCACCGCGACAACGTCGCATGGCACCTTGCCAATGGTCTGCACTGCAGCAGCTCAGCCACGAAGAACCCGGCCTATGTCGGTATCGGCAACCAGGACCTAATTTCGAAACGCGAGACCCGCGAAATCCCTGTGCCGCCAGGAGGCACTCTGGGGGACTTCATCCCTTTCTACTTCACACCATGCTCGCCGATGCTGCTCAACATCCTGACCGGGCGCGGAGGTGTTCAGAAGCGAGCGAAGGACGAAATCGTAATCCTCGTATCCTCCCTCCCCAAGCTGACCGAGTACCGGGTTCGCTACCTGTTTACGAACTGCCACGCCTATCTCGACATGGCCGACTTCTCGGCCGACCCGCAGGATCTCGCTGAGTGGATACCTTGGCGCAAGCTGCACTCGCGCGACTTCCGGAGAGACCCGTACGACCCGGTGCCCTTCGAGCGATATCAAGCTGAGGCGCTTGCACATCGGCAGGTCCCGATCGATGCCCTGATAGGTCTGGCCTGCTATGATGAGAGTGTCAAGTCGGATCTCGAAGCGCTGTGCGGCGCGAGGAAACTGGAGTTGAGTGTTCGGGTCCGAGAGGATTGGTATTTCGCATGATCCGCTTTACCCGAGGCAACCTCTTGGAGGCAGAGGCCGAGGCTCAGGTCAACACCGTCAACACCGTTGGCGTGATGGGCAAGGGCATCGCTCTGATGTTCAAAGAGGCCTTTCCAGAGAACTTCAGGGCCTACGCCGAAGCGTGCAAACGGGGCGAGGTTCGGGTGGGAACGATGTTCGTGACGGACCGGGGCAGCCTCCTCAATCCGCGGTGGATCATCAACTTCCCGACGAAGCAGAACTGGCGTCACAAGGCCAGGATGGAGTGGGTTGAAGAAGGGCTGTGTGATCTGCGCCGGGTGATTGTAGAGAACCAGATCAGGTCGGTCGCAGTGCCGCCGCTGGGATGCGGAAACGGTGGTCTTCGATGGGGCCCAGTCCGGGCGGCCATCGAGGAAGCGCTGAGCGATCTCAAGAACGTCGAGGTCGTGGTTTTCGAGCCTATCTCGAAGTACCAGAACGTCGCCAAGCGGTCGGGTGTTCAAGAACTCACCCCAGCCAGGGCTCTGGTCGCCGAGCTGGTACGCCGGTACTGGGTGCTGGGGATTGAGTGTTCGTTGCTCGAAATACAAAAGCTCGCATGGTTTCTCGAGCGCACCATCGAGCGGATGGAGCTCGACAACCCTCTGGATTTGCGCTTCGAGGCGGATCGGTACGGTCCGTACGCTGATCGACTCAGGCACTTGCTTAACGATCTCGACGGGAGCTATCTGCACTGCGAAAGGCGCATCAGCGATGCGCGTCCGACGGACACTATCTGGTTCGACGACTCGAAGAAGGACCGCGTGGCGGCATTCCTCAACAGCGAAGCGCGCTCCTTTGCCGATGCGCTGGAAGAGACCTGCACGATCATCGATGGCTTTGAGTCACCGCTCGGATTGGAGCTGCTGGCAACAGTCGACTGGTTGCTGGCGCGCGGGGGATGCGATCGAATGGTGGAGAGCCTTCGGGACGGTCTCGGGTGTTGGCCAGGTGGGGGCGACGCTGCCCGACGCAAGATCCGCCTGTTCGATTCCCGACTTCTCGGTCTTGCTCTCGCGCGGCTGTCGCCAAACTCTGTGGCCTGCGACTAGTAAACCCTCATCCGGGACAAGTGTCCCCATGCAGTCCCTCGGCACCCAGCCCTCCAAGAACCACCGACGGCCTGACTGGGAATCAGTTAGAGTTCGTCCTTGATGAAGGACACTGGCTCCGCCACCGCGCAAGGGATCGATGAGTCCGCTCACTGAGGGCAAGTGGGCCAGCTTTCCGACGACCATATTCCCCCAAGATGCCTGTATCCGAAGCCAAGACCGAGTAGCCTCATCACGGTTCCGGCTTGCCAGGGCTGCAATCAAAAGGCTGCGAAAGACGACGAGTGTTTCGTCTCGTGTGCTCAACTCGACGTGAAGTGGAGAACAACACGCAGGCCGCAGCGGCATGGGAGGCAGCTTTTCGTGGTCTGGCGCGGCATGAATCGACCGGATTTCGCAAGAGCTGTCAACTGACAGAGGTGGACTCCGATCGCCGGACAGGTTCCAGTTACGGCCAAGGTGGAATGCGATGGAGGTGGTTCTCGATCAGCCGCGAGGCTGTCCGAGGGCTCTCCGGAGGCCTGCGAGGCGGTCGCGTGCGATCGAGAGCACCTTGTTCACCGGCGGTTCGAGCTTCAGCTCCCAGTCTCTGCCGTCGGCCTGCAGTCGCAGGAGCCGGATGTGGGCGAGGTTGACGACGTGTTCGCGGTGGATCCGAACAAAGCCGAAGGGTTCGAGCAGCGGTGCGACCTCGCCGATGGGTCTGACGTCGACGAGCGGCTTGCGCGAGCGCAGGCGGACCTCCGTTTCCCCTCCCCTGGCTCGGAGGTAGTACACATCCCCCGGATCGAGCACGCGGTGCTCGCTGCGGGAGGTGTGCAGCAGGATTCGATACGGTGCCATGGAGACTTTCTAGCACGACTTGGTCACCAAGCGCACGGATTGGCGGCAGACCGCATGAGCTGGCTTGGTGGCGCATGGACGGGTACTGGTGCCTCGGAGCCCCTGTAGCGGTTGCGTGCACAAGGCCGGAATGCCACGGGCGATGAGCCCGCACCCGGTCCCCCGCTGCCGGCGAAGCGCCTTGCCAACCTTCCAGCGATCCACCCCAAGAACGTTTCGGTTCCCGTTCGGGACAGATCGTTTGGAGCGGCTCGCCCGCAGATCGGCTCAGTCTGAAACATCTCCGAGCTCCCCTTCGCGGCCGCCACTGAACCGGGTCCGGATGTACTTCTGGGCGCTATCGGGAGGTAGCTTCACGGTTCCGGGGCCGCTCCTGACGAAGAAGTCACCCGCCGGCGTTGCTTCCCTCTCCTTCCACCTCAGGAACACCGGCTCCGGGCTGCGCTGGCAGCTGACAACACACACGGTCTTGCCCTCCACGATCTGGGTCTTGGGATCGATGCAGGTCCCTGCCCGATCTCCGAGGCCGTTGCGCACGACCTGCGCCAGGTGCCGCATGAACTTGTCGTCGTGCTCGAGCTGGTCGCGCTCGATGCCGACGATCGAGCCCTCGTCGGCGACGCCGATCAGTAGATCGCCACCCTCGGTGTTGAGAAACGCTGCGATGGTCTTGAGAACCGCGTGCGTCACGCCCTTGTCGTCCTTCCGGCCCTCCTCGAGGCTCCAACGCAGAGTGGACTTGAATTCCAGCGTCTTCGACTCGCCCTGCTTGATCAGCTCCTCGGCGTTGCGGTGGGCACGGAGATACTGGTCGAAGAGGAAGTTCTTGATCGCCTCGCCGAAAGCGCGATCATCGGTGATGCGCTTGTAGAGCTCGAAGTTCGAGTCGACGATCTCCTGGATCACGTGCTCGACCTTCTGGTCGAACGTGAGCCGCACGTTCTCCCGCGTGTTGACTCGTGCCGCGGCATCCAGCGCCGCGTCGCCGTCGAGCTTCTCCATCATCTGGCCGAGCGTCACGCGGTGCTCGGGCCCGAGGTTGAGCCCAAAGCGCTCGTTGAGCTCGGCGATGATGCGCGAGAGCGTCTCGGTCTCGTCCGGCGCGGTGCCATGGGCCCCCTTGGTGGCCACCGGGTCGAGCACGCCGGGCTGGCGCTCCAGAGCGATCTTGCCGCTGCCGGTCTGCTGGATGCGATAGGACTCCATGTCGATGTTCTGCTGCACCTCACGCGGCAACTCGGCGCGGTCGGCGGGGAGCAGCCGCCGCAGGTGCCGCGCAAAGACGTAGAGCTTCTCGAGATCCGCGTCGGCGAAGGTCAGGACCTGGGCGAGGAAGGCGTAGAGGCGCACGTAGTCGGTAAGCTGGCCCCGGAAGTCCTGCTGCTCGTCCTCCGGCAGCGCCTGGAAGCGATCGACCAGGGGAGCGAGCACGGCGTAGAGCCGGTCCTGGGTGGCCTTCGGGTCGAAATAGACCTTGGCGAATCCGTCCACTTCGGCCTCGGTGTAGACCGGGAACGTGGCGAGGCGCGTCTGGATCTCGTAGAGGAGGTTCGGGTCGGTCGCCTCGGACAGCAGCGTCGTCTCGTAGTAGGGCTCGAAGGCGGCCTTGATCTCGTCCGATTCGTTGGCGAAGTCGACCACCATCGTGCCCTTCTTCCCCGGATGCGTGCGGTTGAGCCGTGAGAGCGTCTGCACCGCGTTCACACCGCCGAGCTTCTTGTCCACGTACATCGTGTGGAGCAGCGGTTGGTCGAAGCCGGTCTGGAACTTGTTGGCGACGATCAGGAAGCGAAACTCGGGGCGCTCGAAGGTCCTGGCGGTCTGCGCCTCCGGGAAGCCGTTCATACCAACCTCGGTGTAGGACTGACCGCCGTCCTTAACAGTGCCCGAGAAGGCCACGAGCGCCTTGAACGGGTAGCCCCGCTCGGCGAGGTACTTGTCCACGGCCAGCTTGTAGCGCACCGTGTGCAGGCGTGAGCGGGTGACGATCATCGCCTTGGCCTTGCCGCTGATCTCGCTCTGCACCTGGGAGGCGAAGTGCTCGACGCAGATCCGCACCTTCTCGCCGATGGCGTGCGGGTGCAGCTCGACGAAGGATTTGAGCAGGTACTCGGCCTTCTTCTTGTCGTAGCGCGGGTCGTCCTCGACCTTCTTCAAAAGCCGCCAGTAGGCCTTGTAGGTCGTGTAGCTCGCCAGCACGTCGAGGATGAACCCCTCCTCGATTGCCTGGCGCATGCTGTAGAGGTGGAAGGGGGCGAACTTCCCGTCAGCCCGCTTCGCACCGAAGAGCTCGAGCGTCTTGGTCTTGGGCGTGGCGGTGAAGGCGAAGGTCGAGAGGTTGGGCAACCGTCCGCGCTTCTCCATCTCGGCCAGGATTGCGCTCTCCAGCTCCTCCTCGGGCGTCGGCGCTCCGGCTTCCTGCGTCTCCGCCTCTTCGAGCGAATCGGAGGCGAGCACGGCCTTCAAGCTCTTCGTGCTCTCGCCCGACTGCGAGGAGTGCGCCTCGTCCACGATCAGGGCGAAGCGCTTGCCGGGCAGCTCGCCGATCTCCTTCGCGATCACCGGGAACTTCTGCAGCGTGGTGACGATGATCGTCTTGCCCGACTCGAGCGCTTCCTTGAGCTGGCGGCTGGTCTTCTCGATGTTCTCCACCACGCCGAGGGTTTGCTCGAACTGGCGCATGGTGCGCTGGAGCTGGCGGTCGAGCACGCGCCGGTCGGTGATGACCACGATCGAGTCGAAGACGCGCTGGTCGCCGGCGTCGTGGAGCGTGGCGAGCTGGTGGGCGAGCCAGGCGATGGTGAAGCTCTTGCCGCTACCGGCCGAGTGCTGGATCAGGTAGCGATGCCCCGCCCCCACCGCGCGTGCGTCGGACACGAGGCGCCGCACGCAGTCGAGCTGCTGGTAGCGCGGGAAGATGAGGAAGCGCCTGCCGGTCTTGCGCCCCTTCTCGTCTTCCTCTTCGACCTCGTGGATGAACTGGCGCACGAGGTCCAGCACGCGGTCCCGCGCCCATGTCTCCTCCCAGAGGTATGCGGTTGCGTAGCCCTCGCGGGTAGGCGGCACGGGTGGGTTGCCGGCGCCGCCGAACTTCCCCTGATTGAAGGGGAGGAAGCGCGTCTTCCGCCTGGCGAGCTGGGTGGTGACGTAGACCAGGTCCGGGTCCACCGCGAAGTGCGCCAGACAGCGGCCATAGGCGAGGAGCGGCTCGCGTGGGTCGCGGTCGGTCTTGTACTGGCGGATGGCATCCTCGATCGTCTGGCCGGTGAGCGGGTTCTTGAGCTCGGCGGTGAAGACGGGCAAGCCGTTCAGGAAGAGCACCAGGTCGAGGCTCTTCTCGTTCTTCGTACTGAAGTGGACTTGGCGCACCACCGCGAAGAGGTTCGCCGCGTGCAGCCGCCGAGTCTCCTCGTTGAGCCCACTTGCGGGTCGGAAGTAGGCGAGCCGGAACTTGACCCCTGAGTCCTTGAGTCCCAAACGCAGCACGTCGAGCGCGCCGCGCCGCTCGATCTCGGATGCGAGCCGCCGCAGGAACCGCGCTCTTACTTCCGTGCCGTGATGCTGGGTGAGCTTCTGCCACTCCTTCGGCTGGGTGGCGAGGACGAAGTCCACAACGTCGCGCGGTAGCAGGCAGAGCGCGCGGTCGTAGTCCTCCGGCCGCCGCTTGCGGTATCCGCCGGGCAGCGTGTCGCCGTAGGGCTCCGGGGGTTCGCGGACGGCGCTCGTCTCACCCGCGCAGGCGTCAGGGCCATACTGGAGCAACCCGCACTCGATCGCCTCCTCGAAGGAGCGCTCAGAGATCTCAGGGCTCATGGCGCAACCCGTGTCGCGAGTTTGTCGCAAGACGGGGTGGCTCCTCCAGGACGTCGAGAATGGCCCGCGCGCAGTACACGCGGTTGCGCTTCGCCGCCCCGGTGAGCTCGACGATCCTTGCCGACACGAGTCGGTCAATGGTGCGCTGGGCGGTCGTGTAGGCGACGTCGAGCCTCTGGGCCAGCTTCTTGATCGTCCAGAAGGGATTCTCCGTGAAGAGCTCGATCGCCCTCTCGGGCAGTCGGGACGGGGCTTTCGCAAGCTGCTCCCTCCATTGCATCAGCAAGTCATCGATGCGCCGGATACGACCCACGGCGTCCTCTGCCTGCAGCGCGACGCCTCGCAGGAAGTAGGCGAGCCATTCCTCCCACTCCCCGCGCTCCGTAACGGCGAGGAGGTGCGCGTAATACTCCGCCCGCGTGGCTTCGAAGAAGGCGCTCAGGTAGAGGAGCGATGCGGGTAGGACGCCCTGCTCGACCAGTAAGAGCGTGATCAGCAAGCGGCCCATGCGACCGTTGCCGTCGAGAAAGGGATGGATTGCCTCGAACTGCGAGTGCGCGAGGGCGGCGTGGACCAGCGGCGGCAGGGAGTCGTCGTGCAGGAACTGCTCCCAGGCGCCGAGGCACTCCATCAACTGGTCGGGCGGTGGCGGCACGAAGGTGGCATCGCTGAGCGTGCAGCCCGCGGGGCCGATCCAGTTCTGGCTCCGCCGGAACTCGCCGGGCGTCGCCACATCACCCCGCACGCCGCGCATGAGCTTCTCGTGCAGTTCACGGACCAGGCGCAGTGACAGTGGCAGCGATCGCAGCCGTTCCACGCCATACTCGAGCGCGACGACGTAGTTGGCGACCTCGTGCATATCCGCGGGGCTGCGCTCGACCGCCGCGCCGGCCTCGGCAGCGAGCAGCTCTCCGAGAGTTGTCTCGGTACCTTCGATGCGGCTCGAGAGCACGGCCTCCCGGCGGATGAAGGGGCGGATAAGCAGGTGCGGATTGGCCAGCCTCCGGCCCTCGCCGGCGAGCTGTCCGACCGACCGATCGGCCGTGGAGAGCGCCGAGGTCAGTCCAGCGCTCCACGCGATGCGCGGCGGCAGGGGTTTCGGCACGTAGGCCCAGTAGCCACCTGCGCAACGGATCCGGCGTCCGTGCGGCCGGCGCTTGCTCTCGGGAGTCATGGATTTCCTTGTTTGCGGGGGCGAAAACAACCATAATCATTATTAGCGATGATGACCAGAAACGCAAATAACGGTGATCGCAACCGGCCCGCCTCCCCCCTCGCTTGGTGCAGTGCCGCGGCACCCGGTGTCAGGCGGCTCATGCGACCTTCTCCCGCACGTCGATCTTGCCCGTCACCGCGGCGGAGATGAGGGCGGTGCGGAGCTCCTTCAGACGATCGATGGCGTCGCGGACCTTGGCGACGAGGGCGTCGAGCTTGGCCGTTTCACAGTCGAGGAAGGCGGTGATGGCGCGTTGCTCTCCCTTGGGAGGGATGGACGCAACCACCATGCGCCACCGATCCATCCGAATGACCCGTGTACCGTGCGCCGCCTCCTCGACTACCGCTCCCAGAATCCCCTTGCCAACACCCTCGAACAACCAGACCGCAAAGGGGGGCTCAACACCGTGCCGGAAGCTCAGCGCCTTCATGTCCTGGTTGATCGTCACAGGCACAGTCGTGATAGCTACCGGGAAGGTGTGCGCGAGGATCATCCCTCTCACGACGATCAGCACGACCGGCGGTGCGATCAACTTGATCGCTGTTTCCGTGAGTGCCCGCTCAGTGATCGTATCCTCCGAAGAGTCGATGAATCGACGTTTCATGTCCTTGGGCGACACCCACGGTATGCCTCCATTCCAATATCCGTGTTCTTCTTTCGTCGGAGTGCCGCCGCTGGTCGCACTACTGACACGCCACATCCTGGCAGCGTCCCAATGCGCCGGAATCTCCCCCAGCCACTCGACGCCGGAGTCCTTCATGGGGACGTTCGGGTCGAGGCCCTTGGTGACGGCGCGGGTGATGAGGGCGGTGCGCTTCTCCTGGAGCAGCTCGCACAGACGCTCCTTCTTCGCCACCAGCGCATCGATTCTTGCCGTCTCCCGGTCGAGGAAAGCGGCGATGGCGCGTTGTTCCGAATCCGGTGGGAGCAGCAACAGAACGGACCCAAGTTCCTCCGCATTCAGATGCGGCTGGGCAGCACGCATACTCTCAAGCTCAACCTGAGATTCGAGGACATACCGGCTGAGCAGTGTCCAGGCGAGGAACCGTGCCCAATCACGCCGTGATCGCACAACCATGTCATAGCCGGCGATCGCGCCTTCATATTCCGCCGGGATCCTGGCGGAGTCGCCGGTATATGCACCACTTCGAACAACAATAATGTCATCAGCTCGAAGAACCGGGTTTCGATTCCAAGGCACCTCTTTCGGATCAACGAACTGCATCTCGTGATCCACGATGCGACCCTTCACCACGTTCGTTGCACGAATGAATGGCAGACCGTCTGTGAGCTGCCGGGGCGGTTCGCCAAGGCCGTACCTGATCGACGCGATTCGCTTCAGGGGGGTCATCCCCCAGTGCCCCGGAATCTCCCCCAACCACTCGACGCCGGAGTCCTTGTACTCAGGATACGGCCGGAATCGCCGCTGGTGTGCCTCGAGGTTCTGTGCGGGCGTCTCAGACATCCAGTCTCCTCATTCAGACACGGCAATCTGCCACGGCCCGCCGGCGGGCCAGTCCCTCTCCAACGGATCACCCGCAACGATACCGTCCCGCACCGGGCGCAAGAAGTTTCGAACGCCTTCGCCGACCTCCTCGAAGCTCGTGGGTGGAGCTTTCCGAAACGCACCCGCACGCAAGTAGGCTCGCCAGCGCGTTTGAAGATCCGAGTCGGCGTAGAAACCGGGCGTCAACGCGCCGGGCACCTCGGCCGTCCACGCGATACCACGCCGCTCGAAGCACCTCTCGACGGTATTGCGGAGCGTCACACCATCGAATGGAAACGACTTGGACAGGGCCCAGACGTCGTGGAAGTCCTTCATCCGGCTGTTGCGACGGCCGAGGTGGACCATGGCCTCGAGCTTCTCCGCAACCGTGACCACCCGAGGGTACGTTCGCACCCTGGGGACCGGCAACCCCTCGATGAGCGTCGGGTAGTCGGATTCCTCGGGTCCGGGCGTGATGGCATCGCCAAAGCCGAAGTCCACCTGCAGACGGACCCTCGCCGTCCCGAGATGGGCGTACAGGACGGCCCGCTGGCCCGAATACTCCTGCTCGGCTCGGATCGCGGAGAGAACCAGACTGCCGATATCGAAGGTCAGGCCGTCCTCGAGGCAGGACACACTGCAGATTGTCTCCATGGCCGCGCGGGTGCTGGGTTCGTCGCTGACGTCGAAAGCCAGGAAATCCAGATCTCGCGTCGCTCGGTAGGGATCCTCCATCCAGAGCGTCAGAAGCCCAGCACCCTTCAGGATGCACCGGTTTCGCAACTCCGAAGCACCGAGCCGATAAAGGAACCGCTCGCACACGTAGCGCACCAGGAACAGTTCGAACTCCTCCTCCCGCTCCCGAGCCTTGGTGAGCAGACGCGCCTTGATCGATGCGGCAATATTTCGGGTCATAGGCCGATCGTCTCCAGCGCGTTCCTGAGCGTGCGCGAGGGCAGCACGTCGAGGGTGCGCAGGAGCGCGTCGGTCGTCACCTGCTTGCTCCGGAGCGCGTCGCTCAGTGCTTCCATGGCAGCCTCGCGACCGATGAGGCGCTCGAACCTGAAGCAGTCCACCACGGTCCGCGCCGGACTCGTGATACGCGCCGGAACCCCCTCGAAGGCCGTGTCCTGGATACCGTAGGTCCAGGAAGGCCCGCTGAGCCGGAGAAGCCGAATCTTGATGCCGGGGGGCCGCGGCGGTCTCGCCTTGTGGGGAATGGCCAGCCAGACCTCCCGGGGGAGCTGGGTGCCGATGCCGTGGACCTTGAGGGCTGACAGCAGACAGACGATGGATCGGGGGATCCGGGCGCAGGCGGCCGCCAGGCTGTAGTGCTCCGTGGGCTCGGCATCAGCGAGCCTGTAGAGCCCACGGGCGACGCGCTCGACGGTTCCGGCCGTTTCCAGGCGTCGGACCTGGTCGTAGGTGATTCCCAGCGCTTCGAGCTGGCTCGGGCGGAAGAACGCTCCGATTCCCGCTTCCCTGAGCTGGTCTTCGTTGAGTTTGTGGGACATGGGACTTCACCAGGAAAATGTCGGCATATACACGCGAGGTGCCGACATTTTACAGGGTTTCGAGTGCTCTGTCACCTGGAAAGTGTCGGCACTCTTGCTATTCTTGCCGACGTTTTCTGTATCCCAAGAACGTCGGGGTTTCTGCGCAAGCCCCCGCATTTCGACCCAATTGGAGGCACGGGAATGTGTTGAAGCGTCAGCACTTGTGCGCAACTGCCGACACTTTCACACATCATGCGGGCCGTTTGGCCCCTCCCGTCACCTCCGCCAGCATCCGCACGATGTCGCTCTCGATGCCGCGGATGTCGGCTTCGATCTCCTCCAGCAGCCGCGGTGGCGTGTAGCGGTAGAAGTAGCGGTTGAAGTTGATCTCGTAGCCGATGAGGCCGACCTGGCCGTCCTTCGAGTCACGCTTCGCCGTGTTGATCCGGGCGTCCGGCACGTGGGGCTTGACCTCGCGATCGAAGAACGCGCGCACACTCGCCGGTACACCGTCGGAGTCCACGGGATCGTCACCGTCTGGCAGCGGCACGCTCTCGCTGTCGCGCAGCTCCGGGTCGGGCTCGGGGTTGCCATCCTTGTCCCGGCAGATGGCGGCTGTCTCGTCGCGCTCGGACAGGGCGGCGAGAATCGCCTTCCTGGCCGGGGCCGGGAGCTTGAGGCCGGCCTTCTTCGTGGCGCCGTCGAGCAGGCGCTCGAACACCTCCCGGTCCTCGACGGTCGTATTCGGGAGTCCGCGCACGAGGTCGCGGATCGCCTCCTGCAGGGCGCGGCCTTCGGCCTCCTCCTTCGCGCCTGCGGCACCTCTCTTCCTCGACTCGGCAAGCCGCAAAAACCCCTTCTGCTGCTCGAGACGCTCGATCCGCTCCGGGCTCGCCTGGAACTCGAGCCGCAGCGGCCGTTCGACCGTGATCTTGCGGAAGCCGAAGTGGGTGGTCGGATAGACCCGGCTGACGACGATC
>Ga0255052_10001959_pt1 | contig 15070 bp, 13 predicted proteins | sample JV7_2_21_MG_FD_188632 | JGI IMG/M metagenome (GOLD analysis project Ga0255052, IMG submission 188632) | Seawater microbial communities from Jervis Inlet, British Columbia, Canada - JV7_2_21 | ecosystem: Environmental > Aquatic > Marine > Inlet | place: Canada: British Columbia | collected...
GCGCATCACCTGCCTTCGCCGTGCCGGGCCCGAATCGGCAGTACATCAACGAGGAACACGGATTCGAGATCACCTATCCAGAGGACTGGTATCGGGCAGACGAGATTCTTGCACCGGCGTTGTCATCGCCGCCACAGCTGATCGAAGAGGTTCTGTCACTCGGCACCTATCCGCTCCGACCCGGTGGACCACGCTGCCCGAACGTTCCGGAGAATGCGTTGATGGATCTCACGTCGCGAGACGTTCTCATCTCGATCATGCTCGGTGGCGTTAGTGGCGTGGACCGGTGGCCCGAAGCCTTCGGCGCGGCGAGCTTCCCTCCCAGAGATGTCCCTGTCGACGCGCAAACCTGCATCGGTCAGCCGAACCTCGATGTGCGGACAGGGTCCTTCACCCTCGATGGGCGAGATGTTCGGGTGATGGTGGCGTTCGGGGCCGATGTCACTCTCAACAGGCAGTACCACACGTGGCAGATCCTCGACTCATTCAAGTGGACGGACACGACAGGGTTCGACTGCCCGGTGACGATCCCGCCAAAACCGGGGTTCATACCGCCTGACGGGTACCCGTCGACGCCGGTCTTCGGCGTCTGGTACGGAACCGAAGGTCTATGGACCGTGCTCGAGACGGACGGCTCGTATCGTCCCCGAAAGACGGTCCTATGGAGCGCCAACTTCCCAGGTGGGGTCGAAGAGGAACGACCTGCGGTCGATGTCACATGGACACGCCACGGCGCCGGAGATGTGTCCATATCAAACGATGGACTCGCCACGAACGCATACACGCCCGAGGACGGCGACTTCATGATCGCAGGACTCGACCCACGCGAACAGGGCTGCTGGGAGGTAACGGCGAGGTACAAGGGAGCCATGCTCAGCTATGTGTACTTTGTTCCGGGTGTCTACCCAACAACCACGACATCGTCGGTCGCAACCACGACCACCACCACAAAGTCAACTGCAGCAATACCCCCAACGGGTCCGCTCTTCGGCGAAGAAGTACCGTGGATTCTCCTGTTCGATGATGGCCTCGACGGAGTGCTTGCCATCGACCCGAACGAACGAATCGGCTCAAGGAGTGCGGTCGCAGGCCACCGTGCCGGTGATCAACCGTACCGACTGACGCTCGTCGACGACCACCTCGTTGTCGGATGGTGCGCGGTGTACGCGTCGCACATCAGAACCGGCCAATCGACATTCTTGGGCGGAGCGACCATCTACGTCCCTGCTGCTGAGCCTGGTCTCGTTTGGCTCATCAAATGGGCAGGCGGACCGATCGGTCAGGGTGATGCAACCGTGTGGCAGGTGAACATGAGCGGAGAGACGGTCACTGCTCCCGAACCTCTCGACGCGGACGGTTATCCCGCCATCGGTGTCCCAGGCGGACTCGCCCTCCAAACCGAGGACGGCCTGCGGATGTGGTATCCAGGCATCGGAGCCGACGATCCCGGATTCGGAGGGGAATCAGCCATCGCAGTTGACGTGTCTGGCGACCAGATCGCGTACTGCCCGACGTCAGCATGCCTCGACTTGCACATCACAGATCTCGCCTCGGGGCGCACCACGAAGGTCTCTCGCACAAAAGGCTTCAACTCATTGAATTTCGGTGGGCGGGCCGCACGATTCTCACCGGACGGAACGCTCCTGGCACTCACCACATCAGGCAGCGTGATCCTCGTCCGCACCGACACGAGCGGTACGTTCGCGGTCGCCGGCAAGCTCACAACTGGAAACCAGCCACTCTACGTATCGTGGTCGCCTGATGGAACGCAGCTCTTTGCAGCGACCAATTCCTACGGAGCAAACCAGCTCACGATCATGGCATACGACCTCGAGATGGGCGACCTTGCCACAGCGCTCCTTCCCTTCGGCGGCACGATCGACTTCGTCGTGCTCGACCGGTCTGACGGCGAAGCGTACTTCGCAGGTGAAGACCTCGAGTTCTAGGGGATGGCTTCTGGCGTCCCTCACGGCGACATATCGCTCTGAGGGACGCCAGAAGCGGGTCAGGTGGCCAGCTCGGCGGGTTTCCCGAACTTCCGGTTGAACAGGATGTAGGCGACGGCGCCGGCGGGGATCGGCAGCCAGAACTGGAAGAGACGGTATGCCAGCGTGGCCAAGGTCGCATCAGGACCGGGGATTCCGGAGGCCACGAGCATTGCGGTGAGGCCGACCTCGACGAATCCGAGGCCTCCGGGTGTGATCGAGATCATCCCGAGAACGGCTGATCCGGCGAACGCCACGAGCACAAGGCTCGCTCGAGGTTCGGCGCCGACAGCGATCAACGCGGTCATCAACACCATGTAGTCGAGCGTCCAGTTCGCCACTGCTGCAATCAGGGCCTTGAACCACCGCGCACCGAGGGATTCGACAACCTCATTGCGACGATCGAGGAAAGCCTGAGCCGTTGGATGCCAGTCCTTGTTGAGCCTGTCGGCGAGCCAGCACACGACGCGCTCAACGACTCCGCCCACGAGAAGAAGAGGCTTGTCGTACTTCACCACCGTGAACACTGCACTGAACATCAGGACGAACATGATCGTCCCGATCACGCCCACGGGCAGGAGACCACTCGGTATGGGGGCGGACACCGCCGCAAGGAGGAGAGCGATCGCAGGCAGCGAGAACAGCACCAGGTTCGAGATGAATGAGACCGCTGCCAGCGCCGCCGCAGCTTGCCCCGTCGGCACACCGGACACCGACAGCATCTGGAAGTAGGAGGCCCCTGCTGCGACCGGACCGCCTGGCACGACCTTTGCCATGGCATTGGAAACGAGCTGAGACGTTGCTGCGACGAACCGGGAGATGCCCGGCACCGCGATGTGGGTGAGTTCCCACGCAGCGGTGAACGCACCCGCCATGAGAACCCCCATCAACACAAACCAGTACCAATCGATACCCGACAGATCCTGGGTAGCGGAGAAGAAGTCCACGAGTTTCGGCCACAGGAAATAGAGCACCCCACCGGCAGCAAACAGGAAACCGGTTCGAACCGCGATCGTCTTCCACCGGTCCCGTTGGCCCGTCTGAGACTGTGCATGTTCCGTCATGGTCGTGGAGAATCCCCCGAGTTCGTGCAACAAACCTAGCGACCATAGGGGGCTCAAACGAACGAATCACGGGGCTGGTCGGCTAGTCGGTTCCAGATGCGGCTGCAGCGTTGGCGTCGCAGATCTCTCTCATCGAGTCGAGATAAGGCCAGTAGTCCACCTGAATCGTGTGGCGCAGCCGATCCTGGTATCGCTCGGTCCGTTCGTATGCATCAGTGATGATCTCGGCCTTCATCTCGCCCGGACTCGGAAGTGGCGCTCCATCGAGTAGCTGGGAAACCCACCGTGCCTGCTGCTCGACGAGGGGTGGCAGCGCTCCCACCGGTTGGATGAGGCCTACGAAGAACAACCCGGGGATGTCGACTGGTACCACCTGTTTGTACAGCTCAACCTTGTTCGCATCGGAGGCAAAGACCGTCTCGTCGAGGAATGGGAACGAGATCCGGTACCCGGTTGCATAGATGACGACGTCTGCCCTCGTGCGGTCACCATCTGTGAAGACGACCTCATCACCAGCGAACCGCGATATGCCTCGCTGCACCTGGACCTGACCATCCTTCACCAAAGCAAGAAGATCTCCTGAGACCGTTGGATGCTGGCTGAGAATCGGGGTGTCCGGTAGGGGGAAACCGTATGACTCCTGGGATCCGCGAGCGGCGAAGAGAAGAGTCCTGTACGCGGTGCGTTGAAGCCACATCGGCATCTGGGAGGACAGACGGGTGGAGAAACTGTCGAGAGGCCTTCCGAACACGTACCTCGGGAGAACGTGCGCTCCGGAACGTGTCGAGAGCGTCACTGAATTCGCATGCCACGAGAGTTCGCTCGCGATGTCTGCACCCGTGTTACCGATGCCAACCACCACGACATCCTTGCCGATGAACCGGTCAGGCGTGCGGTAGGACCGGGCATGCATCGTTTCACCTGAGAATGGTCCATCCTGTTTCGGGATGTTCGGATCCCAGTGATGACCGGAGGCAACGACCACTGCTCGATACCGTTTCGTCGAGTCCTCCCCTGACGCAAGATCCCTCGATGTCACGCTCCAGCCGTCGCCGTCCGGCTGTGTGGCGACAACCTTGTGCCTGAACCTGATGTGTTCCTTGAGTCCGAAGGTCTCCGCGTACTTCTCCAGGTACTCGAGCACCTGTGTGTGATGGGGATAGGTGGGCCAGTTCTTCGGTATCGGGAGGTCTGAGTATGCAAACCGGTCCTTCGATGTGTCGATGTGCAGAGACGCATACGCGGGTGACCTGCCACTGTCGTTGTCATAACGCCAGTTGCCGCCGATGTCACTACCGATCTCGAAAGCATCGAACTCGATTCCCCGGTCAAGCAGTTGTTTGACGGCTGTCAGTCCACTGACGCCGCCGCCGATCACACAAACAGGGGGTTGGTGCTCCACGGCCATGATGATGCCATGCCCCAATTCGTTCTTGCGTAGATTCCGGTCGCGCATAACGACCGGAATCTACGCAAGAACGGTCAGTGGGGTATTTCGAGGGGGGTGATGAGATCGACCGTGTTGTTCTGCACCTTGTTCACCAGAGTCGAAACCGGGTACTCGGCCATGAGTTCGGCGGGGTACACACCCATGAGATCCTTGATGACGTCCTTGTCATGCAACGACGGATCGAGCCATGCGTCCCACCGCTCCGGTGGCATGATCACAGGCATCCGGTCGTGGAGCTTGTCGATGAGACTGTTCGGCGTGCCGGTGAGAATCGTGCACGAAACGATCCGCTCATCGGTCTCCGGGTCGTTCCAGATCGACCAAAGCCCCGCCGCTGGTAGTGGGCCACCGTCTGACGAATGGATGTAGTGCGGAAGCTTGCCCTTTGCCCTGCGCTCCCATTCGTAGAAACCATCAACGGGGATGAGGCAACGCCGCTTCGTGAATGAGCTACGAAACATCGGCTTGTCGGCAGCGGATTCCGATCGTGCATTGAACGTTCGCGCACCGATCTTCCTCTCCTTCGCCCATGAAGGGATCAGCCCCCACCGCATCGAAGTCAGGGTGCGTTCAACGCCAATCTCGGCACCGTGCTCGGCAACGGCATACACCTGGGAGGTCGGCGCCACGTTGTAGCTCTCACGGAGCGTCTCTGTGCGAACAAACTCAGCACCGAAGTGCTCCGCATAAAACTCTGGCTTCTCAACCTGTACAAACCTGCCGCACATACCAGCCGCCAGCCTACAGCCGTCGCCCGTCGGCTATCACCGGACGTTGAAAGCCGAAAGCCGAGTACCGTTCGTGCCGATGGACAACAGGATGGCCCCAGCAATCTCGTTCTCCTCTGTTCGAAAGACGTTCGGCGATGTCACCGCTCTCGGAGACGTCAGCTTCCTTGCTCCCACAGGTTCGGTGACGGTGCTGCTCGGCCCGAATGGGGCAGGCAAGACCACAACCGTCCGCCTCACGACGGGGGCGATGATCCCCGACTTCGGAGCGATCAGGGTTCTGGGTCTCGACCCGTTGACCGCTGGCGACGAAGTCAGGTCACGAGTTGGCGTCGTCCCGCCAAAACCAGCCTTCTACGACCAGATCTCCGGCTGGGACAACCTCCAGTTCGCAGCGACCATATTCGGAGCCGACGAATCCGAGGCCCTCAAGGCTGCCGCACGCTTCGGGATAGACCACGCCCTCGGACAGGACGTGGGCGGGTATTCAACAGGCATGCGCACAAGACTCGCCCTTGCGCGTGCCGTCCTCCACGATCCCGAAGTTCTGATGCTCGACGAACCGACGGCCGGGCTCGATCCGGAATCGGCACGCGCCGTCCTCGAACTCATCTCTGAGATGGCAGGCAAGGGACGAACCATCATCATGTGCACACATCTGCTCCACGAGGCCGAAGGCGTTGCCGATCAGGTCGTGCTTCTGGAGGATGGTGAAGTCAGAGCAGCGGGCGCGCCAAGGGTTCTGGCCGGCAGGTACATGGCAGATCCCATCGTCATCATCGATGCCGAGGATCGGTCCATGCTCCCGATCGTGGCCGAGCTCGATGGTGTGCTGTCTTTGCGCGATGAAGGTGCGTTTCACATCACGCTCGACAACACCGACCGAATCCCAGATCTCGTGATCGAACTCGTCAAACGCGGTGTTCGGCCGACACGAGTCGAACCGCTCAGTCCAACGCTCGAAGACCTGTACTTCGAGATGCAGAGAGCACACAGGGAGGCGGGATGAGGTGGTCAATGATCAAGGCGGTCGTTCGCATCGACCTGTATCGCCTGTTCAAGACGAGGGACTATTGGATACCGCTCGTGATACTCGGCGGGCTGTTCTTCGTGATCCTCCCTGTGATCCTGCTCGGGTCGCTCAACTTCATCCAGCGATCACCGATGATCGGTCAGATCGGCCAGATCATCGGAACACTGCCGGAAACTATCCAGCAGAACATCCAGGGCGACAACCCTGCAACACGGGCATCGTACGCCTTTGCGGTGTACCTCCTCGCCCCGATTGCCATCGTCGTGCCACTCACGATCTCCTCCGCGGTGGGTGCGAACTCGATCGTCGGAGAACGCGAGCAGGGAACGGGCGAGTATCTGGCACACAGCCCGCTGACCGTGCGTGAAATCTACGTGGCAAAGCTGATCGCAAGCCTGATACCCGGCTATCTCGCCGGCATCGCCGGCTTTACGATGTATTCACTCATCGTCAACATCATCGTTGGGAGCCAAATCGGTGGGTGGTTCTTCCCCACAGCAGGATGGATGCTCCTCGTTCTGTGGGTGATCCCTCCGTTCATAGCGATCGCCTTGTCGCTCATCCTGAGACTCTCGGCAAGGGTTCGCTCTGCGGCATCTGCCCACCAGGCTTCGAGCCTCGTGACACTGCCCGTGATTCTCATGAGCTATGGCGTAGCTTCAGGGTTGCTCTATTCACCCGTTGTCTCTGCCGCCATTTCGGGCCTGGCGGCGTGGATCGTAGCGATCATCCTTCTTGTGACCGGATCCAAGTCGATCAAGCGCGAACGCCTACTCGGGGTGTCCGCCGAGGCGTAGCCTCAGTCCAGGGCCAGTTCCATCAGCATCGTCGAGTGGTACGTGCCGTCCTTGAATCCTGCCTCCTCGAGCACACCGACCTCGCGGTAACCGAGTTTGAGATGCAGTGCGATCGACGTATCGTTCGGAAGGGCGATGATCGCATAGGCCCTGTGAAAACCACCGGATCGAAGAGCATCAATGAGAGTCCTGTACAGCACGGTGCCGACCCCCCTACCGTCGGATCCCGGAGCCAGCACCACCGTCGATTCCACCGATCCTTGGTAGGCCTTCTTGTCACGCCACGGTCCGGACCATGACGTGCCGATGACCTCGTCACCTGCACAGGCGACGAAGAACGGGTATCCGGCAGCAACGCGAGACCTGAACCACTCGAGTCGCTTCTCGTCGCTCCACGGCTCGAGATCGAAGGACACATGGGAGTCGACGATGTACTCGTTGTAGATGGCGTTGAGCGCTGGCACATCTGCGTCGATGGCGGAACGTATGACGACACTACCGCTCATGCAGCGACGGCTGCCTTCCTGCGCCTCCTTGATGTCCGGCTCCCGCCCACCGGTGTTTCCCACTTGAAGTACCGGATGGCGAGGAACACGGCAACCACGCCCCACAGAGCCATGTATCCAAGCGAAACCCAATCCCATCCTGAGCCCTCTGTCAGCGGGTTGAAGGCCGCGATGAACGGTTCCGCGAAGTGCTTCAGCGGGAAGATGTTCGCGACGGTGTCAAGCCAAGCAGGAGCATCCTCGGTCGGTACGATGAACACACCCGAAAAGAATGCAAGCGGTAGCAGCGTTGCATTCGTGACAGCCGTCGCCGCTTCACCACTCGACACAACTGCCGCAATGAGCATGCCAAGTGCAGCAAACGATGCAACGCCGATGATGAACGTCACAATGGCCGCCGGCAGCGTAGCCGCGTAGATCTGGACACCGTAGAACGCTGTACCGATCGTCATCATGATGATGACTGCGATCGTCGCGACGAAGATCGCTGAGATGATCTTTCCTCCCATATACACCGCGGCCGGCAAAGGTGTCCCGCGCACGCGTTTGAGAATCCCTTGGTCGCGCTGATACGCAGTCGTGACCGCAAGATTGGTGTACGTGGCCGATACGGCCGCAAACACCGCCATGGCGGGGGCGTAGTACTGGGCCATCGTGATGCCCAAGTAGTCGATCTCCTGGTTGCCGAACACCAAAGAAAACACAACAAAGATCATGAGCGGGAAGAACAGCGTGAAGAACGCGGCCATCGGGTTCCGGAAGAAGATTCGATTCTGGTACTGCGTCTGACTCACGAGAAGCGAAAGACTTGAGGGACGCTCAGACATCGGCTTCCTCCCCCGTGAGCTCGAGATAGATGTCCTCGAGAGAAGGACGGCTCACGCTGAGACTTCCAAGTTCAACTCCGTGATCGATGGCCCAGCCGGTGATCCGATGGAGATCACTTGTCGGATTCGTTGACCGAACCGTGACCCGACCATTCTCCGAGAATGAGACGTCATCCGACGGCAGGCTGTCAACGGACTGATCGTTGGATTGGAACGTGATCAATGTGCGTGCCGTCTCTCTCCCGCCAAGTGTGTCCGGAGTGCCCTCAGCTACGATTGTGCCCCTGGCGATCACCGCTACGCGATCTGCAAGATGCTGCGCTTCGTCCATGTAGTGGGTCGTCAGTAGGACCGTCTTGCCAAGGGACGCGAGGTTCTCAACGATGGTCCATGCCTGCCGACGGGCCGAAGGGTCGAAGCCGGTTGTCGGCTCATCGAGAAAGATCAGCTCAGGGTCACCAACGATGCCAAGGGCGAGTTCCAGCCTCCGTCGCTGGCCGCCCGAGAGTGCCTTGACCCGTGAGCTGGTCTTCTCCTCGAGGCCAACCAGCTCGATGAGCTCATCGGTCTGGCGACGATTTGGATACATTGATCCGTAGACATCAATCGCTTCTTCAACAGTCAGCTGATCCTCCACCGCAGTCTCCTGCAGCACGATTCCGATCCGCTCCTTGTAGGCCCGTTTTGCGGTGGCTGGATCGAACCCGAGGACCGACACCATCCCCGAAGTTCTAGAGCGATACCCCTCCATGATCTCGACTGCGGTGGACTTTCCTGCCCCGTTGGGCCCCAGCAGGGCAAAGACCTCCCCCGCCTCCACGGTCATGTCGATGCCATCAACGGCCTTGATTTGGCCGTAGTGCTTGACGAGTGCTCTGACTTCGATGATGGACATGTCGCTATTTCACCACATACCAGGTCAGTACTGACCGCGGATCTGTCGACTCTTTGGTATCTGGTGTTGTGTAGCCGTTGCATGAAACACCGCCGAAACAGCTTTGTGCAAAACCCGTAACCGTCGCGTTACCGCGACGCAATCGACGTGTCGTACGTTTCGTCCATCAGGCAAGCAGGCGTGATCCGAGGTGGAGGACAGCAATGAAACGGAGACTCATCCTGTTGGTTGGCACGGCAGCGACAATCGTCGTCTGGCCGATGGCCACCGGCGCGTCTGCCCAGGAGGCGACGGTTGGCGAGATCGCCTCAACGATCGACAATGTATGGCTGTTCGTTGCAGCGATCCTGGTGATGTTCATGCAGGCGGGCTTTGCAATGGTCGAAGCCGGTTTCACCCGTGCAAAGAACGCGGGGAACATCATCATGAAGAACGTGATGGACTTCTCTGTGGGGAGCATCACATATTGGGCCTTCGGGTTCGCACTCGCGTACGGCGGGTCGAGCGTCGGCGGGTTCGTCGCCTACGGCGATGTGTTCTTCTTCGATGATCCGACTCGAGCAGGTGAGTGGTTCTTCCAGGTGGTGTTCGCCGCCACCGCTGCGACGATCATCTCTGGTGCCCTTGCGGGCCGTGTGAAGTTCACGTCCTACCTCATCTACACGACGTTCATCACCGGCTTCATCTACCCGATCGTCACCTTCTGGGCGTGGGGCGGCGGCTGGCTGTCTGAGATCGGCTTTGTCGACTTCGCAGGCTCGGGCGTTGTGCACATGCTCGGTGGCGCTGCAGCCCTTGCCGGTGTCCTCATTGTCGGTCCCCGCACGGGCAAATACGACGAGAACGGGACCGCAAGGTCGATCCCCGGCCACTCCGTCACACTTGGGGCACTCGGAGTCTTCATACTGTGGTTCGGCTGGTACGGCTTCAACGCTGGTTCGACGCTTGCAGCCGTGGGCCAGGACATCGCGACGCCGGCGGTGACCACAACCCTCGCTGCCGCCGCAGGCGCCCTCAGTGCGATGGCGACGTCGTGGTTCCTAACAGGAAAGCCGGACGTCGGTTTCACGCTCAACGGAATCCTCGCCGGCCTCGTTGGCGTTACAGCCGGTGCGGCAAGCCTCTCGTTCGGTGCGTCGGTGCTAGCAGGACTCGTTGCAGGCGTGATCATGGTGTTCTCCGTCAGAGCTCTCGAGAAGGTGGGCATCGACGACCCGGTCGGTGCGATCTCGGTTCACGGCGCCGCCGGTCTGTGGGGCCTGGCTGCCGTGGGGATACTGAGCGCTGACGCAACCGTCGGCATCCAGCTTGTTGGTGCACTTGCGATCGCGGCATGGGCGTTCGGGACCAGCTTCGTGGTGTTCAAAGTCATCGACGTGACCGTTGGGATGCGAGTCACTTCGTCTGAGGAGACAGAAGGACTCGACCGCTCCGAGCATGGCGGCCAGGCGTACCCGGAGTTCGTCTTCCAGGAGCAGGTGGCAAGGCCGAGAGATCTGGATCCCGTGGGCGCAAACGGGCGCCTGTCGGGCATCAGATATCAGGGAAGAAGGAGAGTCCCCTCCCGCTAGCGCCTGGTGGAGCCCGCTCTCTCAGTCCTCACCATGCCAGCGAGTCGGGCGGGCTCGCAGGCCGGTGAAACCGAGTTCATCACAGAGGGCCTCATAGGCATCACGGTGAACGCCCTTCCATTCGAGGTCGTCGAGGGTCTGGGGGATGTCTGCGTTCGTGCGCAGGGTCGCGAGGTCTTTGTACAGCAGTGCATCGTCCATGCGATCTCGGAGCGTCTCGGCAAGCCTGGCCGCGCTGCGGACTCCCACATCCCAATCCTCCTCGGATGCGGGGATCGCTTCGACATGCTCGTATCGGGCAAGGAGTGTCCCTGCAGATTTCGCACCCCAGCCGGGGAGTCCCGGTATGCCATCGGAAGTGTCACCGACAAGGCCGAGATAGTCAGGAATCGATTCGGGCGAGACGCCGAACTTCGCCCTTGTGCCATCTGCGTCGATGAACGCACCCTTGCGTCTGTCGTACCCAACGATCTTCGGATTCCCAAAGAGCTGTGTCATGTCCTTGTCTGGGCTCATCACAACCACCTGATCGACCTCGTCCACGAACTTGTACGCTGCAGCGGCGAGACCGTCATCAGCCTCCTGCTCGATCATCGACCACACCGCCACGCCCATTGCGACCATGGCTCGTTCTGCGACAGGGAACTGCGCATGGAGTTCTGGAGGTGTGCCCTCGCCCGTCTTGTAGCCGTCGAACATATCGTTGCGGAACGATTCGATGACAGAGTCGAATGCAGCGCCAAGGTGGCTGACACTGCCGTCGTTCAGAAGACTGAGCGTCGAGGACACCAAGCCCGAAACCGCCCCGATCTCCCACCCTTGCGGTGTCTGGCGAGGTGGTGCGCCGAAATGATTCCGGAAGAGCTCGTACGTTCCGTCGAGGAGGTGGAGGGTTGTCATCACCCCATTCTTGCGCAGAACACATCGCCATGACGGAGTTCATTCTCTCAGCGGCAAGGGGGCTCAGGGTTGGGGAGATTGCACGCTCTTGAGGAGGCGGCGGCCGGCGATGACCGACGCGACAACGGCCACCACCACTGCGGTGGAAGAATCAACGGTCGGCCCAACCGGAGGGTCCCAAACCAATGAGGCAATCCGGTTGGCGACCAGCCACGTGAGCTGCAATGCGATCAGGCCAACGCCGATTCCCATCGCCCAAGCTGAGACGGAATCGGCGCGGCTTGATCGTTCCACTAGTGGAACAGCTCGAAGAACGGCGGGAACACCCCAATGGTGCCAAGGACGCCAAGCTCCAAGCCGATGTAGAAGGCTGTCCACAGCTAAGGATTAGGCGTTCCAGCATCCGTGGTGACCGTGCACCCCCAACCCCGATACCTTTGTCGAATGGCCGTACCCCTCACAACCGCAGTTGAGCTCGCTGTTCAGGTCGATCACGAGGACGTGTGTATCGTCGACTGCCGGTGGTACCTGGGCGAACCGGGACTCGGGCTGCAGGCATACCGCGAGGACCATATCCCTGGTGCCGCCTACGCATCATTGGACAAGGACCTCTCTGGGGTCGAAGGACCTGGCCGGCATCCACTGCCAACACCCGAGAGCTTCGCCCGCACCCTGTCCAGGCTCGGAGTCACTTCGTCAACGAGGGTTGTCGTGTACGACGACCGCGGTGGTGCCGTGGCCTCCCGACTGTGGTGGATGCTGACGGATCAAGGGCATGGCATGACATCGGTACTCGATGGCGGAATCCAAGCCTGGGTCGCAGCCGGCTTTGCCCTTACGACGGATTCGCCGACGCCTCCGGTCGGCTCATTTCCGACCCGTCCATGGAGCGGCGTTGTGGACAGGCGATCAGTCGCCCGCCGAGATCGACACACTGTCGTCATCGACGCCCGCTCCCCTGAGCGTTACCGCGGCGATGAGGAGCCCGTTGATCCGAAGGCCGGCCACATCCCAGGGGCCATCTCGCTCCCGCAGGCAGATAACCTCAACGATGATCTGACGTTTCTTCCTTCGGCTGTTCTGCGAACCCGGTTCTCGAACGCCGGCATCGCTGACGCTCACCTCGTCATATCTCAGTGTGGCTCTGGCGTCACCGCGTGTCACAACATCATGGCGATGGAAATGGCCGGTTTGGGTCGCCCCATGCTCTATGTGGGTTCTTGGAGCGACTGGTCGACGGGCGATTTGCCCATAACCACAGGGGGTAGTCCCTGAGCGCTGCACGCGATACCATCGAATCTCGCCTGGGCCGTATCGAATTCACGCTATTGATCTCCATGATCATGGCCGTCGTCGCGCTTGCGATCGACATGATGCTCCCCGCGCTGGGAGCGATGCGATCAGGATTCAATCTCGCCGAAGATTCGAACGCGCTTGCACCGATCGTCACCTTCTTCTTCCTGGGACTCGCACTCGGACAGCCATTCTGGGGACCGCTCTCTGATGCACTCGGACGCAAGCGCATCCTCTACGCCGGACTCGTCGTGTACACGGTGAGCTCGGTAGGAGCTGCATTCGCTCCGAGCCTTGGCATGTTGTTCACCCTGCGATTCATTGGAGGATTCGGTGCAGCAGGGTCCAGAGTTGTTGCACACGGCATCGTGAGAGACGCGTACGAGGGCCAGACCATGGCCAAGGTCATGTCATACATCATGGCCGTGTTCATCGCCGTGCCCGTGATCGCTCCAACGCTCGGCTCTGTCGTGCTTGCGTTCGGATCGTGGCATCTGATCTTCTGGGTCATCGCTGCGTTCGGTATTGCGGTCGGTCTCTGGTCGACGAGACTGCCGGAAACGCTCCCGGCCGCCAGGCGCATCCCCTTGGACGCGGGCCATCTGCTCGCAGCGACACGAACCGTGCTGCGCAGTCGCTTCACGATGGGCTTGACCCTTGCCCAGACCGCCGTCTTTGGGTTCTTTGCGTCCTACCTCGCCTCAAGCCAGCTGATCATCGACGACATCTTCGACCTCGATGCGTGGTTCCCGATCATCTTCGGAGGCTCGGCTGCGATCATCGGTGCGGGAATGCTCCTCAACACGCGCCTGCTCAACATCGCCCCGCTGCGATCGCTGCTCAGGTGGGTTCTCATCGCCTACACCGCGTCGACCTTCGCTTTCGCTGCCATTGCGTTGGTCACGGGCGGAACACCACCGTTCTGGCTGTTTCTCGCTGGTCTGATGCCGATCCTTCTCTCCCACGCACTGCTCATCCCGAATCTGAACGCCGCTGCGATGATTCCCATGGGAGACGTTGCGGGCACGGCTTCAGCGGTGATCGGAACGATCTCGATTCTTGGCGGAGCACTCGTCGGCGCGATCATCGACGTCTCGTACAACGGCACGATCATCCCGCTGGCCACTGCAGGCGCACTCGGATGCGCCATTGCGTTCGCATTCCTCCTGTGGGCCGACCGTGTTTGGGACCTAGCGGTGGAGCCGGCCACCTCGGAATCCCGATTGAAGTGACCAACCAAGGCTCTTGCGAGTCAGCCTGCACGAGCTCTCGAGGGAATACAACCTGAACGCAATGAAGAATGCTCGACACCGATAGGCTCGCTGAGTACCCGGACCGGAGATATCGTCGCCCGATGACAACACACAAACGGCGCGACGTGGTCGTCGCCTGGCTATTCGTCGGTATCCAGTTCGTGTTCCTCGGAGTGATGGTGCTGTTCCCGAGGGACACCGCTTGGATCCCGTCCGAGTTGATGCGAATCGGTGGAGCGGTGGCCATGGCGGCAATTGTGATCCTCGGACTGTGGGGAGCGCTGTACCTCGGTCGGGGCCTCACTCCTCTACCGCTGCCCAACGGCGGAACCACCCTGGTCACCACTGGTCCCTACACGCTCGTCCGGCATCCGATATACGCGGCCGTGATGCTGCTCGGAGTGGGCATCACGATCCGAGCGGGTAGCTGGATCGTGGCCATCGCGTTCGTGGCACTCGTCGTCCTCTTCCACGTCAAATCGAGGTGGGAGGAGACGCACCTGGTTGATGCTTTCCCCGGATACGATCGATATGTCGAGGAAACGGGCAGATTCCTCCCCGCATTCGGGCGCTGATGATCACCTCCAACACACTGACTCTTGGCGATACCAGAGAACTACCGCAGCGGCGAATATACGTAACAGCCTCGAAGGGCCAATGGCGTTGATTCTCCACCGCAGGCCGATGCTCCTCTCCTGCTGGTATCTTTTCGGTCACGGGCCTGTAGCTCCAATTGGCAGAGCAGCGGACTTTTAATCCGAAGCGTGT
>Ga0255052_10001960_pt1 | contig 15064 bp, 13 predicted proteins | sample JV7_2_21_MG_FD_188632 | JGI IMG/M metagenome (GOLD analysis project Ga0255052, IMG submission 188632) | Seawater microbial communities from Jervis Inlet, British Columbia, Canada - JV7_2_21 | ecosystem: Environmental > Aquatic > Marine > Inlet | place: Canada: British Columbia | collected...
CACCTGCTTCCATAGCCCGCATATTGCACCAGTATCCCGGCCCTGACTTGTCCAGATACGCCTGAACTTGGTCTTCCTTCAAGCCATAGCTTAAGCTATGGCTTTCAGTCCAGACCGGCGTTCAGACGCATCTGTCCTGCGTCAGAACTCGGTATACTGGCGCAATATGCAGGCTAGCCCGCATCTCTCACCAGGGGGAGGGATAAGCGCGGTCGAATCAGTTAAACTTTGCGCCGGTTGGCACTGTCTCACTGCGCAGCAGGCGCTGAAATCTAAAACTTCGAAACAGTTGAGAGATTATTACTTGTCACAACAGGAAATTTTGAATTTGAAGGCGGCCGTGGCCGCACGAATTGTTGGCCAGGAGGGGCTTATCGAACGCCTGCTGGTGGCGATCCTGGCGGATGGCCACCTGCTGGTCGAAGGTGCGCCGGGGCTTGCCAAAACGCGCGCCATCAAGGTGCTTGGCGAGGGCATCGAGGGCAGCTTTCACCGCGTTCAGTTCACGCCCGACCTGTTACCCGCCGATCTCACCGGAACCGAAATCTATCGTCCGCAGGACGGTAGCTTCAAGTTCCAGCGCGGGCCATTGTTTCACAACCTGATTCTCGCCGATGAAATCAACCGCGCCCCGGCCAAGGTACAGTCGGCTCTGCTTGAGGCCATGGCCGAACGTCAGATAACCGTCGGCACCGAAACCTATTTCCTGCCGGAAATTTTTCTAGTCATGGCGACCCAGAATCCACTCGAGCAGGAAGGCACCTACCCGCTGCCCGAGGCGCAACTCGACCGCTTCCTGATGCACGTGCGCGTCGGCTATCCGAGCGCTGCCGACGAAAAAACGATTCTCGAGTTGACGCGCGCCGAGGCGCGCTCGCAATCGGAGCGGCAAGCGGCAAGCGCGGTCATCAGCCAGCAGGGCCTGCTCGAAGCGCGTGACGCGGTTCTCGACATCCATCTCGACGACAGCCTCGAGGATTACATCGTCGAAATCATCATGGCGACGCGCAGCGCCAGCCGCTACGGCGAGGAACTGGCCGGCTGGATTCAGCACGGCGCCAGCCCGCGCGCGACCATGGCGCTGGATCGATGCGCGCGCGCTTATGCCTGGCTTAACAATCGCGATTACGTGGTGCCCGAGGATATCCAGCTGCTCGCGCCCGACGTACTGCGGCATCGCATCATTTTGAGCTTCGCCGCCGAGGCGGAAGGCAAGACCGCCGACAGTTGCATCGACGAAGTCCTCGCCCGGGTCGCCGTTCCCTAGCCTGCAATTTGCAGGCTAGCATATTGCCGTGAAAACAGGCGATGACATAATCCGGGTGAAACTGTCCACGCTGATCGGGCTCAACCGCGAGGCCGGCGGCCTGCCGTTGATCTCGAATTCGGTCAAGGCGCAGATGGCGGGTGGTCACCTTTCGAGATTCCGTGGGCGTGGTATGGAGTATCACGAGTCGCGCCCCTACCAGCCGGGTGACGATATCCGCAGCATCGACTGGCGCGTTACCGCGCGCAGCGCCCAGACCCACACCAAGATTTATCGCGAGGAGCGCGAACGCCCGGTTCTGCTATGGCTGGATCTTTCGCGCTCGATGTTCTTCGGCACGCAGGTCTGCTTCAAGTCGGTGCTGGCATCGAAGCTGGCCGCGCTGCTGGCCTGGAGTAGCGTGCAGCATGGCGACCGCCTCGGCTACCTGGTGTTCTCCGAGCAGCAGCACATCGAGTTTCGCCCGACCCGCGGCAAGCGCGCGGCGTTGCAGTTCATCCAGCAACTGGCGGCGCATCACGCCTGGGACATGGAAGAGGGTCATGTCGTCGAGCACAAGGCCGGGTTGCATGCCCTGATGCGCCTGCGCCAGGTCACGCGTCCGGGCAGCCTGCTGGTGCTGCTGAGCGACTTTCGCTTCCTCGATGAAGACTGCCGCGGGCAGTTGGTCGAGTTGGCGCGCCATAACGACATTCTCATGATCCACACATTCGATCCCTTCGAATGCGCCTTGCCGCCACCGGGAAATTATCGCTTCACCGACGGCGAACACAGCGTCGAGATCGATACCTCGAACAGCGATATTCGCGCACAGTACCAAGAGCGCTACGACCAGCAACAACAGGCGTTGAAACGCCTTTGCAATGAACTCGGTCTGTATCAAATCGATATCGCCACCGATGGCGATATGCTCGCCGATCTGAAGTCCGGCCTGGGGTTGCAAGGCCGATGAAGCAGCTCGAACTGAGAGACATTCACCTGCCCGATTCCAGCCTGTGGTGGCCGCCCGCGCCCGGCTGGTGGCTCAGCCTGCTGTTGATCGTGCTGCTGGCGATACTGTTGCCGCGCCTGCTCCGCTGGTATCGGCACAAGCCGCTCAGGCGCCTGTCGCTAGAGGAGCTCACGCGCATCCGTCAGGCCTATAAACAGGGACAGAGTAAAAAGGCGGTGTTGGATGAAGTCGCCGGCCTGTTGCGCAGGGTAACGATCAGCTACTACGGGCGCAATGTCGCAGCGGCCGCTACCGGCACGGACTGGCTGCGGCAATTGCAGCGGTTATCGCCACAAACCGGTTTCTCGGAGCAACAGCTCGAGTTACTGGTGCGCGAGCGTTACCGGCCGCATTGCGAGTTCGATATCGAGCAGTTGCTGCAGGGTTGTGAAAGCTGGCTGCACGCCTTGCCCCGGAGCAGGAACCATGTTTGAGCTGGACTGGCCGCTGGTGTTCGTGCTGCTGCCCCTGCCGTTACTGGCCTACTGGATGCTGCCGGCAATCGGTTCGGGACGGCAGGCGGCGTTGCGCGTGCCGTTGATCGACGATTTCCGCTTCAATGCGGCCTTCGGTGAGCGCGTCTATACGCAACGCTGGCGCCAATGGCTGAGCCTGCTGGCCTGGCTGCTGCTGGTGCTGGCGGCGAGTCGGCCGCAATGGCTCGGCGAATCGATCGCCATCCCGATCAGCGGGCGCGACCTGATGCTGGCGGTCGATCTCTCCGACAGCATGCGCACCGGCGATTTCATGATCGATGACCAGCAGGTCAACCGCCTGCAGGCGACCAAGCGAGTCGCGAGCCAGTTTATCGAGCGCCGCCGCGGCGACCGCCTCGGCCTGATCCTGTTCGGCACCCAGGCTTACCTGCAGGCGCCGTTGACCTTCGACAGCAAGACCGTCAACCGGCTGTTGCAGGAATCGGCCATCGGCCTCGCCGGAGAGCGCACCGCGATCGGTGACGCCATCGGGCTCGCGATCAAGCGCCTCGACCTGGAATCGGACAATTCGCGAGTGCTGATCCTGATGACCGATGGCGCCAATACCGCCGGTGAAGTCACGCCATTGAAAGCGGCGCAACTCGCCGCCGCGCGCGGCCTCAGGATATACACCATTGGCATCGGCGCCGACGAACAGATCGAAAACACCTGGTTCGGCCTGCGCCGGGTGAACCCGTCGGCGCAGCTCGACGAAAAAACCCTGCGTGAGATCGCCAGCCTGAGTGGAGGGCGTTACTTCAGGGCGCGTGACAGCGAGGAACTGGCGAAGATTTACCAATTGCTCGACGAACTCGAGCCGCTACCGCGCGATAGCCGCAACCTGCGGCCGGTAAGGTCGCTGTTCATGTGGCCGTTGGCAATTGCGTTGGGGCTGGCGGGGTTGTTGATCGCGCCGCGCCTGTGGAGTCGGCTGTGATCGAGCAATTCCATTTTCTGCGGCCCTGGTGGCTGTTGGCGCTGATCCCGCTCGCGGCTGTCATCTGGTTGTTGATCCGCGGCCGTTACGATAGCGGCAACTGGCGCACGGTAATCGACCCGCGCCTGTTGCCCCATGTGCTCAGTGGCGCCAGTCGGCGAGCGCACGGCTCGATACGCTGGGTGCTCGCCGCGGTCACCGGGTTGGCGATCATCGCGCTCGCCGGGCCGACCTGGGAAAAGCAGCAGCAAGCGGTTTTTGACTGGCAGGCGTCGCTGGTGGTGGCACTCGACCTGTCGCGTTCGATGGACGCGGCCGATATCAAGCCGACCCGCCTTGCCCGTGCGCGCCACAAGATTGCCGACATACTCAACCTGAGGAAGGAAGGACATACGGCGCTGGTGGTGTATGCCGCCGATGCCTTCGCGGTAACCCCGCTGACCCACGATTCCGATACCATCCTCGCGCTGTTGCCGGATCTCGAAAGCGGGTTGATGCCGGCGCAGGGCTCGCGCGCAGACCGCGCCCTGGAGCGGGCGCTGGAACTGTTCGACAACAGCGGGGTGCGCCGCGGCGACGTGCTGCTGGTCAGCGATGGATTCAGCGACCTCGAAGTCGCAGGCCTCGAAGCACTGCTCGACAGGCACCCGGGCCAGCGCCTTTCGGTGCTGGCTATCGGTACGCCCGAAGGCGGGCCGGTGCCGCTGCGCAATGGCGGCTTTCTCAAGGACAACGCAGACGCCATCGTCATCGCCGACATGAATGTCGACAACCTGCGCCGCGCCGCGCGGCTTGGCGGTGGCGCTTACACCAGCATCAGCACCGACGATAGCGACATCAACACGCTACTGTACGCGATGGAGTCCAGCCTGGAGCAGCACGAGACGCGGCAGAGCGACTACTCCGCCGACCTGTGGCGCGAACTCGGCCCGGGCCTGGTGTTGTTGCTACTGCCGTTTGCGGCGCTCGCGTTTCGACGCGGGCTGATCTGGATGCTGCCGTTGTATATCGTGTTTTTGCCGCCCGATGCGCAGGCGCTCGACTGGCAGTCGCTGTGGCGTAACGACGACCAACGCGCGCTGCAGCTGTTCCAGCAGGAGCAACACGGAGCCGCCGCGCAGCTGTTTGCCGACGATGAATGGCAGGCAGCCGCGAAGTACCGCGCCGGCGACTACCAGACCGCGGCGGAGGACTGGGAGCAGCTCGACAACGAGGCCGCGCGCTACAATCACGCCAATGCGCTTGCGCAGCAGGGCCGTTACGAGGATGCCCTGGCGGCATATGACAGGCTGCTTGAACAAAACCCCGCACACGAAGACGCGCTTTTCAACCGCCAGGCGATCGAGGATTGGCTCAGGCAGCAGCAACAGCAGCAATCGCAACAACAGCAGCAATCGCAACAACAGCAGCAAGGGGAAGATCAGCAACAACAACAGCAGTCGCAGCAGGACCAACAGCAGTCCGAGCAACAGGAGGGGTCGCAAGGACAGCAACAGTCGGATTCGCAACAGCCGCAGCCGGGTGAGTCGCAAGCGTCGGCCGATGGCGCACAGGATGAGCGCGAGCCGGGCGATCAGGACCCGTCCGGGGATGACTCGCGGCAGGACGAGCAGGCATCGGCGCAGCCGAGCGACGCGGCGCAGTCCGAGGCAAACGAGCAGCGCTCCGACGAAGCAGTCGCCGCTGCCGATCAACAGATGTCGGAGCAGGCGGTGCAGCAATGGCTGCGCAAGATACCGGATGATCCGGGCGGCCTGTTGCGGCGTAAGTTCATCTACCAGTATCGCGCACGCGGCGGCGTCGATGCGGAGGCGCAATCATGGTGAAGACGGGCGGCAAATGCCGATTGTTTATGCTGATCCTACTGCTGTGGGGCGGCCTGCAGCCGGTCGCGGCCGAGGTCGAGGTTACCATTGACCGCAACCCGGTTCAGGTCAATGAATCCTTTCAGCTGGTATTTTCGCTCGATCAGAACCCCGATCGCGCGCCCAATTTTTCAGTGCTGCAACAGCATTTTCTGGTTCTCGGCAATAACCGCAGCAGCAGCATCAGCATTATCAATGGCGATTACCAGCGCAGCGTCAAGTGGACGCTGCAACTGATGGCCAAGCAGATCGGCGAGTTCGTGATCCCGGCAATCCGCTTCGGTGCGGAGAGCAGTGAACCTTTCCAGGTGACGGTAAAGCCCTCCGCGCTGGCCTCGGTGCCGCACGACCAGCACCTGCTGGAAATGATCGTCGACGAGTCCGTGACCTACGTGCAGAGCCAGGTCATCGTGACCCTGCGGCTGCTCAGCGCGACCAATCTTTCCGACTACCAGTTCGGTGAAATTTCGACCGAGGGACTGGACGTGGTGATCGAAGGGCTCGGCGATGTGCGCCAGTACCAGACGCGCATTGCCGATCGCTCCTACGTGGTGCTGGAAAAACGCTTTGCCCTGTTCCCGCAGCAAAGCGGCCAGCTCACGATTCCGCCGGTGCTTGCCGAGGTGCGCCTGCCGGCGCGTTCGAAACTCGACCCCTTCCAGAGAGGTGGTGAAATCCGCCGTTTCCGTTCGCAACCGCTGGTTATCGATGTCGTGCCCGTGCCGGCCGAATTTAAAGGGGAGTACTGGCTCCCGGCCGATCGCGTCGAGTTGCGCGAACAATGGCCCGGTGACCTGTCGACACTGGTCGCCGGCGAACCGGTTACACGCAGCCTCACGCTGGTAGCGGATGGCCTGACCGCGGCGCAGTTGCCCGAGCTGGAACTAAAGGCGATCGACGGCATCAAGCAGTATCCGGATCAGCCGGTGCTTGAAAATAGCCACGATAACAACGGCATCAGCGCCCGACGCGTGCAGAAAGTGGCCCTGATCCCGGGCGCCGCCGGCGTCTACCGGCTGCCCGAAATCAGTGTCGACTGGTGGAACCGGGCGACCGGCAAAATGGAAACGGCGACGATCCCGGCGCGCGAGCTGCGGGTCGCTGCCGCTGCCGCCAGTGCCGTTGCGGACGATACGTCGATCGCGTCGCCGCGGGCCTCTGTGCCGGTGGTAGAGGCCGTTGCCGGTAATCGCTTCTGGTTGTGGATGAGCCTCGTCCTTGCCTGTGGCTGGGCCCTGAGCGCGGGCTACTGGTGGTTCGCGAGCCGGCGCGCACTGCCTTCGCTCACGGCCGTCGGCGAGCCGCCGAGCCTGCGCAAGGCGCGGCGTCGGTTACAACAGGCCTGCGCGAACAACGATGCGGTTGCGGCGCGTGCGGCCTTGCTCGACTGGGGCCGGGCGCTGCTGGCGCCGCGCCGGGTCGCCAATCTGTATGAACTCAGCGGCCTGTTGGGGGACGCGTTGCGGCTCGAGGTCGAAGCCCTGAACCAGAGCCTGTATGCTGGCGGTGGGGCGGCATGGCAGGGTCAGTCGCTGTGGCCACTTTGTCAGCAGCTGCAAAAGCAGGCGCAGACCCTGGACCCCGCCGCCTCATCAGAGTTACTCACGCTAAACCCCTGATCTCTTCCCCATCCCGGCCACACTTCTGTCATCCCGGCGCAGGCCGGGATCCAGTGGCGAAGATAATCCTCTCGAAGCCTGCTCTGGATCCCGGCGTTCGCCGGGATGACAGAGTATTCCGGTTGACGCCCATCTCGGTTAGACTGGACGCGTAGAAACGTCAGTTCAAATGCCATGGATGCAATCACAAACGTCGATTTAATCTGGATCATCGCCGCGCTCGCGGGCCTCGTGCTCGCCGGGCTGCTGTACGGCCTGCGCCAGTACCACAACACCAATCGCGATTTGAAAGGCCGCCTCGACGTGGCCCTTAAAAATGAATTCACCTACCGCGAAGGTCTGCACGCGGCGGAGAAGAGCGTGCAGCAAAAGCAGTTGCAGATGGAGAAGGAACGCGAACTCGCCGCGCAGAAAATCGCGCAGTTCGAAGAGAGTCGCAAGCAACTCAAGATCGAGTTCGAGAACCTTGCCAACCGCATCCTCGAGGACAAGGCGCGCGCCTTCGACAAGACCAACAAGGATTCGCTGGAGTCGCTGCTGAAGCCGTTTCGCGAACAGGTCGAGGGCTTTCAGAAGCGCATCAACGACGTGCACAGCGAATCGATCAAGGGCAACGCCTCGCTCGAGGGCGAGATCAAAAAGGTTCTCGAGGTCGGCCTGAAAATGGGCAGCGATGCAAAGAATCTGACCGAGGCGCTCAAGGGCGATTCGCAAAAACGCGGCAGCTGGGGTGAAACCCAGCTCGAGAAAACCCTGCAGATGAGCGGCCTGCTCGAGCTACACCATTACGAGAAACAGACTTCGCTGCTGGATGCCGACGGCAAACGCAAGCAAACCGATTTCCTCATCAAGCTGCCCGATAACAAGCACATCATCATCGACAGCAAGGTGTCGCTGGCCGCTTATGATCGCGCCGTCGCGGCCGAGAACGACGAACAGCTCGAGGTCGCGCTGAAGGAGCACATCAAGGCGGTCAAGCGCCACATCGACGACCTGCAGAGCAAGGATTACACCAACCTGATCGGCATACGCAGCCCCAGCTTCGTGTTGATGTTCATGCCCATCGAACCGGCTTACATCGAAGCGCTCAAGTATGAAAAAGATCTGTTCTCCTATGGTTACGAGCGCGGCATCGTGATGGTGTCGCACACCACGCTGATCCCGATCCTGCGTACCGTCAGCAACCTGTGGTCGATGGAGCGCAGCACGCGCGAGGCGCGCGAACTCGGCGACAAGGCGGGCGATATCTACAACCAGGTGCGTACCGTGGCGGAGCGCCTGAGCCGGCTCGGCAACAGCCTGCAGGCCGCCAACAATCACTTCAACGACACCGCGACCGCGCTTACCGGGCGCCAGGGCTTGCGCGGCAAGGTCGAACGCTTCGCCGAGATGTCGAGCAAGGTCACCAAAACCATCCCCGAAATCGAGCCGCAACACATTGACCTGCAAACCGAGAGCCTGCAGTTGCTGGCCGAGCCCGTGGACACGGATGAAGAGGCGCCAGAGGCCAGCGAAGAGACCTCCAGCCCTTGAAAAAACCCATAAAATGCCTACTTATCAGGAATCGCATTTAAACCAGGCTTATTGTGAAATACCAGGATTACTACCAGATTTTGGGCGTTTCCCGTGACGCCGAAACCAGTGATATCAAGAAGGCTTACCGCAAGCTCGCGCGTAAGTATCATCCGGATCTCAATCAGGACGCGGGCGCGGAAGAAAAGTTCAAACAGGTCAACGAAGCCTACGAGGTGCTCAAGGATACCGACAAGCGCCAGGCCTACGATCGCTTTGGCTCCGACTGGAAGCACGGCCAGCAGTTCGAGGGCGCGGGCGCCGGTGGTTTTGGCGGCGGTGCCTACGCCAGCGGCGGCGAATTCAGCGATTTTTTCGAGTCCATCTTCGGCGGCGGTTTTCAAGGCGGCGGCTTTCAACAGGGCGGCGGATCGCCGTTCGGGCAGGGGCGCCATGCGCCGCCACGGAGCGGCGCCGATCTTGCGCTGAAACTCGATATTACGCTCGAGGAAGCCCATAACGGCGGCGCCAAGACCATCCAGTTTGCCGGTATCTCCGGATCCTCAGAGATGAAAAAGCTCAGGATCAACATCCCCAAAGGTGTCCGTACCGGCCAGAAAATCCGGCTCGCGAAACAGGGCCAGGCAGCGCCCGCCGGCGGCCAGCCGGGCGACCTTATGCTGGAAATGAATGTCCTGCCGCACCGATTGTTTCGCCTCGACGAGCGTGACGTAATACTACGGCTGCCGCTGGCGCCCTGGGAGGCTGCCGCGGGCTGCACGCTGAAAGTGCCGACCCTGTCCGGTTCGGTTGAGCTCAAGATCAAGCCGGGAATGCAATCCGGGCAAAAGATGCGGCTCAAGGGCAAAGGCATGCCGGGTGCCAGTCCAGGTGATCAATTCGTTGAAATCATGATCCACGCACCGCCCGCCGCCAGCGATGCGGACAAGGCGTTTTACGAGGACATGAAAGCCAGGTTTAATTTCAACCCGCGATCGTTTTAAGGATCCCCACATGAAGCTGCTGCTATCCGGCCTGTTGCTAGTTGCGTTCTGGGCGCCGCTGCAGGCCGCTCTGCCGGTGTCGGTGGATGGCCAGCAATTGCCCAGCCTGGCGCCGATGCTGGAGCGCGTGACGCCGATGCTTCAGGTTTCGAGGCGGGAGACGTCATTTTCTCGATCAACAAGCAGTTGACGCGGCGTTTCGACGCGGTGCTCGCGATCGTCGAAAGTAACGACAACGGCATGATCATGAACATTCAGCGTGGTGATCGTGAGCTATATGTTCTTTTAAAGTGATAGAATCCGTCGCATGAGCAAGTTAACCCACTTCAACCAGGCCGGCGAAGCGCACATGGTCGATATCGCCGACAAGGCGTCGACCGCGAGGCGCGCCGTCGCGGCTGGCCGCATCGTCATGCAGGCACAAACCCTGGAGTTGATCCAGCAGGGCAAGCACAAGAAGGGCGATGTGCTCGGCGTGGCGCGCATCGCCGGCATCATGGCGACCAAGCGCACCGCGGACCTGGTGCCGATGTGCCACCCGTTGGCGTTGACGCACGTGTCGGTGGAGTTCGAAACCGATGTCGAGCAGTCCGCGATCGAATGCACGGTGATCGCCGAAACCACTGGCCAGACCGGGGTCGAGATGGAAGCGCTGACCGGGGTGCAGGTGACGCTGTTGACGATCTACGACATGTGCAAGGCGGTGGACCGCGGCATGGTCATCAGCGATGTACGCCTGCTGCAAAAATCCGGCGGCAAGTCCGGCCACTGGCAGCGCGACTAACTTAACCGAGTGTCGTCCCTGCGCAAGTGACGCCACCCGGCGTCATCCCGGCGCAGGCCGGGACCCAGAGGCCGTTGAAACACCCCAAACACAAGAACTGGATCCCGGCCTGCGCCGGGATGACGGGGGGGTGCGGAATGACCGAGAGGGGCGCTAGCCCTGCTCGAGGAGGTTGCGCAGGTCGATGACGGCAGCGTTGGCGCGCGAGATGTAGGACGCCATCACCAGCGAGTGGTTGGCGAACAGACCGAAGCCGCTACCGTTTAGAATCATCGGGCTCCAGACAGTCTCCTGGGTCGCTTCGAGCTCGCGCACTATCTGGCGCAGGCTGATCAACGCGTTTTTCTTTTGCAGCACTGACTCGAAATCGTGATCCACCGCCTTCATGAAGTGCGCCAGCGCCCAGGCGGCGCCACGCGCCTCGTAGAAGACGTCGTCGATCCCGGTCCACGGTGTCTTCACCTTGATTTGCGAACTGGTCTGCGTCGACTGCACCGCTTCGGCGTCGCCGGCGAGGTCGGTGTTGAGCCGCACCTGGCCGACGCTCGCGCTGAGGCGCTGCGACAGGCTACCGAGTCGCTTTTCAACGTGCCCGAGCCATTCGCGCAGGTTGTCCGCGCGTGCGTAGAATTGCGCATCCGGGTTGCCGGGGTCCTGCAGACGGTCGAGGTAGCTGTAAAGCGCGTCTACGCCTTCCCTGTAAACGCTCTCGGTGGCCGGCAGAACCCACGACTTGTTGTCGAAGTTGAACTTCGGTTCGGCGATGATCAGGTCCACGTCCTCGGCCGATTGCGATTGCGAACGGCTGAAATCGTTACGCAGCGAGCGCGACATGTCGCGCACCTGCACCAGCACCCCGAACTCCCAGTTGGGAATGTTATCCAGCCAGATCGAGGGCGGCATGATGTCGTTGCTGAGATAACCGCCGCGCTTGTCGAGCAGGGTTTCCATCGCCGTGATCACCGCGCTGGTGGTATAGCTGCCGGTCGTCAGGCGCGAATCGGTCTCGATGGCCCGATCCGCCGCGGCGGTCTCGACGTCGAAGGGTTCGGGTTCGGCGCTCCAGTACATGCCGAGTAACACCAGCAAAACCAGAAACACCAGCAGCGGCACCGCCACCAGCTTCCATGGCCAATCATCCCCGCTTCGCGGGCGGCTGAAATCCTTTGCCCGGCCTGCCCAGTCGTTTAGTTTGTCTCTCATGATCTTGTATCAAGTTCCGTTTCATGCCACATTGCTGCCATTATTTCAGATCGGCGCTTAGGTATAAAGCGACTCCCACGTTATGCGCAAATTCATTCGCTATCTTTTAACCGGCCTCGGTACCTTTATTCTTCTGTTGGTCGTGGGCCTGGTGATATTCGTCGCGGTTTTTGACGCCAATGCCTACAAGGAAGACATATCGAAGCTGGTGCGCGAGCAGACCGGGCGTGAACTGCAGTTCCAGGGCGATATCGGCCTGACGCTGTACCCGGCGCTCGGCCTGGAGCTCGGCGCCATGACATTTTCCAACGCCGCCGGCTTTGGCGAGCAGCCGATGGTGCGGGTCGAGCTGGTCAGCGTCAGCGTCGACATCATGTCGCTGCTGCGCCTTGCGCCCGAAATCGACAAGTTGATTTTGCGCGATCCCGAAATCAACCTGATTCGCAACAAGGTCGGGGTCAATAACTGGGACGACCTGGTAAAACAGGCGAGCGCGGCAAGCGCTGGCGGCGGCACGACGGGCACGACGCAACCGCAGCAGGCATCGCCAAAGGCGGACGAATTCGAACTCAAGGGCGCCTTCGCCGGGCTCGAAATAGATAACCTGAAATTACTCTGGCTGGATGAACAGGCCGGCGAGGAGTACCGGGTTACCGATCTCGACATCAGCACCGGCCGTATCGCTCCCAACGAAAGCTTTCCGCTGAATCTGCACCTCGACGCCAGCGCGAGCGGCGATCTCGATATCGTCTTCGACTTGAACACCACGGTCGAGTACCTGATCAAACAGCAGCAACTGACCCTGAGCGAAATGAAGCTGGCACTGAATGAATTCGAGATCGGAGGGCGATTGCAGGTTGGTAATTTCACCAAACCAGCGCTGCGCTTCGATCTTGCCTCGAAACTTCTGGACGTCGACGCCTTGCTCGGCACGCCGCCGGCGAGTGTTGAGCAATCCAGTGAGTCCGGGCAGCAGGCAGGCGCTGGTAGCGGCAATGAAGAACCCGGCAAGGCGGATGAAGACATTCAGATCGCGCTGCCGATGCAAACCCTGCGCGACCTCGATATCGACGGTGATCTCAGAATTGCAAAGTTGAAAATGCAAAACCTGAAAATTACCGATCTCGAGCTGCATTTGAGCGCGAAAAACGGGCTGGTCGCATTGAAGCCGATGCGCATGAAGACTTACGGCGGCACGGTGGTTACCAATCTCGTGGTCGATGTGAAGGGTGATCTGCCAAAATACGGTGTCAGCAAAACCGTGAAGGATATCCAGGTGGGCGATATGCTCAATGACTACATGGGCGAATCACCTGTCAGCGGTAAATTCGACGCCGGGGTAAACCTGACCACCAGTGGCGAATGGCTTAGCAAGCTCAAGAAGAACAGCAATGGCACCATGAACCTCGCTTTTCTGGATGGCGCGTTGAATGGTTTCAACATCCGCCAGTCGATCGAGGCCGCAAAAGCGAAATTCAAGGGTGAGGATCCACCAGAGGAAAAAACACGCAAAACCGATTTCTCATCGTTGACCATCAGCGGCGTGATTAAAAATGGCGTGTTTTCGAGCGATGACCTTGACCTGCAGGCGCCTTTGTTGCGTGCCGACGGCAAGGGAAGCGCCGACCTGAACCGCGAGGTTGTCGACTACCTGGTCAATACCAAGCTGGTCGGCACCACCAAGGGACAGCAGGGTGACGCGGCGGATGATCTCGCCGGGCTATCGATTCCGGTACGCATCAAGGGTCCGTTTACCGATCCCAGGATCGATGTGCAGCTCGATGAAATGCTGAAGGCCCGGATCGAAGCCGAGAAAGCGAAGCTGAAGGCGGAATTCGAAGCCGAGAAAGCAAAGCTCAAGGCGGAAGCCGAAGCGAAGAAAGCGCAACTCAAGGCCGAAATTGAAGCGCAAAAGAAAGCCCTGGAAAAACAACTCGAGGTTGAGAAACGGGCGCTCGAGGCGGAAAAGAAGGCGCTCGAAGAAGCGCAAAAGCGCGAGCTTAAGATCAAGATTGATCTCGAGAAGGCCAGGGCGAAGAAGAAGCTCGAAGATAAGCTCAAAAAGCTGTTTGATTAAATGGACGCCGACGCGGCGAGCTTTGCGAACGCGGTATTGGCCTGGTATAACCGCTGGGGCCGCCACGATCTACCCTGGCAACAGCAGGATGCCTACCGCGTCTGGCTCTCGGAAATCATGCTGCAGCAGACCCAGGTCAGCACGGTTACCCCCTATTACCTGAACTTCATCCGTCGATTCCCCGATATCGTGCAGCTGGCCGATGCCAGCATCGACGAGGTGTTGCAGCACTGGCAGGGGCTCGGCTACTACGCACGCGCACGCAACCTGCACAAGGCCGCCGTGATCATCCGCGATCAGCACGGCGGTAAGTTTCCGCAGGATTTTGCCGCGGTCGAAGCGCTGCCCGGCATCGGCCGCTCGACCGCGGGCGCGATCCTCAGTTTTGCCTTTGGTCAGCACTGGCCGATTCTCGACGGCAACGTCAAGCGCGTGCTGGCGCGCTGCTTCCGCGTGCCGGGCTGGTACGGGCAGGCCGATACCATGAAGCAACTCTGGTACCTGGCCGAGTCGATTACGCCGCAACAGCACAGCGCCGAGTTCAACCAGGCGATGATGGATATCGGTTCGATGCTGTGCGTTAAAACGAAGCCGAAATGCGAAATTTGCCCGCTCAAAAACATGTGCGCGAGTTACCGTCATCACAGCCAGGCCGAATTCCCGCACAAGAAGCCGGCGCGCATCCGACCGCATAAAAGCACGCTGATGTTACTGCACCGCTGCGGCGACCAGATCCTGTTGTGGCGCCGCCCGCCGAGCGGGATCTGGGGTGGATTGTGGTCGCTGCCCGAGGTCGACGAGGTGCGCGCGATCGAACTGTGGCAGCAAAGTTTCCTGTCGATCGCACAGGCGCCGGGGGCGATCCAGCAGGACGTGATACGGCACCAGTTTTCGCACTATAGCCTCGATATATCGCTCGCCGTCATCGAGATGGATGCCTTGCCGCACAAGATTTTCGATGCCGATAACTACGCCTGGGTCGAAATCGCCGACCTCGACAACCACGGCCTGCCCACTCCGGTACGCAAGATCCTGTCCATGCTGCAAGACTAGTCCTCCTGTCATTCCGGCCCCATTACCGTCATCCCGACCACACTACTGTCATCCCGGCGTAGGCCGGGATCCAGAACAGTTTTTGAGACAATAGCCTTCGCCACTGGATTCCGGCCTACGCCGGAATGACAGGTGCGCCGGGATGACAGTAGTGTGGCAGGGGCGACGTTATTTTGCGAGCAGGCCGGCTTCGCGCTCGAATTTCTTGACGAGAATGCCCTCGTCACCGCAACAGGGCGCGGCGCAGGCTTTCACCGAATTGAGCGCATTCGCATC
>Ga0255052_10001961_pt1 | contig 15063 bp, 17 predicted proteins | sample JV7_2_21_MG_FD_188632 | JGI IMG/M metagenome (GOLD analysis project Ga0255052, IMG submission 188632) | Seawater microbial communities from Jervis Inlet, British Columbia, Canada - JV7_2_21 | ecosystem: Environmental > Aquatic > Marine > Inlet | place: Canada: British Columbia | collected...
GAAAATCGCCTCAGCGATGCTGAAAAAGAAAACAAAGCGACTATTGCCAAGCTGAAAAAGAAGCTGAATAAGATTGAGGCGCTGAACGATGAGCTGAACCACAAACTCAGCAATAAGGACAATGCGCTAGCCGGGATGTTGAGTGAGCTCTCAATGCGAAGCAAAGAAATCAAATCAACTGACGCAATAGAAGACGTCATCCATGAACTGGATGGCAGAATATCAGAACAAATCGAAGATACGAGCGGCGTTGAGAAAGCACGGGTCACGCGACTTCTCATTGGCAACATTGACGGGCAGGAACTCAGGTTCCCGTTGTTCAAGGACCGGCTCACCATAGGGCGAACTGTACATAATGATATTCAACTCAATGCCCCATACATCAGCCGGCGTCATGCCGCTGTTGTGACCGATGAAAACGGCACGAGGATCATCGACTCGGGCAGTAAGAATGGCGTATATGTTAACTCGAAGCGGGTCACGGAGCAGCTTCTGTTTAACGGCGACCTCGTTACGATAGGCTCGGCGGACTTTAAGTTCGAAGAGATACCGAAGCGATAGCAACCGTCGGCTACGTTCGACAGGACCCTCCCGTAAATTCTTTTCAACGCTTCGATGCGTCGTACGTCATTGACGCATCGTAATGTGAGGACAATCACGGACTTTCAGGATCCGTTCAGCTACGGTCTGTCACCATGAGCACGGTTACCATAAACAAGTCCAGAAAATGCTGACGAAGACCGCGCCGAAACATCTCGACCTTAGCTCCACCCAGGAAGTAGCGCGCCGTGCCGGAGACCTGGCATCCCGGAAGATCTGGTTACCAAAACTCCTTTACGATTGCCTCCCTTATTTCTATCTGACAGCCAGTTTCGCGGCTTTTTTTGCCACCCTGTATATCAGTGACTGGTTCTGGGTGCTGCCGCATTACATTCTCTTTTCCGCAGCCTGTCTGCACCTGTCATGGGTGGTCTATCGAAATCGAAAAGGTCCTCGTCGAAGCGATTCCGACCAGCCGGACCAGACTCCGAGAGACTAATTCTGCTCTGCTTGACCTTGGCGTCCACGTAGTCAAGGATGGCATGTGTTTTACATGCGATTACGGATGACCCGTGTCTGTAGAGAAGAAACCGTTCAAACAGAAAGCTTTGAATGAAACGGCGCTTGCGCTCTCATTCTTCTTTGCAGGACTGGTTTTGCTGCCGCTGGCAATTTATTTAACCGGCCAATCCGTGTTTGGCGAGTATGGCGGGGCGGGTTTTGCAGATTTCTACGGACGCCTGATCGGCGAAATATGGGAAGGCCGGCCTGCGGTCTGGTTCCTGGTGCTAACTCCCTATCTGATCCTTATGCTGCTGCGGCTTACGATCTGGGCTTTTCGCAAGAGCAGCCATGCCAGATAAGCCTGCGGGTCATTACCTCGCGCTGCAAGTAATGGCTGCAAGTAACTGAATTAACTGTGACCTTTATCACAATTTGTCTTTGCCAAACATAGGATTAAAGCAGTTATCATAGAATTTATGTTAACAATGATGCATGATCATGCCTCGCTCCGACACTATTCATGAATCTTCGGGCCGAACTCACAGAACCACCGGAAACACACGATGAAGCGCTTTCTGACATGGCTGGGATCGAAGCTATATGCGAAGGAAGCTAAGCCGGAATCGATCCTCCATCAAACCACCCGCAAGGGCAACGCGAGACCCAAACCGCCAGCGCCAAAGGCTCCGGGCGCCGAATTGGTAGATCTCGAACCCACGCTCGGTGGGCGCATTGACGACGGTGGTCCGGGCAAGAACGTCCTGATACCCAACAAGTACGTCCGTGAGGACAGCGGTACCCACGAGACGCTCACGATAGTCGACGATGCTCTTGCTGAAGAAGAAGATGAATCCGGGGGTGATCCGTACAACACGGGTCGATTCGACCGCTCCAAGTTCTGGAACTTGCGTAACAGAAGGTAGTTTCGGCCGGCTTATCGGATGCAGCGCTGATCCGACAGAATTCTCCAGCATCCATTTGACGCCCGTTCAAGGCGCCCGATTGACGGCAATTCAAGCCGCCGGTAGTCTGCAGCCGATCAATCCTGCCGGAGCGTTGTCCATGGGACTCAGGGTTTCTTTCGAGCTTAATGACGATGACTTGAGACATTTTCGTCTGATTATGCGCGAGGCGCGAAAAGCCACGGCGAACGCTTCACCTGAAGACATTGTTGCCTCGGCCGAGGATCTCCTTAAAGATATCGGCACTTCGGGTATCCCGAAGTTCGTTAGCGATCGGCTTGAAAACCTTGAAATCATGATCCGCATGCTGTCCGATCACGAATGGGCACTTCCGGAACAGGAATCGGCGAGAGTGCTGAACGCCCTCGCCTACTTTTGTGAGCCCGAAGACCTGATACCGGATCACATACCAGGGCTTGGCTTCCTTGACGACGCCATCATGATCGAACTGGTTGTCCGCGAGCTCCATCATGAAATCGAGGCCTATCGGGACTTCTGTGACTACCGGGCCAACAGGGTCCCCAAACCCGGCATCAGAAACAAAACCAGTGACGTTTCTCGCGAACAATGGCTGGAGAGCCGGCGCAAGGAGCTGCAGTCACGCATGAGACGACGCCGCAAGCACGGCAACGACCACTCTGACGGCGGCCCGCCCCTGGGGCTACTTTGATTCTGGTCTGCGATCCAGGTGGTCCAGTTAAGGTTATATTGAGGGGCCACCAGGTGAAATGTGCCGACCTGGGAGGCCAATGTGCCGACCTGGGAGGCCAATGTGCCGACCTGGGAGGCCAATGTGCCGACCTGGGAGGCCAATGTGCCGACCTGGGAGGCCAATGTGCCGACCTGGGAGTCCTGTGAGGAAGTGATCTTCGAAATATACTTTACATAAGGGTTTTCCGGGGCAGGATGGCTCACGATGCGGGCTCTACCGGGAATTATCGACTACCCAGAAACTCAGGAGCGAAATCGCGGTCATAGCATTGAAGGGGGCCAGGCCGTGGTCGAATGCCCATAAACCATGATTTTTTGTTAATTGCGCCCTTGATTGAAGCGCTTATGCCAACTAGCCTAGCCCACAAGGGTAAAGCTAATATCCCCAATCGCCATGTATGGAGAGTAATTTGAAGAATTTTGACACCGGTTGCCGCCGCTGGATCTTTGGGGCATTCGTCGGCCTGTGGGCCCTGTCTGGCATCGCTGCGATACCTGCAGTCACATCCGACAACGATCTGGGCCCGGAACCTCGGCACGAGAAGATCGGCCAGCTGGTGAGCGAATTCATTCAGAAATCTCACTACCGGCACGCAGAGGTCGATGATGAATTGTCATCGAAGGTCCTCGATCGATATATCTATGCCCTGGACAACAACCGCATGTATCTGCTGGCCGGCGATGTGGCGAGCTTCGAGCCGTATCGCTACCAACTCGATGACATGGTTAGATCCGAGCCCCTGAATCCGGTCTTCGAAATATTCGACGTATACCGGACACGGGTTCGCGAAAGGTTGGATTTCGCCCTTTTACAGCTCGAAACTGAACCCGATTTCAGTATCGATGAAAAATATGTGTTTGACCGGGAGGATCTACCCTGGCTGCAGACTGAAGCCGAACTGGACGAGCTCTGGCGCAAGCGTGTCAAGAATGACGCAATGAATCTCAGACTTGCCGAAAAGGACTGGACGGAGACTCAGGAGATCCTGCAAAAGCGCTACTCGCGATTTCTCAAGCGAATGGATCAGATCAAGAGTGACGACGTGTTCGAAACCTTCATGAACGCGTTCGCCCATACGCTCGATCCGCATTCGAGCTATTTGTCACCACGAAACTCTGAAGAATATCGGATTCAGATGAGTCTCTCCTATTTCGGAATCGGCGCATCGCTGCAAATCGACGATGACTATGTGATGGTCATCAATATTATTCCGGGCGGCCCTGCGGCAATCGATGGAAAACTCCAGCCCAAGGACAGGATCACCGGTGTCGCGCAGGGAGAACAGGGTGACTTGATCGATGTCATTGGCTGGCGACTTGACGACGTCGTTCAACTGATTCGGGGACCAGCCGACACCGTCGTGCGGTTGCAAATAATGCCTGCTGGCGCACTACCGGGCACACCGGAAAAGATCATCAGCCTGACCAGAAACCAGGTCAAGCTGGAAGAGCAAGCCGCAAAAAGCGAAACCATTACAGTTCCGCGCGAAGGAAGGGAGTGGTCGATCGGCGTAATCAAAGTGCCGAGTTTCTACCGCGACTACCGCGCCTTGAGTAATGGCGATAAGGACTATACGAGCACGACCAAGGACGTACGACGTCTTATTGCAGAACTGGAGGACGAGGGAATCGACGGTCTGATTATCGACCTGCGAAACAATGGTGGCGGTCACCTCACGGAAGCGACCGCATTGTCTGGCCTGTTTATTGACAATGGGCCCGTTGTACAGCTACGCAACTCGAGCGGCCGGATCAGCCGTCTCGATGATCCCGACCCCGTACCGCGGGTATCCTACAACGGACCGCTTGCCGTTCTCGTCAACCGCTTCAGCGCCTCAGCCTCGGAAATTTTTGCGGCCGCGCTCCAGGATTATGCGCGCGGTGTGATTATCGGTCAGCAGACTTTTGGCAAAGGCACAGTGCAAAACCTCTATTCGCTTGATCAGTACGTTCGCAGGCCCGATGAGGCAGGTCTCGGTCAGCTGACGCTGACCATCGGAAAATATTACCGGGTCACAGGCGAGAGCACTCAACACAGGGGTGTCTGGCCGGATATCTCCCTGCCATCTTCGATCGATACCGAGCTGGTCGGCGAAAGCGTTCGTGAAACTGCCCTGCCCTGGGATACCATAAAAACGACTAAATTCCAGGCCGGCGCGCCGCTGGACAGCACGATTTCATCGCTTACAGCCAGCTACAACTCACGCAGTAGAGAAGACCCCGACTACCAGTACCTTATGTCGGGAATTCAGGACGTCGAGCAGATGCGTGCACAAACAAGCGTGTCTCTAAACATTGAAGACCGCCGTGCCGAGCGTGAGGATGAGATCAGTCGTCGTCTGGATCGGGAAAATGAACGCCGGGCAGCGCTGCAGCTGGAGCCTGTTGCTACGATGGAAGAACTCGAGGCCCTGGAGGCGCCAGATGTGCACCTTGACCAGGCCGCGGCAATCGTCACAGACCTGGCGGAGTTGAGGGAAATCGAAGTGCGGCCGGGCCAGACCGCCCAGACCCGGCCATAGTCCAAAATAACCGGATTTATCCGGTCAATAAGCGGGAATTGCCGCTTGCATCCGGGCACGCAGGTGTTGTACTGTTCTACAACACTAATTTTGCTGATCTCAGCAAATTGGAGCTGCGGTGACAGATAGAGCAGTACAGTGGAACCGTTCAGAAAATGCATCAGGAGGCCGGCACATCGCGTTCCTGGCGATCCTGGTGCTGGGCGGCGCCTGGTATTCCACTGCTCTGGGGGCTACTGATTCGACGACGGCCTGCGATCGCACGACCGATCTGCGAAGTCTGGAGGTGCCGGTCAGCGATCTAACTACAAGTGTTGTTGGCCATATTGCAGTCGAGCCTGGCGACGCCAATGACGAATCACTGAACGCCCGCCCTGCACAGGCGGAATCCACCGCACCGATCCTGTACCTGGCACCCCGCGTGGCAGTAATTCTGCAGAATGTCTTCTCTGCTGTTGCAATCGAAACTCCGCCGTTAGATTCCGCTGATCCGGGCCAGTCATTAGCGACCGAATCCTCGTCCCAGAACGAATCGCCGCTGTCGCCTGTCGCAGGCGACGCGTCTCAACCCGACCCGTCGGAGCTGATCGATCCAGCTGCGGAGGTAGAAGGCGTTCCACGTTTTCAACGGCAAATGTTCCGAACGGACATATAGCCCGAGTAGTCCGTCAAGGTGATATTGATGGACTCAGCCTCGGTGGGCCGCTAGCGACTCAGGACCTTCGAGATTCCCCACCAATTCTCGCCCAGAATGTTGGTTTCATTTTCTTTGACCAGACCGTTGGCGCTTATGTTGTAAATCGTTGCGACAGTTCCGGCAACCGGTACGACATCCGTATCGTTTCTGAAATCGGCATGTTCCGCGAGCAGTTTTGAACGCTGTTGCAGACTTTCTGCAAAATCCGAAGCCTGTTCCATCGTTTCAATTCGCTTGTATATCTGCACAAGAAGCTGATCACACTCCTCGCGCGTACCGTAGTTGATCGCCCCGACACCTTTGTCGCTTGCGTCTTTCGCCATTACCGCGAGTCCCTCATCGGAAGAAGATAAAAACAGATCCTGGGCAAAGGCGATTATCATCAAATTGATGGAACGCTTGGTCGGAATATCCAGACCTTCGTTGTCGGGCGGTTTGCGGTTCTGAATTTCCTCGACCTGCCGCAGCAAGTCCTCTTCTTCCTGCTGTGTAACAGCGATTCGCTCGTCCAGGTCAGACAGTATTGCCGCTACTGATCGGCGTTTGAATATTTTCAGGAAACCGCTCATTGAATCCAGACGATGACGTTCTGCTTTCATCTGGTCCTCGAGTTGATGAACGGTGGCGCGTATTTCTGAAATCTGCTGTTCCAGCCCGCTCGCTTCTGCCGCACGTTCTTCATTCCAGGAAGCGAGCAGACGATCGTGTTGGGTTTTCTCTCGTTGTTGCTTTAATTGTTCGGCAAATTTCGTGAGCTTTCGTTGACAACGATACGCCAGTCCTCGTAGCTGATAAAAAACAATGACATTGTGCGCCAAATCCGGGTCGACCAGGAGTTCCTCAAGATGATCCAGCTTCTGTTGCAATCTGGCGGCATTCCCTTCCTGTTGCTTGATCTTGTCCTGAAGTCTGAACTGCTCCTTGCGCATGCCGGCAAATTTTTTCTTGAGCGCCGCACGATTCCAATACAGGTCCAGCAGCTTCTCGCTATCCGGCGATTTTTCCTGCGAATTTCCGAAGATTGCGGCAAGGCTCGACAATCCGTACTCCTTTTACATAATCCACCCCAATCGGGCGAGGCAGTGAGGACTGCTCTGCACGGATAATGGCAAGTGAAACCGTCTCAATCCTTGACTGAATCGACAGTTTTTGGATCTGTGGTCGGTGGCTTGCCGCGAACTGTGACTATCGTTCGAGGATCAGGTGGCCCTGATCCATAAGGTATTCCAGCCATTTGTTGAGGACGACATTGCGACTCCACCGCCGGTCGAGTTCTTCCCTGTGCACGCCCGACGACCCGTTGAGTTCTGCATGACGATGATCGCCACACAGACTCATCGCTTCCGCCAGCTGTCCATCCAGGTAGGCCCGAACCTTCATGTCGGGTTCAGCAATACGTCGTTCAGAGTCATAAAAGAAATACGACAGTGACAGCGTCACCGTGTAGCGGGCCCGGTCGATAATTTCCACGTGCAAGTCACAGGCGCCAGCAACACGCGATCGATAATAACCATCAAGTCGTTCAAGCTCGGGAACTAATTGTTGCAGACGCAAATAATTACTTTCATACAGAGACATGAGGCCGACAAAACTTCGCGGCCTTGCAATCGTCTCAGGTACGAGTTGGTATTCGAGCAACATCAGGCAAATATATCACAGCAACCACTATTCGAAAGGCATGCAAAAATAGTTCCGTTTTTTGCGATTTTAAAAAAAATTATGGTCGAACTCTGCGCTCAACACCTGTACTATCTAGAATTCTACTCGCGATTTCTTCGATCGAGAACTCTGTTGTGTCGACGTTCGGGATTCCATAGCGTTTGAATATTTTCTCAGACTCTCTTAACTCGTAGCGTACTTGCTGCGCAGATGAATAACGACCAAGCGCCCTCCGCTCCTTCCGAATTTGTTGTAGCCGCGTCGGCGCGATTGTCAGGCCAAACAATTTCTGCTTCTGTTTCACCAATATTTCCGGCAATTTGCCACTTTCCAGCTCTTCATCGATAAGAGGATAGTTCGCCGCATAGACACCATATTGCAAAGCGAGGTACAGGCACGTCGGAGTCTTGCCCGAACGGGAAACACCAACGAGAATAACGTCGGCCATTTCGTAATTTCCGGTAATGCCACCGTCGTCATTCGCCAGGGCAAAGTTGGTTGCCTCGATGCGCTTCATATAACTTTCGATATCGCTCATGCCGTGTGCGCGACCGGCCGTGTGGGTTCCCTTCTGTTTGAATTCCTTCTCCAGCGGCTCCAAAAAGACGTCGAAGATGTCGAGGTGCAATCCCTTCGCCTCTTTGACGATCGCCCGGAAGTTATCCTGCACAAGCGTCGAAAACACGACCGGCCGGGCGCCTTCTGCCGTTGCCACCTCGTTGATTTTTTCTACTGCCTCGTGTGCCTTGTCATCGGTATCTATAAATGGCACAGTCACGTGCCGAAATTCCTGACTATCGAATTGAGTAAGGAGGCTGTGTCCGAGCGTTTCAGCGGTCACACCGGTCTTATCAGACAGAAAAAAGACAGTACGTTTAGTCATTGTAATTGGTCCGGGTTTGCAGAAAAACTCAGTTCACGACCTTGCCGCGCATCGATTCCATTCGATTGTCCATGTCCAGATTGCTAACACAAGGGAGTTGATATTGGAGCCGTACGTTATCACGCTTGACAAGCTGGGAATGCAAGACATTGAAATTGTCGGAGGAAAGAACGCCTCGCTGGGCGAGATGATCAGTAATCTGGCCAGACTTGGCGTCCTGGTACCCGGCGGATTTGCGACGTCTTCAGCGGCGTATCGAGACTTTCTGCAAAATGCCGGGCTCGACGAACGTATTGCCGGCGTCCTGGATGGGCTCGATGTCGATGACATCGACGCACTCACAGACGCGGGAAAATCGATTCGGGACTGGATTGTTGATTCACCGTTGCCCGACAAGCTTACGGATGAACTGGGCAAGGCCTGGAAGATAATGTCGGGCGGCAAGGATATCGCAGTCGCGGTTCGGTCGTCGGCCACGGCCGAAGACCTTCCTGATGCCTCTTTCGCTGGTCAGCAAGAGACTTTTCTGAACATCAGGGGCATCGATCACCTGATAGAGGCTTTGCATCAGGTATTCGCATCGCTCTTCAACGATCGGGCGATCGCATATCGCGTGCACCAGGGATTTGATCATTCCCTTGTTGCCCTGTCCGTTGGCGTTCAGCACATGGTTCGCAGCGATATCGGCTCGGCCGGCGTGGCGTTTACGCTCGATACCGAATCAGGGTTCCGGGATGCGGTGTTCATAACGTCGTCCTATGGTCTCGGGGAAACGATAGTGCAAGGAGCAGTCAATCCTGACGAGTTTTATGTTTACAAACCGGCGTTGGACGCCGGCCATTTTCCTGTCCTGAGGAAGAATCTCGGCAGCAAAGCAATAAAAATGATTTACAGCAACGACCCGACTCCCGGCAAGACCGTTGACACTGTCGACGTCGACGAGTCGGACGCCCGGCAGTTTTCATTAAGCGAGGAAGATGTAATCGAGCTGGCGCGGACGGTGGTAACGATCGAAAAACACTACGACCGGCCAATGGACATCGAATGGGCGAAAGATGGTTCTGATGGCAAACTCTACATTCTTCAGGCGCGACCGGAAACGGTACAAAGCAGAACCGGCCGCACGATCCAGCGATTTACACTCAAAGACCGATCTGCCGTACTCAGCAAAGGCCGGAGCATCGGGCAGAAGATCGGGACCGGCACAGCAAAAAATATTCGCAATATCGGCGAAATGAGCCGTGTGCAACAAGGCGACGTCCTGGTTTCGGATATGACTGACCCGGCCTGGGAACCGGTGATGAAGCGCGCATCGGCTATCGTTACGAACCGCGGCGGCAGAACTTGTCACGCAGCAATCATTGCACGAGAACTTGGTATTCCAGCCGTCGTCGGCTGCGGTGACGCGACGGACAACATTGCTGACGGTACACCAGTCACTGTTAGTTGTGCTGAGGGTGACGAGGGCTATGTTTATGAGGGCCTGTTGAAATTTGAGCGCACACAAATCGAACTGGATTCACTGCCGGACATTCCCGTGAAAATTATGATGAACGTCGGTAATCCGGACAGGGCGTTCGACTTTTCGAATATTCCGAACAAAGGAGTCGGACTGGCCCGGCTTGAATTCATAATCAACCGTATGATCGGTGTACACCCCAACGCTTTACTGGAGTATGACCAGCTCGATACCAAGACGCGACAAGCAATTGATGAGCAAATGGCGGGGTACGACGATCCCGTTGGGTTTTTCATTGATAAGCTGGCTGAAGGCGTCAGCACGATCGCGGCCGCTTTCGCTCCTGAGCCTGTGATCGTTCGCCTGTCCGACTTCAAGTCCAATGAATATGCCAACCTTATCGGTGGCGGAGCATACGAACCGACGGAAGAAAACCCGATGCTCGGATTTCGCGGTGCGGCTCGCTACTTGAATGACGATTTTCGGCCCTGCTTCGAACTCGAGTGCGCCGCACTTCGCAAGGTGCGCGGAGACATGGGCCTCAAGAACGTCCAGCTTATGATTCCGTTTGTCCGTACGGTGCAGGAGGGAATTGATGTCATCGACCTGCTTGCCAGGAACGATTTGAAGCGTGGCGAAGACGGACTCAAAGTTATCATGATGTCGGAATTGCCGACGAATGCTTTGCTGGCCGACAAATACCTGGATCATTTCGACGGCATGTCGATTGGTTCCAATGATATGACTCAGCTGACGCTTGGTCTTGATCGCGATTCTGCACAGATCGCCGAGCTTTTTGACGAACGTGATGATGCCGTGAAAGCACTTCTGAAAATGACTATTTCAGCATGCAAGGCAAGGAACAAATATGTCGGCATCTGCGGCCAGGGTCCGTCCGATTATCCGGACCTTGCGAACTGGCTTGTCGAGCAAGGCATCGAAAGCATGTCGCTGAACCCGGACAGCGTAATCGAGACCTGGATGTTCCTGGCTGGTGAAACGGTATAACAAATCGCCCGTCAGGACGGGCTCCTACAGGAATATTGCAATGCTAATCAGCAACTTGTTGGAGCCCGACCTGACGGGCGATTCCTGATCAAAAGCTGTCGTATCTGGATTGTCGCTGCCAACGGACCCTGGGCAGCCACAACCCCGATATGATGCCCACCAGTAAAACCAGTGCACCGCTCAAGAACCAGTACCGGGTTTGTTGACTGCTGAGTTCCTGTTTTTCCTGCTCAAGGATGCTTGCCTTGATCTCGGCATCGGTCAGTTGCTGTTGCAACTCCTTGTTCTGACTGTCGATTGACAGGACATTTGCAGCTGTCCGCCTGATCTCCGCCAATTCTGACTCAAGCTTGTCTCTCTCGGACTCGAGCGTTCTAATCTGCCGGCCGGCGCTGTCGTATTGCCCTTTTATGGCCTCGAGCTGAGAGCCCATTGATGTTCCCTGGGCATTGGCACTGGTCAGTTGACTCGTCAATGTTGCCAGTTGTTCGCGGGCGGGCGGTTCCGACATCAGGTAGCGGCTGAGTACCCAGCCTTCCGTGCCGCCTCCTGTCCTTACTCTTGAATAGCCCGCCTCCTCGTCGCGCTCGAGGACGTCGATTGGTGTACCACTGGTAAGCATAAGTTGAATTGCATTGCTGCTGCTCGGGCCCGAGCGCAGCATAATTTCAAAATTGTCGCTCACCCAGGCCGGCGCTGCGAGAGTCTTCACGACCGCAAGCAGACCGCAGCCCAGGAAACAGATAATACGCAAAACTGGTCTCTTATTCATTGCTTCAAATCGCCCAATGCCAATGTTGCCAACTATAAGGCAAGCGCATTTTCGGTACCAGCGGGCCCGGGCAGGCTTTGTCGGCAAATACTGACACTTTTACTTTGGCCGCAATCGCAGCGTGATGCCTTATTCTGTCAGATGACGCAACTTGTGCGCGTGCGCCTCCCAGTTTCGTCCGTCGAACTTGTCAATGGTCATCGATGTGACAGTCCCGGGATCCAGGCAAAGTGCGTTGACACTGTAACCATCGGGATTGGACCGCGGTATATAGAATGACTTGACGCCACACACGCGGCAGAAAAAGTGCTTGGCAACACCGGTATTGAACTGATAGGTCGATAGGTCATCCTCGCCGCTAACGAGTTTGAAATCGTCCTTACGCACGATCAGATGCAGGAACCCGGTCAAACGACAAATGCTGCAATTGCACTCATTGACTTCGAGGTCCCCCGGTGCTTCCACTTCAAATCTGATGCGGCCGCAGTGGCAACCGCCCTTATGAATCGTCATTTTCTTTCAGCATACTTTGCTTGCGCCAGACCACCAACAGATTGTTCGCGGGCATTGCGTAGAGTCTCTCGCGGTGCATCATTGATCCGTCAGCAAAATCATCCAGGTCTTCCAGATTGCGAATTCCCATGACAGGGTCTTGGCTACGCAACGATCGGTCGAAGTTTTTGTTGCTGTCGCTACTGAACTCCCCGCCCTCATTGAACGGCCCGTAAAGACAAAATACGCCATCATCCGACAAGAGCCGCCCGGCAACGTCGAACATGCACCGTACGGCCGGCATACTCATGATATGGGCCGTATTCGCCGAAAATACGCCATCGTATTCACCATTGACGCCCTTCGCCTGTTCCACATCCAGCAGTATTGGATCCCGGACATTCGGCAGACTGGCGTCTGCTATCCATGATCTGATGCCCGGATGGTTTTCGGCGAGATCACTAGTTTGCCAGGTCAGCCATGGCATCGCCTCAGCAAAAAACACGGCATGTTGACCGGTGCCAGAGCCTATCTCAAGTGCCGATCCGCAGTCGCGCAACTCGATCGCCAGTACATCCAGAATCAGCTGTCTGTTTCGTCCGGAAGCCGGTGCGTTCGGCTTACCTGTCATACTTTTTTGCGCAATACACTCTGATTAAAAAGCGCGTCACGATAATAGGCAAGCTCGGCAATCGAATCCCTGATATCCGCCAGCGCCCGGTGCGACGACTCTTTCTTAAATCCGCTCGCAACATCCGGCGCCCAGTTTTGCGCGAGAATTTTCAGCGTACTGACATCCAGGTTTCTGTAATGAAAGAAAGCTTCAAGTGTGGGCATCTGGCGTGCAAGGAAACGGCGATCCTGACAAATGCTGTTTCCGCACATCGGGGACGCACCTGCGGCAACATGCTTTTTGAGTAGCCTGAGCGTCTCGTACTCCGCTTCCTGCATGCTCGTGTCGCTTGCTAACACTCGAGCGGTGAGTCCGGACTCGCCGTGTTGGCGAGCATTCCATTCATCCATCGCATCCATGGATTCGCGGCTCTGACGTATCGCGATTACCGGTCCCTCCGCCAGTTCGTTTAACTGGCTGTCGGTGACGACTGTTGCGATTTCGATTATGTGGTCGGAGATCGTGTCAAGCCCCGTCATTTCCAGGTCGATCCAGATCAGGTTTGTCAGTGGCTCTCCCACCCGATTATCATTTTTGTCAGTCATTCGCACCTCTTCTGCGGACTCCGTGCAAGCGGCCGTTTGATAGCCGCCTGCGGGTCAGATTCAGTAGTGTACCGCGACGAAGGATGCAAGGCCGCCTGCATCACGGCATACTCTGCCCCGATGCAGGCAGTGAGACCAAGAGCTGAATGACGATGCCGCTGTCCGACGGACAGGAGCCACTCGTCGTGGCAACTTTTAGCCGCCGAATGGCGCTCCAACTCGCGAACGGCGAGAAAGTCAGCGCGCGTGTAAAAGGCAAACGGTTGCGGCCCGTATGTGGCGATCGTGTCGAAGCCGAACCCATCGCCAACGAGCCCGAGTGGCTCATTACGGGCGTTATACCCCGTACGAATGAGCTGGGCCGTCCCAATACCCGTGGCAAGGTAGAAGTACTCGCTGCGAACCTGAGCTTTCTCGCGGTCGTAACTGCCGAGCAACCGGCGCCCGACTGGTTCATTGTTGATCGATACCTTTGCGCGGCGGAGCTGATGGGTGTCTCCGCCGCGGTCATTTTTAACAAAACCGATCTGGCGGAAGCCGGCACCGGCGTCAGGGACACCTTGCAAGACTATGAACGCATCGGCTACCAGACGGTGCTGTGTAGCGCCAGATCCGGCAGCAATTTGGACGCGTTACAGCTCCTTCTCGCTAAGCAGACAGCAATCATTGTGGGCCAGTCCGGCGTCGGCAAATCCAGCCTGATTAACCGCCTCGCCGAGAACGCCGATCTGCCAACCACCGCCGTTTCCGAAGGCAGCGGCGAGGGCCGTCATACCACGGTCAACTCCGTCATGCTGGCGTTACCGAATGGTGGCGCGGTCATTGACTCACCCGGCGTGCGAGACTATGCACCTAGCACAGATAATGTGGATGACGTGATACGAGGCTTTCGGGAGATCGCCACATTTGGCGCAGATTGCAAGTTTTCAGACTGCCGCCATCTTCGCGAACCCGATTGTGCCGTCAAAGCTGCAATTGAGACCGGACAAATCAGTGCACGGCGATATGAAAGTTACAAACGCCTGCTGACATTAACGAAGAAGCTGACTGAGAAAAGGTATTAGTGGTCCATCAATGTAGCCTTGTTGGACCACTTGCCTGATCAACCCGGCGGCCAGCCAAATGTTCGCCCGCCCAAAAGATGCAAATGAATATGAAAGACGGTTTGTCCTGCCGCCGCGTTGCAATTCATCACAACCCGGTAACCATCCTCACTAAAACCCACCTCTTGCGCCACTTCTTTGGCCGCCAGGTAAAGATTGCCGATCTCTTCCCTGTCGGAATCAGTCAGGTCGTTGATAGTCGCAATGTGTTTGCGTGGAACGATCAGAACGTGGGTTGGCGCCTGTGGATTAATGTCGCGAAAGGCGAGTACTTTATCTGTCTCGTAGACGATGTCAGCGTTGAGTTCTCCTGAGACAAATTTGCAGAAAAGGCAGTCAGCGTCGTTCATTTGGAATTATTAGCTCCCGAAAAAGAGTCGGCTATTGGTCGACCGATCGGCGCCCGAAAAACGCATGCGACAAGGTGCCACCATCGATGTATTCCAGCTCCGCGCCAAGTGGCACTCCATGGGCAATACGGCTGGCAGGTACGTCGTGCCGACCGGCCATGTCGGCCAGAAAATGTGCCGTCG
>Ga0255052_10001963_pt1 | contig 15057 bp, 13 predicted proteins | sample JV7_2_21_MG_FD_188632 | JGI IMG/M metagenome (GOLD analysis project Ga0255052, IMG submission 188632) | Seawater microbial communities from Jervis Inlet, British Columbia, Canada - JV7_2_21 | ecosystem: Environmental > Aquatic > Marine > Inlet | place: Canada: British Columbia | collected...
CACCGAGTGTTACTTCGGTTGGCGACAAGACGTCCTACAACGTTGGTCGCATCGGCGGCGGAACATCGGTTAACTCGATTGCGTTCGAGTCCTGGATGGAAGTGGATTTGCGCTCCGGCAGCCAGGAAAAGCTCAATGATATCGATGCTGTGCTGCAGGCCGCCGTGCAGGAGGCGTTAAGTGCGGAGAATGCCGCGAGACTTGAGGGACCAGAACTTACGGTCGATGTCGAACGCATCGGTACTCGTCCGGCAGCTCGGGGGGAGACCGACTCACCGCTAGTTCAACGTGCCGCCGCCGCGATGCAAACCCTTGGGCTGGAGCCTGACCTGAGAATTTCATCAACCGATGCCAACCACCCACTGTCGCTGGGCATCCCGGCCGTTACCCTGAGTCGCGGTGGCAACAGCGAGGATGCGCATTCACCAGCAGAGTCCTGGCAGAATGTAGATGGTCACATTGCAATGCAGATCGGAATACTCACTGTCTTAACTGAAGCAGGCCTGGTTCAGTAAATCGATTGCGGACGACCTGAGGAAATCCTATGAGCCGAAAAAACCGAAAAAACCAGGCGTACGCCGAAAGCCAGAACAGCCAGAGGAGTATTACTGCAGCTGTTGTCGCGGTGTCTCTAATTGCCATCGTGGCGGCAACGGTCCTTTATCAGAGTGAAAAATCCCGGCCTGAGTCATCTGGGACGGACACGCGCCAGGAAGCTTTGGCAAACAGCCATGCTCCAACGCTCGGCGATCCGGATGCCAAAGTGCATATCGTCGAGTTTCTCGATCCGGCGTGCGGCACCTGCGCCTTGTTTTTCCCCATGGTCAAGAACTGGATGAACGAGGCCCCGGATAAGCTACGTCTATCGGTTCGCCATGTGGCGTTCCATACTGGCTCTGATTACGTTCTCAGAATCCTGGAGGCGAGTCGCAACCAGGATAAATACTGGCAGACGTTGGAGGTCCTGCTGGCAACTCAGAGTCAGTGGGTGCTGAATCACACGGTTCAGCAAGATAGGGTCCTTCCAGCCATCGCGGCAGCGGACCTGGACGTGGATAAGCTGGTGGCCGAGATGAATTCAGTGCAAGTCATGCAGCGCATCGAGCGGGACAAGAAAGACGCTGTTCTGATGAAAGTCAGCGCGACGCCAGAGTATTTCGTCAATGGGCGGCCGCTACCCAGCTTTGGCCAGCAGCAACTGCTGGACCTGGTACGGGAAGAGCTGGAGCGTGTGTACTAGCGCCATCGAGCGTTATCGAAGGCCGCCGCGATCGTAAACGATCTCGCCATCAACGATCGTGAGTACCGACTTCATGTTGCGAATGGCATCGTCCGGTACGGCGATGCTATCGAATATGTTCGCATCAAGCACCGCGAGGTCCGCGAATCGGCCAACGGCAATGCCGCCCAGCAGGTCGTCTTCTTTGGTGAACCATCCCTGATCGGCTGACGCATACAGTAGTACCGCATCGTATCGGCTGATTTGCTGGCCGTCATTAATCAATTCGCCGGAGACATCGCGACCGGTGACCATGTAATAGATCATGCACCAGGGGTTAAGCGAGTTTATTCGTGCGCCATCGGACCCTGCGCCCAGAGCAACAAGGTCGCTTTCAATCAGTGTTCGCCAGGGAGGTCCGCCACGGCCGCCGGCGTGGTAGCGTTGTCCGTGTGCGCCTAGACCGAGTCCCATCTTTTTCGCGCGTTGAATGAGTTCCGGCGTGATGAAGCTCAGGTGGCCAGGTGTCCAGCGCAGTGCTGCGAGATCGAATTCTCCGGTCAACTCCTCCCACACATCGAAATGAACGTTGATTTCCTCGGGGGTGTGCAAATGCTGGTGGTAGGTCCAGCCTCGCTCAGCGATACGGCGCTGTGCAAGTCTTGCCGCCTCGCCGAGCGGTTTCTCATTAAACAGCGCCCTGCCGACAGACCACTCGCCAATGCCGACGATCTTCGCCATATCAGGACCGTAGTTGGGCCATTTGTTGTCGAGATAGCCCATAAGTTGCGTCAGATCTTTATCTTCGTCGAGGCCGGGGAAATAGATGCGTGTACGTACCTTATGTAGATTGTCGCGCACGAGTTCGAGGAAAAAATCGTAGCCCATCGTTTGATCGATAAAACCGACGCCGGGTACCGTTCCCGACATATCCATGACGGTCGTTAGCCCGACTGACAGTGCGTAATCGGCAACGCCAAGCATCTGCCGCTTGCGATCCTCATTCGTCAGATTGGCCGCCAATACCTCGTACGCATGTGCGGTGTCTTCGCGCGGTGCAATAACTCCGTCGTCCGTAACAGCCACACCGAGCTCTCGCAGCAGGTCCCTTGCGGCGGTATTCGTCTGCCCGGGTCCGGCGCCTCGTTCGGAGAGGTACACAGGGTTATTGGGTGCGGCACGGTCCAGTTCCGCACGCGTCGGAAACCGCTTTTCATCCCACTGCGTGCGACGGATGCCGCCGATCGTGGTGATGAATGATCCGGCAGGTACAGATTCCGCTTTGCGGCTAATCGAAGACAATGCGTCCTCGATAGTAAACATGACTTCGAGTTCACGATGATCGTATCCAGGGCGGTTCGCGATGCGTATGTAGTGAACGTGATTGTCGATCAGCCCGGGAATAACGGTGCGCTGATCCAAATCGATGACCGTCGTGCACTCGTCAAGAGATGCATTGTCCGGATTGATGGCGACGAATCGGCCGGCTCTGATCAAAACAGACGATGCGACCGAGTTGCTTTCATCCATCGTGTGTATCTGCCCGTTGACGAGAGCGAGGCTTGTATCGACGCACGCGTCCGTCTCACTTGCAAAAAGCAATGCGGGACAGAGACCGGTGAGAAAAACAAATATCGCGATGCTATTTCGTGTCATCAAGAATCCTTATGCGAACAGGCCGCTGTAATTCTCTCTCAAGATGTTTTTTTGAACCTTCGCCATCGAATTTCGCGGCAATTCATCGACGAATACCACGCGCTTCGGGACCTTGAAGTTCGCGATTGAGTTTTTCGCCGATTGAATGACGCTGTCTTCGTCGATGGTGCTTTCCGAGTCTCGCACAACAACAGCGACTACCGCTTCGCCGAAGTCGGAGTGTGGTACACCGACAACCGCGGACTCCTTAACACCGTCCAGGTCATCAATGAACAACTCAACTTCCTTGGGGTAAACATTCAGGCCGCCGCTGATGACCATGTCTTTCGCTCGTCCGACGATCATGACGTAGCCGTCGTCAGCGATCTTGCCTTTATCGCCGGTAATGAAGTAGCCATCGTCCGTGAAGTCTTCCGCTGTCTTGTCGGGCAATTGCCAATAACCGATAAAGACGTTTGGTCCACGCACCTGAATGTTGCCAACTTCATTAAGGGCAATGTCGCCGCCGGAATCGTCGACGATGCGCACCTCAACATCAGGAATCGGTTTGCCCACCGTTCCGGGCCGACGTTCGCCCTCCAGTGAATTGGCCGTGATGACATTGGTCTCTGTCATCCCGTAGCGTTCCAGAATGCGATGCCCCGTTCGTGATTCAAACGCAGCGAAGGTTTCCTCGAGCAATGGCGCGGATCCCGAGATGAAGACTCGAACGTTTTTCGCGGCGTCTGCGGCGAAGGCAGCTTCATTCAGCAAGCGCGTGTAGTACGTTGGCACACCCATCATCACCGTGCATTCCGGCAAGCCGGATATCACTGTCGCCGCATCAAACCCGTCAAGCCAGCGCATACTCGCGCCGCTCAGCAGAACACAGCTGAGCGCAATGAAAAGCCCGTGAACGTGAAACATTGGAAGCGTGTGCAGCAGCCGGTCCTGATCGCGAAACGCCCAGGCCTCAACCAGCGACCGGGCACTACTTAGCAGGTTGCCGTGCGTCAGCATAATTCCTTTCGGCACGCCGGTAGTGCCGGACGAGTACAGCAAAGCGGCGAGGTCGTTCAAATCACGCGGAACGAGTATTGGCTCACAGGATGTGTTGCGCGACTCCTCAATCAGAGAACCCTGACCTTTGCTATCGAGCGTCAGCACCCGCTCGATTCCGGCGTTATCAGCTAATGGCTGTATGGCGGCAAGCTTGCTGCTGTCACAGACAACAATTGTCGGCGCGGCGTTAGCAAGAAAATACTCCAGCTCTGCTGGCTGATAGCCGGGGTTCAGCGGATGAAAAACGAATCCACCACGAAGACAGGCGAGATACAGCGCTAAAGCGGCGGGAGACTTGTCGACCTGCACCGAGACGCGATCGCCGATTTTGATACCAAGTGCAACAAGAAACCTGGCCAGTCGCGCCGACTCGCGATCGATGTCTTCGTAGGTATAAGACCGGCCGGTATCCGTTAGCAACAATTCGGTGGCGGCGTGCGCCGCGAATTGCTGTGCGAAGTGCGCATACAGGTTGCCGTTGTCGCTCGTAGCGTGAATTTATCGCACCTCGTCCTGCACGGTATTGATTAACCTGCCCAGACCTTCAATTTCGATCTCCACGGTATCGCCGTGCTTCATCCAGAGCGGTGGTGTGCGTGCATAACCAACACCTGCCGGCGTGCCGGTCACAACAACGTCTCCGGGTTCGAGCGTCATGCATTCACTTAGGATCGCGACGAGTTTGCGAACCGGAAAGACGAGATGATCAATTTGGCCATCCTGCATCAGCTCGCCGTTGAGCCTCGTCGTTAGTGACAGGCCCGCCATACCGTCCGGCAGCTCGTCGGTAGTCACGAGTTCCGGACCGAATGCTCCGGTGTTGTCGAAATTCTTGCCTACCGTCCACTGCGACGAAAATCTCTGGTATTCACGAATCGTTGCATCATTAAACAAGGTGTAACCCGCAATGTAATCGAGAGCGTCGTCCTCTGTCGCGTGTCGGCAGCTTTTGCTGACGACAAACGCGAATTCGCCTTCGAAGTCGAGTGTATCTGAGCACTGCGGGCACACAATGGTTCCCCGATGGGGGATCAGCGACGTCGCCCCCCTGAAAAAGACTTCAGGAAACGTCGGTGTCTCGGCGCCACCTTCCGCTGCGTGAGCCGCATAGTTTCGACCTATACAAATGATCTTTCCGGGCCGGGGAATGAGGGGCAGGTAAGCAATGTCGTCCGCCGCAATGCCAACGCCATCGAAATTCGACACTTTGCTCCGTAGCTCCCCGAGTTGCCCGTCCGCCAGAAGCTGCATGATGCTTTCAGGAAGCTCCGGGTCGATGCTTGCGACCGGGATGACGACATCACCTTGCCGAACGCCAATCTGTTCGCGACCGTCGTGAATGAAAGTGATCAATCTCATGTTGCATTTCCGTTGATTTTGTCGACCGCGTCGACCAGGGCAAACGCGATCAGGCAAGTTTCCTTACCGCGGTTCGCCCAGGCGTGATTGTCTGATATACACACGGCACGTCCGTTTTCATCGTGTCCGGTGACGACCCGGCGAATGGTCTTTGCCATTTCTTGTTCTCTTGAGTGCTCAGGGGTGGCTCATAGTAACAATGCACGCGATCCCTTAACATACAGAATTGTACGAGCGGATCTGTTACGTGGAAAACCGTCGGCGACACAGGAAAAACACATGGGCCGGCGTAGTTGCCGCGATGCTGTCGCTTCTTGTTGCCGCCTGTGTGCAGAACGAATCTGACGAAGCGACCCGGGAGCTGCATCTCGCAACGGCAAGTCTCGGTGGTGTTTTTTACCCGGTTGGCCAGACCCTTTCGAACCTGGTGACGAAATACGCCGATGGGCAGTCAATGCTCCCGGTCGTCAGCGCCGGCGCGATGCTGCTTTTACAAGTTTGGCTGAGCGACATCGTGGGCGCAGTGATTGTGTTGGGCCTTTTTCTTTTTAATAGATCTAGCGGGGCATTGAATGAGCCACCATGAACATCACAGGATTCATCGTATCGGATGGTTGCGAGCAGCCGTTCTCGGCGCAAATGACGGAATCGTTTCTACGGCAAGCCTAATCATCGGCGTTGCCGCGGCGAGCGCGACGCAAGAGAGTGTCCTGCTGGCCGGTGTCGCCGGGCTCGTGGCAGGCGCGATGTCGATGGCGGCGGGAGAGTATGTGTCGGTTAGTTCGCAATCGGACACGGAACGCGCGGACCTGGAGCTCGAAAGGCTGTCCCTGGAGCAGGACTTCGAACACGAGACTGTTGAGCTTGCACAAATCTATCAAGGCAGAGGTATCGAGCCTGAGCTTGCCATGAAAGTTGCTGAGCAACTAATGGAACACGACGCGCTTGGAGCGCACGCGCGGGACGAGATCGGAATTTCGGTTCACAGCAACGCGAACCCGATTCAAGCTGCACTGTCGTCAGCAGCCGCGTTCTTCGTAGGTGCTGCGTTGCCCTTACTTATCGCCTGGCTTATACCGGGATCGCGGCTCATAACCGTCGTCGCGGTGTCGTCTCTAGTGTTCCTTGCGATTCTTGGTGCCCTGGCAGCACGCACAGGAGGTGCGCCTATCGTTACAGGAACAATCAGAGTGACCTTCTGGGGCGCACTCGCGATGGCGCTGACGTTCGGTGTCGGCCGCCTGTTCGGTGTTGTTGCGTGATCAAGCTGGCGGTGTCAGGAATTCGATTGACAGAGCCGCCCGGAACAGGGTACAAATTAGAAAAATCTAATATTCTTAATTCGGTCGGAGCCTTGGTGGGACAAGGTGATGAGAGCGATATCGATTGTGGTATCTGTATATACCGAAATAGGCGCAAGCTGCCGGGGTGTTCTAATTGAACGCAGCCAGGCCGGTGATTCTCGGTTTGAAAATAAAGGCTAACATCGGGGTGATTTAATGTTCACGAGTAATCCTTTCGCCGAACTCTCGGCGTCCATAACACCCTCTGTCATGCAGACGTACATCGTCGTCATGATTGTCCTTGTGGCAGCTGGCACGATCTACGATGTTCTGCACAAGAAAAGCGCCAGGTACTTCCGCGAAAACATGCGTAAGGCAAAAGCCAGTGCGACGCAGAAAATCGGCGCTGGCGAGATGCTGTCCATGGCGGTCAAAACTGCCGTCGTGGATGTCGCGGCTTCCGGCGAATTCTGCAACCCGCGGCGCAGGATTGCCCACTTGCTGACCATGTACGGTTTTGTGGTATTCGCCGTCACAACCGCAATCATGGTGTTCCAGTACCCGACGCCCGCGACTCCGACACCTGTCATCCTGCCGCAACTATGGAGCATCGGAGCCCTGATGGTCTGCCTTGGTGGTTACTGGTTCTGGTTCTTCATTCGGGTCGACGTCGCTGCTGAAGGCAATTCGCCGTTTCGCATTGTGCGTGCCGATCTTTTTGTCCTCGCACTCCTTGCAAGTGCGACATCTGCATTGCTATGGGCATACCTGCAGTCGACCGGTAACTTGTGGGCAATGGTGATGTTCGGCGTTCACGTCATCGCAACCACAGTGCTGTTTGGCTCCGTTCCGTGGTCGAAATTCGCTCACATGTTCTTCAAACCCGCGGCGGCCTTTGAGAAACGAGTGTCGGCGGCGAACGGTTCGAGAAGTAACCTGCCGGCTCCTGCCGACAAACCCGAAACGTTTGGCAGTCCCGTCGAACAGCCCCGCCATTACTAATCAGCCCAAGGAACAAACATGCCTACATTTGTTTACATGACTCGTTGCGACGGCTGCGGACACTGCGTTGATATCTGCCCGTCCGACATCATGCACATCGACAAGACCTATCGCCGCGCCTATAACATCGAGCCCAATATGTGCTGGGAGTGCTACTCCTGCGTGAAGGCGTGTCCGCAAAACGCAATCGATGTGCGTGGCTATTCCGACTTCGCTCCGCTGGGCCACAGTGTTCGGGTACTTCGCGAAGAGAAAAAGGGCACGATTTCCTGGAAGGTCAAGTTCCGCGATGGCCGCGAAAAGAATTTCGAGTCGCCGATTCGAACCACGCCATGGGGATCGATCAAATCACCGTCTGATTACGACGCGCCGAGCGAGGATGCGTTCAAGAATCAGGAGCTCGCGCATGAACCAGATGCGCTTAACATCGAAAAGCTGCCTGCGTTAACGCCGGATAAACTCAAACAAGGAGTCGTGTGATGGGCCTGCTGTCGGGGAGAAAAACTATCTATGTCGATTCCGACGTCCTCGTTATTGGTGGCGGAATGGCTGGCTGCGGCGCCACCTACGAAGCCCGTTATTGGGGTCGCGACCTCAATATCGTCTGTGTAGAAAAAGCGAACATCGAACGCAGCGGCGCCGTCGCTCAAGGCTTGTATGCGATCAACTGCTACATGGGTATGCAGTGGGATGAAAACCAGCCTGAGGATCATGTCCGTTACGCCCGCAATGACTTGATGGGCCTCGTGCGTGAGGACCTGGGCTACGACATCGCCCGGCATGTCGACTCTTCAGTGCACAAGTTCGAGGAGTGGGGCCTGCCGATCATGAAAGACCCGGAAACCGGGCAATATATGCGCGAAGGCAAATGGCAGATCATGATTCACGGCGAAAGCTACAAGCCGATCGTCGCTGAGGCCGCGCGAAAAGCCGCCACCAAGGTGTACAACCGCATCATGGTGACGCACTTGTTGATGGACAAGACGAAAGCTAATCGTGTCGCTGGCGCAGTTGGTTTTAATGTCCGTACGGGTGACTTCTACGTCTTCCGCGCGCCGGCTGTTATCGTCGCTGCCGGCGGTGCATCACACATCTACAAACCGCGTTCGGTTGGCGAGGGCATGGGACGAACCTGGTATGCGCCATGGAGTAGCGCCTCTGCCTATGCGCTGCCGATTCTCGCCGGCGCCAAGATGACACAGATGGAGAACCGCATCGTTCTCACCCGGTTCAAGGACGGTTACGGTCCCGTTGGTGCCTACTTCCTGCACCTGAAGACCTACACCGAAAACGCCTACGGCGATGAGTACGAGTCCACCTGGTACGAGAATACCAAGGAACTGGTTGGTGACTACATTGACCGGCACCCGGTGCCGACCTGTCTGCGTAATCATGCTCTTCTGGAAGAGCTAAAGGCCGGCAGGGGGCCGATTCGCATGGTAACGAAGGAAGCGTTCCAGGATCCGCACAAGGAGACCATCGGCTGGGAGAACTTCCTCGGTATGACAATCGGTCAGGCGGTCGTGTGGGCATCGCAGAATATCGATCCCAAGCACACAAATCCCGAGTTAACGACGTCCGAGCCCTATGTCATGGGTTCGCACGCCACTTGTTCCGGTGCATGGGCCAGCGGTCCGGAGGACTACGCCCCGTCCGAGTACCAGTGGGGCTATAACCGCATGATGACCGTCGACGGACTCTTCGGGGCCGGTGACACCATCGGTGGCACCGCCCACAAGTTCTCTTCAGGCTCTTTTGCAGAGGGTCGAATCGCTGCGAAGGCGGCGGTCAACTACGTGAAGGATCTGGGTAAGGAGCGACCGCAGGTCGATGAGGCCGAGTACCAGAATCTGAAGAAGGTGGTTTTCCAGCCGATGGAGAACTACGAAGTGGGTCGCAACGAAATTGTTGCTGGCACAGTTTCGCCAAGTTACCTCCTGCCTATGCATGGTCTGCAGCGTCTGGAAAAAATCATGGATGAGTACGTTGGCGGCATCAGCTCGCACTACACGACCAACGAGCCGTTGCTTACCCGCGGACTGGAGCTGCTCGACATGCTCAAGGAAGACCTCGATCACCTTGGGGCAGAAGACCTGCACCAGTTACAGCGGTCGTGGGAACTGCAGCACCGGGTTCTGGCTTCTGAGTCCGTGACACATCACACGATGTTCCGCACCGAAACACGCTGGCCGGGGTATTACTATCGTGGCGATCATATGAAACTCGACGATGAAGACTGGCATTGCTTCACCCTGTCTCAGTACGACCGGGAATCCGGTGAGTGGGCAATGGAGAAGGCGCCCGTGTATCACATCGTCGATTAGGGCGTGCTAGTCGCCCAGATCAGCGATACCCACATACTGGCATCGGCCTCGGATCACCCGGCAGCGCAACTGCGGGCAGACTGCCTGCGTCATTGCGTTGCCGACATCAACCAACAACAGCCCGCTGCGGTGATCTTCACCGGCGATACGGTGCAGCACGGCCAGCCCGATGAATACGCTCGGCTACACGACTTGCTGGCGCCGCTGCAGGCGCCACTCTATATGGTCCCCGGTAATCGCGACGACAAAACCGTGTTACGTGATGCGTTTGATGGCGTGCCGTTCCCCGGCAGTGGCGATTTCCTTCACTACACCGTGGAAGATTACGACCTGCGCCTGGTTGCCATTGATTCGACCTCGCCGGGAGAGCGCAAAGGCGTGTTTTGTTCGGAGCGTCAAACCTGGCTTAATGCGATCCTGAGTGAGCAACCGGATCGACCGACGCTGTTGTTCATCCATCACCCGCCGTTCGACATCGATGATCATTACATCGGTGGTTACCGGCGATCCGAGGAAGCCGCCGCACTCGAGAATGTCGTCAGTGGCCACCCGCAGGTTCAAGCAATGTTTTGTGGCCACGTCCACTGCCCGGTGATCCGCGAATGGGCGGGAACGACAGCGAGGGTCATGCCCAGTGTCGCCGTGGATGTTCGCAAAGGCATCGACGAGACGGAGGCCCTGGAACGCCCGATCTACATGCTGCATCACTTTTCGAAAGAGCATGGCCTCACCAGCGAGGCGCGGACGGTCGACGGGACCTGAAATGAGCGTGCTGGTAACGGCATTCGAGATCAAAAAGAGCCTCGCAAGCGCAGATTAAAAACCTGCCCTTCCCGGTGCTCGATCAACTCCCGTGAGGTTTGCAGACCGGAGGCAATGCCGTCCGAGAAAAACCGCCTTTCTCGACCGCGGTCAAAATTCGACAGGTCGTTTGCCTCAAAGCGCAGTGCAATTCCCTTGCGAACCTCGTACTCGACAAACATGGACGCGAAGTTGACGCGCTTGTAGCGAGAGATTTCATCGTAGTCGTAGCTCATGCGCTCATCACCGAGTGACAACACTCCGCCGTACGACAGACCCAGGTCCGTTACATCGTGGCGCGCCTCAACGCGAAAATACACGCCATGTTGGCCATCAAATGAGCGGGACTGTCCGGTGAACGGGTCGCGCACTTCGGACTTGGTTAATTCGAGGCGCGGTTCCACGACGACATTTTCCAGACCAAAACGTCGCAGCCGAAAACTGCCCGCGATAGTTAGTTGATAAAAATCGCCATCACCAATATTGCCTACGGCGGATGTGACGTTGCCGTCTTGATCGACGAGCGGAATCAACTCGATTCGATCTTCAACCGCTTCGTAAAGTGCCATTACGGTAATCCGACCCGCGTCGTCCGCAAGGCGCCTTTCGAAACTACCCTGGAACGACCAGGATTTCTCGGGAACCAGTTCGGTGTTGCCGCTGAAGGTATTGTTGTCAATATCGGCCGAAGCTGCGAAATCACCGAAGCTCAACTGCAACACGTTTCTTCTTATTGAAAATTGAAGTTGTTGGCTTGTATCCAGATCGTAGCGAAGATCGATGGCTGGTTTCACGAATGAGAAATCGCGACTCCGCTCTGAATCACCGCTTTGCTTTATGGTTGATCGCTCTGTAGCAAGTGTGGATTCCAAAGTGATTTTGGAGCTCGGCTTGAATGTGTGTAGCAAGTAGCCTTCGCGACGCGTCTCCGAGATCGTTGTATTGGCACCTGCAATGGGAACTTCGACTAACTCGCCATCGCTGCGTTCAAATAGTCTGAAGATAGATGCCAGTTCGTTGGTCGAAACCTCGACTCCAGTTTCAAACCGGTGCCGATCGCTTTTTCCCCACTTGATCGACGGCCGGACGATTTTCTCGGTTGCGTCCTGGTTAATTGAGAACTGGAAGTCATCTTCTCGCTGATCCGTATCGAGCAGAAAATCTTCGCCTGCCTGCATGGACCAGGTGGAGTGGTTGTAGAGGCCCAGCAGCTTGAAGGTGACGCTATCCGAGACTTCTATCTCATAGTCCCCGCCAATTTCCCACTCGGGTAGTTGCTCGACTGCGTAACGCTCGGAATTGCCAATATTCATCTGCTCCGGATCGCTCAACTCGCCTGTTGCTCGATTAACAAAATCGATATCGGAATAAGTGCCATTGATGCGAATTGTGTGATTTCTGCCTGGTTTGACGCTAAGGCTCCCGCCAATCGAGTCCTGGCCGTATGAAATCTTGTCGTGCTCGGTCTTGGATTGAGCCAGAGCGTCTGTCTCGTCGAACAAGAGCTCGTCAACGACGAACAAGCGGCGCTGTTCGAGGCGCTTGGCCCAAAGCTCGAATTGCAGCGCACCAAGAGATTTTCCATAGGACAGGAAGCCTCCCAGCGCCGGACTCATTCCTTCAACGGCTTCTGAGTCCAGACGCCAGATGCCGGAGCCGCTGTTGTCGTCGTGCCGCATAACGATATTGATTAGCGACTCCTGACTGCTGGTCTTGATGTCTGGCGACGAACCTCTGATAACCTCAATGCGTAACACTTGGTCAACAGAGATTCGTTCCAGAGCGCTTTCCGAGTCGTTTGCTTTTCCCGTATAGCGACGGCCGTCGATTAGGATGCGATCTTCGTTAGTCGAGAAGCCACGCGCGGAGCTTCCAGACGTTCGAATAATTTCACTGCCCGCTGGTATGCGCGTGATGATGTCGAGGATCGATACTGCATTCGGGTATTGGGCGAAAAAGGCCTCCTCGTAGACGATGGTCTTATCATCTGCCAGCGCGTCTGATTCTGTCGCCGGTGCATCTTCTGCAGCGGCAACGATCGGGACAATTGTGATCAGCAGTAGCAGGGCTGTTCTTATCATTGTGCTTCCTGATTATTCGGCCTTTTCGACTACCAGGAGTGTGACTCGTTCCCTTCCCTGAATTTAGCGCTGATGACCAGGGCTGTTAAGCTCACGTTTGAGCATCTTTGCGATAAATCGAGCCGCATAAATGTCTGCAGCACACCCAGACTCCAGTCCCCGATGGCGCAAGGTTTCGAGCCTGCTTCTCAATGCGGCGTTGATGTTGATTGTGTTCGTGGCTGTCAGCGCGTTTCAGGCCCGCAACATGCTGGGTACCGATCGGCAAGCGGCCCCCGACCTTCAGGCTATGACCTTAGACGGAGCTGAATTCGACCTCGGCACAGCGGACGCTCGTCCGACGCTTGTGTATTTTTTCGCACCCTGGTGTCACTACTGTGCGCTTAGCTCGGACAATCTTGTTCGGCTGCGTCGCCTGCGTGATGAAAGCGACCTGCGCATCGTCACGGTGGCTCTGGATTGGAAGAATGTCGCCGAGGTTCGGGAGTATGCCGCGAAACATGAATTGAATGTTACTGTCCTACTTGGCGATTCCTCGGTTTCCCGAGACTGGAAAATCTACGGTTTCCCGACCTACTACGTTCTCGACAGCGATTATCTCGTCGTGCGTCGGGACATTGGCTATACCACGCAGCTCGGCATGTTGTGGAGAACCTGGAACGTCGACTAGTTAATCGGGCGACCACTCCTGATTGGGCAGCGGCCGCAGCACGATGCCGCCAATTTCGAGGTTTTTGAAACGCGGCTCCACAACCTCAATCTCACCGCTTTCAAGTAGTTCTTTGAAGCCGTCGCGATTTTGTTGCCACGCGGTATTCTGCAGCTGGCCGGTTTGCCACCCCGCATCAGTCAGGTAATAGAATTGTGAAAAGCCGACGCCGTAGTCGTGAATTGACAGCAGCAGGTACTCGTACTGCCCATCGTCATTGAGGTCAGCCCGGACCAAGAGCGGGTCCGTTCTGGTCATTGGCCTACTGCTCGTGCCCATGATTGCTTTAAGGGCATCAGGAACCTCAAACGGTTCAGGTCGATACTGCATGTTCGCCCACATTTTTTCGCTTTGTTCCAGCGAGACGGCGAACGCGCGTCGCGCCGGATTCTCGATGCGGTTGAGCAGCTGTGGATCACTGTCACCAATGTCCTGCTTCATTTTTTCCATCGCAAGGTAGCCGGCGCGCGCCAGGTGCTGCTTCGTGTACCAGAAGTCGAAGTCCTGCAATTCGATCTCACCCGACTCGACCCTGCCCAGCTGGCTGGAGAGCGAGATCTTGCGAAAATCGAGAACCGGACTGTTGGCGAGTAGCATGATGGCCAGTACCACCAGCCCCATGCCGGTATTCACGCGGGCGAGATCATTCGTCCACTGGTCGCGTCGTTTAACGATGCCGACAAAATAGCCAACAGCAAACAACGACAGAATGAGCCACACGACAAAGGCCCAGCAACGCTCGACGGACCAACCATATTGTTCGATGCGCAGACTCAGGCCATAGAAACTCAGTGCGGACACAATCGGCATGACAGCGAGTCCGCCAAAGATCAGGCGATGAATGATCTGTGGGTAGGGAGTTGCCTCGCGGCCGTCCTGATACACGGCGTTTGTGAAAAACAACATGATCGCGAGCAACCACAATAGAAGTGACGTGCCATTGCCGGTCGACCAGAGTACATCCAGACCGACAAAAGGCAGCGAGACGAGAAAGATGACCGCGATAACAACAACAAGCGGTAACAGCAGCTTGATCAGCCAATGCAGTAAGCTCGTGATCGTGTCGAGTATTCGGGTCAGATCACGAAAAATGACTACGCCAAGGCCGAAAGCGAACGTCAGGACCGGCATGAAAAACCACTCTTCGACGAACAAATCGTAAAAGAAGTCGATTTCGATAACTTTGAACAGCTGACCCCACAACATCAGGATCAACCAGAAGACCAGCACGAACACGGCCGACAGTGCGGCAACGAGGAAGTTACGCCACGAATAGGTGAACAGAACCGGGTAACTGAGTTCGATCTCGTTCGCACGTTGTTGCAGATACATCAGCGCCTTGAAACAGGCGAGCGCGATGCTGAGGCCAAATGCAAATGACAGGCTGGAAACCGGGAATTCTTTAAATGGCTCGGCCTGCCAGCCCGTGTACACCGCAAGTAGGGCCAGCACGGCGCCGAGAGCGCCAACCTGTTTATAGACCGAGACAGAGTTTTTGCGGTCGATCGATAACAGCAGTAGCAAAGGTACAGCTACTGCAATTGTCCAAAGCGGGTACGACCATACCGGCGATTCGCTGGGC
>Ga0255052_10001964_pt1 | contig 15057 bp, 19 predicted proteins | sample JV7_2_21_MG_FD_188632 | JGI IMG/M metagenome (GOLD analysis project Ga0255052, IMG submission 188632) | Seawater microbial communities from Jervis Inlet, British Columbia, Canada - JV7_2_21 | ecosystem: Environmental > Aquatic > Marine > Inlet | place: Canada: British Columbia | collected...
GATGTGAGGGTCGAGAGTGAAGAGCTGTCCATGGTCATCAGCGGGATCATGACGCTTCGCCTCGACGCAGAAGAATCCCTCGGTCCCACCCTCTGGCTCAACAGCGAGAATGTGGGGCAGCAGTGGATATCGCTGGAAGGTAGCAAGATCGCCAACTCGAAACTCAACGAAGCGTCTCCCCAATCCGATGCTGCGCGGCTGGCAACGGTGCAGCTGAAAAAACCGGCCAGTCGAGGCGACCAAATCACCCTCAGGTTCGAGGCCGAGCAGGTCGGAGAATTGTTTCAGCTGGTTTCCCGATCCGACATCGCTCTGGCCTCATGGGTCGAGGGTTGGTATCCCGTCGCCCTGACCGGGCCCGATCTCACCGAGTCATTTTCGTCGCAGCTGATCTCGATCCCCGGAATCACAAGGTTCGATCTGCCCGGTGACTGGATTGCCCTGACCGATGGCCGCCTGGTGAAACGTGAGCAAAAGGGCGGCCGGACCCTGGAGGTTTGGGATCTGACTGATAAGCCGGTGGCGCGGAGCTTCGCCGCGGGAGCTTATCGGGCGGCCGAGCGCAAAGTGGACGACCGGATGATTCGCATCTATTTAATGAAGGAGCACGTTTTGGGTGTGGACCGGCTGGCGGAACTGATCGCTGCTTCCATGGCAGCCCAGGAGAAACGCCTGGGGGCCTACCCTTTTTCCGGATACGGTGTGGTCGAAGTACCTGACGGCGTGCAGCACTGGGGAGCGGCGAGCCAGCAGACATTCATCATGGCCAAGAGCGACAACTTCGACCACGAGCACGGCAACCTGCCCCTGTGGGCCCATGAAATGTGCCATGGTTGGTGGGGCAATACGGTGGGCACCAGCGGGCCGGGAGCCAAGACAGCCGGGGAGGCCCTGGCCCAATACGGGGTGCTGATCTCCCTGGAGACACTCGAAGGCACCGGGTCGATGATCGAGTTTCTGGAGTTCAGCCGCAGCGGATATAGTGTCAAGCAATCCGCCCGGGGCTACTTCCTCATGATGGAACAGGGCAATGACCATCCGCTGGCCACTCTGGGCGAGTCCGATCTGTCCGGCAGCGTGACCCACAACCTCGCCGATTCCAAGGGAATGTGGGTGTATCACATGTTGCGCCGGAAGATCGGGGACGAGCGGTTTTTTGCCGCCCTGCGCGGTCTTATCGATGATTACGCGGGGCGCGACATGTCACTCGACGACATCCGCCAGGCGTTCATTGCCGTGGCGCCCGATCAGGGTCTCGAACAATTTTTCGCCCAGTGGCTCGATCGCACCGGCGCCCCGCGGATCGAAGCGACCTGGTCGATGCTCGCAGCCGATAGTGTCCAGATCACCCTCAGCCAAACCGACGACTACGAGCCGTTCGTCCTCGACCTCGAGCTGGAACTCGTGTTCGGAGGCGGGACAACCCGCCGCGAAACCGCCCACGTACGAGGGCGCGAGACGACGATCGTTCGGGCCGTGCCTACCGGTGTCGCCGACGTTCTTGTCGATCCTGACCGGGATCATCTCCTTTGGCGTCCGGCCTACATGGCTCCGCCCTCGGTCGACGGTGTGCCTCTCTCAGCCACGGCGCCCTGGGTCGAAATCCCGGTGTATGCAGGGACCTACCACATCGACATGTTCAACATGGACACCGATGTGTTCGGAAACGAGGAAGGACTGTTCGTGAACATCCATGGGGACATTCGGCAGCTCTATCCCCACAAACCCCACCGTTTCCTGACCCATACTTCGTCGGTCGAATTCAAGGTTGAAGACGGCAAGGCTACCGGATTCATGGTCGAACTCGAGAACGGGGCCATCGCCGAAGGCGTCCGCCTCGACTTAGCACCCGCTTTGGGACCATGATAAAGCGTGCAGCACAAAATGAAGCCCTTTCGGATTTACCAGTGATGTTTTAAATTTCACTGCACACAAAAGGGGAAAATAACAGACCGGCCGTAATAAGTACAGATTGCTTCACGCCTTGCGACTTCGTTCGTACCATCGGGCACAGGAGGCATATTCGACATGTTTCTCGGCCACTTTGGTGTTGGATTCGGAGCCAAGAGAGTTGCCCCGCGCACCTCTCTGGGTACACTTTTTCTCGCGGCTCAGTTCATCGATCTCTTGTGGCCGACGCTGCTTCTAATGGGTTTGGAGCACATCGCGATTTCACCCGGTATCACGCGGGCCACTCCCCTCGATTTCACCGACTATCCGATCTCTCACAGTCTCCTGACAGTCTTCCTGTGGGCCATTCTGTTTTCCGGTGTCTACTACCTTTTACAACGCTATCCCCGTGGTGCCTGGGTGTGCGGCATTTCGGTTATCAGTCACTGGGTGTTGGACCTGTTGGTGCACCGGCCGGACCTCCCGCTGGTACCGGGCCGATCCTACCGCGTTGGTCTCGGACTCTGGAACTCTCTACCGGCCACTCTCGCCGTGGAACTCTGTATTTTTACAGCGGGTATCGTCCTTTACTGCCGGTTGACGAAAGCCTCGGACAGGAAAGGTTCGATCGGTCTCTGGGCCCTGGTTGTGTTTCTCCTGCTCGTGTATTTCGGGAACATCTTCGGCCAGCCCCCGCCGAACGTCAACATACTGGCGTGGTTCGCGCAAGCCCAATGGCTGCTCGTTATCTGGGCCTACTGGATCGACCGTCACCGGGAAATTATCCGTACAGCCTGAGGAGCTAAGAGATGACCATGTGGAGATTTTTCGATGAACGTGCACGAAATTCTGTGCGCCATCAAGCCGCTTTTAACCTTCTCCGGCGAGAACCCTTAACGCAGGAGGAACACCTTATGGAAATGCCGAAACCCGGACCGGGTCACCTGAAATTGGAAATACTGGCGGGAAACTGGGTAGGAGAGGAGAAGATGTATCCTTCTCAGTGGGATCCTAAAGGAGGAACCGCAGTCGGCAGGACGAAGAACTGGCTTGCGCTTGGCGGCTTTGTGCTCCTCAGCGACTATGAACAGGAGCGTGACGGCGTCATCACTTTCTCCGGCCATGGTGTGATGAGCTTCGACCCGGAAAAAGAACTCTATGCATTCTACTGGTTCGACTGTATGGGGTCTCCTCCCGAAGTTTTTGAGGGACGATTCGATGGTGGGATCCTTACGATTGCTCACGGCGGCCCCGGTATGCACGCACGATTTACATACGACATGAGCGAACCACCATATATGGTTACGCAAATGGAAATGTCCCAGGATGGGACCGAATGGAAGACGCTGTTCGAAGGCCGTTACGAAAGGATCTGAGTACTCGACATGATCAAAACCGTTATCTACGCTGTTGTCATCATCGTCGTCGGGGCTCTCTTGATCGATTATTTTAATCGTCGCAGGATAGATACGTTGAAACACCGGGGGCTCTATCCGCTCGAAGGTGAAGAAACGGATTCTGATGTCGAACGGTTGATACAGATGAACAGAAAGATCGAAGCAATAAAAGTTTATCGTAAGCTGCACCAGGTGGATCTGAAGACAGCGAAAGACGCTGTCGACAAGCTGTCCGAACAAACAGGCAGGAGATGGCCGCAAAAATGAGAAAAATCTGCGCTGCCGGGAGCTCCCGATGGAGAATACGTTGTCATTTTATTCGACACGTCCTTCGAACACAGGAAGTCGGCCGTCGAGACGGTTACCCCGATGTTGGAGGATGGACAGTGGAAAGCTGCAGGTTATTACATAAAGTAGGCCCTGCCTGATCGGCGAAGAATGGTCGAGGAGGATCACTTCAAAAGTGTCATTTAGAAACAGAAAGGCAGGGAATCCTTAACCCCGGGCTGGACCCCCCGCTCTTTCTGGTGATGTCAGGCATTACCTCCGAACAGCTTCTCGGAAATCGTAACTTCGGGCTCTTCAAGGACGGTAGCATTCTGCATTGCCGCCTTCAGCTCGCTCGAAGACAGGAAATTTTCAGCTTTCTCGATGCTTTCCCATTCGAAGAGGAGATGCAGGTTCAGAGGATCTTTGGGCAGATGCCCGACGCTGTAGGAAACTTCTCCGCCCGCTTTTCTCTGTGGTGAAAAACTATCGAAGGTTTCCCTCCACTTGTTGTAGTCTCCAACACGGTGTCTGATGGAAATCTGAGTCATGGGTCCCTTCTCCTGTTAATTTTTTGTGAAAGAAGTACTTCTCAGTCTAACACCTTTTATATGTGTACCAGGATGAAAAGATCAAGACCTCTATCAGAGGCTGAGTCCACAAAGACCCACTGGCGTGGAAAGGGATCGAGGACTACATTTCTGGAATGCTTACTCGGACCTGGTTGATTTTCCGGGGGTTGATTTTCCAGGGGAAGACAGAATAAAATGATAGATGTAAACCGCTGTTTTCGACACCTCGGGTATACCGGATCAACCGAACCTACACTCGACAACCTGAGAGAACTTCAGAACACTTTTTTGATGAAGGTTCCGTTCGAGAACCTCGACATACATCTCGGGCGAGAGATCTCACTCTCTCCTGAAAGTATCTACAGGAAAATCGTGTTAACTGAAAGGGGCGGATTTTGTTACGAATGCAATATACTTTTCCGCCATTTGATTAATGCACTTGGCTTTCAAGCAGAGTATCTCTCGGCAAGAATGTTGAGCGGTACAACAGTGGGACCGGAATACGACCACATGGTGCTCCTGGTCAACATCGGGCACGACTACCTGGTCGATGTCGGCAACGGCCAGTCCTGCCGGGAACCGCTTCGCATTGACGGGACGAATCAGGCATTATCCGAGGGTTTGACGTACCGTGCAGGCACCCACGGAGAGGACTACGCGCTTTACTACAAGCAGCCAGATGCAGCGTGGACGCCCCGGTATTTATTCACTCTCACGCCCCGGGAACGGTCTGAGTTTTCAGACATGTGTCAATATCACCAGCGATCACCGGATTCTATCTTTACAAAACATCGCCTGGCAACCATTGCTACAACAGAAGGGCGTATTACATTAACCGATATGCAGCTGAGCATCACTCATGGAACAGAGGTTCAAGAAAGTGTTTTGAGCTCGGACAGTGAATACAATGAAGTTCTCGAGCATTATTTTGGAATAAAAACAACCGACGGTTGTTTTTGACGGAGGAATCAATGACCATAGTAAAACGGTTCTTGATGGTAGTCCTGATTTCCATTTTGCTCTATTCGGTACTCATTACACTGCGACATCCGCACAAAGAGTATTACGATGCTGAAGATACCTATGCGATCATCAAAAGCTTGAGAAAGTCGAGCACATAGCGGGTGCTGTTCGAAACAGGCACAGAAACAGTTGAGCTCTATTATCCGGGCGCTGGTCACACGCGGGACAATATCGTCGTGTATTTTCATGGAGGAAGCTACCATGAGTGCTCTTTTTTACCTGATAAACGCTTCGATCCTGTTGCTGGCAGCTTTTATTGTCTTTCGTGTCTTCGTCAGACGCGATTACCATGACAAGGGCCGTTTATCACTTTTCTCGGCTTCTGCCGCTCTAATGGTCTGGAAGTGAATGTGCTCAAAAACACCGGTCTCTATGGCATCATTCGGAATCCTCAAGCCCTGACCTGCTCTTTCGCTGTCATCGGTTATGCCCTCTTATATTTTTCCTGGCACTCTTTGGGATGGGTGGTCACCTTCATGATAATAGTCCATATAATGGTGCTTACCGAAGAAGAGCTTTTGCTCAATATTCACGGCGAGGAATATAAGGATTACTGTAGACGTGTTCCTCGTTATATTGGACTTTCACCGTCAAGGCGCTTCTTTATATTCGGAGGATAGTTGTTATGAGATGCTGGATCGGGAAATTCATTTTCATCATCGGCCTCATTCATACTATCCTAGGATTTCTATTCTTCCGTTCTGTACTTTCGACTATTATTCGAGAAGGCCTGGTGAACACTGTCAATGGTCAGATGGATCGTGAACTTACATTTTGGTTCATTGCCTTTGGTATATTCTCAATGATCTTCGGCTGGTTTGTGGATTGGGTCGAGCGGCAAAAAATACCTTTCCCCCGTTTCCTTGGCTGGAGCCTGCTGCTGTTTACGATAATCCTCCTCGTGATCATGCCGATTTCGGGTGGTTGGCTTCTCCTTGTCCCCTCCATTGGAGCCATACGGCGCTCTTGAATTTCATGCATCTGTTGTTGTACTATAGATTGAACTCCCCGGAGAGTGAGCTCCCCGAACGAAGGAGGTGCGTTATGACCGGAAAATGTTATGTGTTGATCACTGGTATTATTTTCTGTCTTGTTTCGGTGATGCATCTTTTACGGGTCCTCTACCATGTTCCCGTTCAGATTGGCGGCTGGCTGGCGCCCGAATGGATATCCTGGCTCGGTTTTATCGGTCCGGGTATACTCAGTATCTGGGCGTTCAGGATCAGGGCCTCGTGCGACTGTAAAGACGATCCCGAACATTAGAGCACCTGACGTACCAGTGGATAATTGTGTCCTTGATGTTGCGAGTCAATCTGGAGGTGGTCAAATTTTACGACTGCTTCAAATGAAGCCAGGTAGAGAAACTTAGCATGAATGATAGAATATCAGCCTTCTGACAAAAGTACCTCCTGATCCAAAATCACCGAAAGGAGCGTTTTATGAAAGAACCCTTGACAGAGAAGCAGAAGACGCTGTTCTCCCTGTTTGAGATCGCGATCGACGAAGAGAGAAAAGCACAGGAACTCTACTCGAACATGCTGCGGCGCGTGGAAGAGCCATTTCTCAAAATCATACTCGAATCCCTCGTTCAGCAGGAGAAAAATCACGAGCAAACTCTCATCAGAATGTATGGTGATCTGCGTGAATCGGACACATTCAAGGACCAGACAAATGTTCCATAACCTTGAGAAAAACCTGAAAACAAGAACTGGCTCAGCGGTAACACAGGCCCATCACTCGACCGGGCATCCCGAACACGAAGGACGACCTCAATGATCGAAGGCGCTCTCCTCTGTGCTCTCACACTGGTTGCTGCCGGAATAGGCACCGCGACAGGGTTCGGCACCTCGACGATCATGATCCCGGTTCTGACCCTTTTCGTTCCACTTCCGATCGCACTGCTGTTCGTCGGGGTTATTCATCTGTGCGGTGACATCTGGAAAGTGCTGCTCTTCAGACAGGGGCTCGACTGGAAACTGATCCTCGGATTCGGCCTCTCCGGTATCGCAGCCAGTTACATCGGTGCCACCCTTTCATTTCAGGCGGAAGGCTTTCCGCTCGAGAGCATACTGGGAGCCTTCCTGATCATCTACGTCTTCTTCCTGTTCCTCGATCGGGAGTGGACATTACCAAAAAACCAGCTCACCGCCGTCAGCGGCGGCACCCTGTCCGGTTTGTTCGCGGGATTTTTCGGCGTCGGCGGTGCCGTGCGCGGGGCCTTCCTCACCGCATTCAACCTCCCCAAGGAGGTCTACATCTTTACATCAGGGATGATCGCCCTGTTCATCGACATCACCCGTGTTTCGCGATACCTCTGGGGCGGGACACGTCTCGAACCGGATTTTCTGTACGCTCTTTTTATATGCATTCCGATCTCTTTCCTGGGAGCCTACCTGGCGAAGAAATTCGTGGACCGACTGCCCCAGAAATTCTTCCGGGTTTTCGTGGGTGTCTTTCTTGCCCTGGTAGGTATCAAACTGCTCGTGTGGGCCTAATTGAGGATAGTATGAAGTCAAAAGTGTACGCCGCCAGCAGGAAGGAATGGCGAACCTGGCTCGAGAAAAATCACACCACAGCAGACGAGATCTGGCTTGTCTACTACAAGAAACACACCGGCAAACCCAGTGTAGAGTACACCGACTCGGTAGAGGAAGCCCTGTGTTTCGGCTGGATCGACGGCCTCAAGAGAAGCCTAAACGAGGAAACCTACACGCACAGATTCACACCCCGCAGAGCGCGCAGCAGGTGGTCACCGCTCAACATAAAACTGGCCAAAAAGATGATCAAAGAAGGGAAGATGACTCAGGCTGGCCTGGAGGCATTCAACCAGAGGGTGAGTTACGACGACGACATAACAATGCCCAGGAACGCAAGAGAAATCCCCCTCACGCCGGAACTGGAGAAGGCGCTGAGAGCCAATAAAAAAGCCTGGGACAATTTCAACAATCTTGCCCCCAGCTACCGGAAACACTATGTCGGCTGGCTGAGAAGCGCTAAAAAACAGGAAACAAGGGAGAGGCGGCTAAAAGAAGCCATACAACTGCTCTCACAGAACAAGAAGCTGGGAATGAAGTAACAGTAAAATCCCGGTCTTGCGACAGAACACCTTCAAACCCATATAGTAATATGTTTTACTTGTGCGACCTTAGAGCCTTCAGCTGACGATACGGCACAGGGCCAGTTGAGGCTCGAGGATTTATGTTGCGTTTTTTTAATAATTAAACTTTTGTATAGGAAAGGGAAAAATCATGACGTTAAAAACACTTGGAAACTCGGATCTTACTATCACTCCAGTCGGAATCGGTACCTGGGCCATCGGCGGCGAAGGTACATTCGGCTGGGGACCGCAGGATGATGCCCAATCGATCGCCGCCATCCGGCGTGGTGTTGAATCCGGCATCAACTGGATCGACACGGCACCCGTTTATGGATTGGGTCACTCAGAAAAAGTTGTCGCAAGGGCCCTCAAAGATCTCGGCAGCTCCGCGCGTCCTCTTGTGTTCACAAAGTGCAGTCTGGTCTGGGACAAGGACAAGAACGTCGATCACGTTCTCAAAGCCGACTCGATAAAAAAGGAAGTGGACGCCAGCCTCAAACGTCTCGAGACGGAGGTTCTGGATCTGTGTCAGATCCACTGGGCTTCTTTTCCACCCGGCGGCGCCGCTCCCGACATCGAGGAGGCCTGGACGGCACTCGCGGACCTGATCGTACAGGGAAAAATCAGGCACATCGGCGTGTCCAACTTCAACGTATCCCAGCTGAAGCGGGCTCAATCAATCGCTCCCATTACATCACTGCAGCCACCCTACTCGATGCTGATGAGGGAGGTCGAAGATGAGATCCTCCCCTTCTGTAAGCAGCACAACATAGGCGTGATAGTATACTCGCCGATGCACAATGGCCTGCTCAGCGGTGGCATGACCCACGAGCGGATTGCTGAATTACCTGAGTCAGATTGGCGGCTGAACTTCAACCCGGCTTTTAAGGAACCCCGCCTTTCACGCAACCTCGAGCTCGTGGAGTTGTTGCGCAGTGTTGGTGAGCGACACGGGCGGTCGGCCGGTGAAGTGGCGATAGCATGGACGCTTCGGCACCAGGCAGTAACGGGATCGATCGTAGGGGCACGCCGGGCCGAGCAGGTGGACGGTTTTGTTGGTGCGATGGACTTTCGACTGAGCGAGAGCGAAATTGTCGAGATCGAGATCAGTCTGCCGGAATCCATTGGTATGATGTCTCTCACTTGATGGGACTGTCAAATGAAGATAGCGCTTGTCCAACAACATGGTTCGACAAATCGTGTACTGAACCGTCAAAGGGGTCTCGAGGCGGTTAAAAAAGCAGCAGAGAAGGGTGCGGCAATTGTAGGTTTTGCCGAACTGGCCTTTGAGCCTTTCTATCCTCAGGTCCCGGCGACTGAAGAAAAACTCGGGGTTGCGGAGTCCATCCCCGGTCCTACAACCGAGATGTTCTCAGAACTGGCGAAAGAACTCGGTGTGGTGATCATCCTTAACCTGTTCGAGCGTGACGGTGATCGTACCTACGACACGTCACCCGTGATAGATTCAGACGGAACCCTGTTGGGCAGCACGAGGATGATCCACATCACAGAATATCCCGGCTTCCACGAGCAGGGTTATTATCATCCGGGAGACCACGGTGCACCGGTTTACAAAACGAAAACAGGCAAGATCGGTGTGGCCATCTGTTATGACAGACATTATCCGGAGTACATGCGGGCGCTTGCCATTGGCGGTGCGGAAATCGTATTCGTGCCACAGGCGGGTGCCGTCGATGAATGGCCCCGAGGGTTGTTCGAGGCTGAAATGCAGGTCGCGGCTTTTCAAAACGGCTACTACACAGCTCTGTGCAATCGTGTGGGAGACGAGTCCGTTTTGTCGTTTGCCGGAGAGTCGTTCGTCTGTGATCCTGGCGGAAAAGTGATCGCGCGAGCAGCTAAAGGAAAAGAACAGATATTATTCTGTGATATCGATCTCGAAGCGACAACAAAATCACATGCCCGGCGTTTGTTCTTCCGTGACAGGCGCCCCGAGCTTTACGCTGATTGGTTGAAAACATAACCGGCTTGATCATGATACGTACTTCTCTTACTGAGGAAAGACGATGAATTCTAATCCACCCTACTCCATCGATGAAAGTGTCAGGTTCAATCCCCTCGAGCTTATCGATATTCGAAAAATCCATGAAGCCTGCAACAAACAATGGTTCAATCAATCCCTCTGTAATGTGAATGATTGTGTCATCAGACTCGGGGTTATTCATGGTGAATTTCACTGGCACAAACACGACAACGAGGATGAGTTTTTTTATGTTATCGAGGGTGAACTGCTGATAGATCTTGAAAACGAATCATATACCCTGAATCCTCAGAAAGGATTCACTGTCCCGAGGGGAGTCAAACACAGGACCAGGGCTCCGGTCCGTACGGTGATCCTCATGATCGAGGGACGTACTGTTACACCAACCGGGGATTGATTCTCCTGGGTAAGCCGTCCGAAGCAAGCTATCGAACGGAAGGGGGGTCCTTACATGACTGAGCCGAGGAAAATAAAAGAGGCGTTCGCGAGTGAACCGGTGATCGAAGGAGCCGGCGTTCACCTCAAACGGGTCTTCGGGTTCAATGAGCTTCCTCTGTTCGATCCCTTTTTGCTTCTCGATGATTTTCGCTCGGACGATCCTGATCATTTCCTCAAAGGTTTCCCATGGCATCCGCACCGCGGTATTGAAACGATCACCTATGTGCTTCAAGGCGATGTCGAGCACGGGGATAGCATAGGAAACAAGGGAGTCATAACAACCGGAGACGTTCAGTGGATGACGGCAGGCAGCGGTATCATTCATCAGGAAATGCCGAAGGGAGATGCGAACGGCAAAATGGAAGGTTTTCAGCTCTGGGCCAACCTTCCGGCGTCGCAGAAGATGATGGACCCTCGTTACCGGGACGTCAAAGCCGATCAAATCCCCGTAGTGCAGCTGGATGATGGAACAGAATTAAAAATTATCAGCGGTCATGTGGGAGATACCGAGGGACCCATACGAGACATTGTTATCCAGCCTGAATATCTGGATGTATCTGTACCGGCCAATGCTGATTTTACCCATCCGACGAGAAAAGGTCACACTGTTTTTGTTTATGTGATCGACGGGAAAGGGTGTTTCAGTAAAGATCGTGACGAATGCTTTGGAAACGAAACCCTTATTCTATTCGAGGACGGCGACCATCTCTCGGTGAAAACCGGGGATGAGCCGGTGAGATTCCTTCTCATATCCGGAAACCCGATCGGTGAACCCGTAGCCTGGCGAGGACCAATAGTAATGAACACACAGGAAGAACTTCACGTGGCATTTGAAGACTATCAGAAAGGAACATTTGTAAAGCACAACACAACTGGATAACTTATAAAAGGATCTATACATGGGCAATCAACTGTGCTACTGCCTATCCGATTAGCTGCCGAGCTAAAAGGAAGTGAAGATGACCGAAGACTTCTATCCTCTCCTTGATGAAACCACTCAACTCGAATTGAACGCTGCTGAATTGTACAGAATATTCCACGTTGCGTTTCCCGATGACGCCGATTTCTGGTGGAAATTACACCTGGAAGAAAAGAACCATGCAGCGTTGATACGGGCAGGCAGAGAAGATTTCCTGCCTGTAGGCAAGTTTCCTCTCGACATGGTTTCTCAACAGCTCGAAGAAGTAAAACGGGCTAATTTCGTGTTAGCCACCCTCATCAGCAAATATCAGGATGCTCCGCCATTGAGGCAAGAAGCTTTTCAAACTGCTTTATTGCTTGAAGAGTCTACCGCAGAACTACACTTCCAGAAATTCATGAGTAAAGAAGCAGACTCCAAACTCGATGAGATATTCCAACAATTGAACAGGGAAGATAGAGACCACGCCATTAGGATCCGTTCCTACATGGAAGATCATGAAATTGAGAATACGCCATAACACAACAGACAGGGGGTACCTGTGCAGAATACGACTGACCATACTATTTCATTCCAGGCCGACCTTGAACTGATCCGCATTTCAATACGAGGCAAGATCGATGACTCTTCCGCGCACTCAATTGCCACCGAGGCAATTGATCTGGCAGATCAGCACAAATGTACGAAGTTCTTCTATGATCTCCGCGAGGCAGAACTGAACATGACCATTATAGAACTGTATTTGCTGCCGAGAGACTTTGAGGTTTCGACGGAGCATAAAGTCGCCGCACTGATCACACACACCGATACGGAAGAGAAATGGCTATTTCTTGAAACCGTTGAGCGAAACTTAGGTATAACAATGCAAGTCTTCCTCGATGAGAATGAAGCCATAACCTGGCTGACAACCGAATCGAAGGCAGCCGGTTAATCCGCGAGGAGGGAACCGGTCAGCGGCACATCACCGAAATCTGCAGCATGCTTGTGGACGAGGTTTAACAAGAGATGAAAGAATACCTGAAACACAGTTTCAGTATGGATGACTTCGACCTGGTCTCGATCATCGATGAGCTTCCTCTCTGGTCAGCACCTTTTGGGTTTAAATTGTTGGACATGATCGAACTAAAACCCGGTATAAACGCTTTAGATATAGGCTGCGGGCTTGGTTTTCCCCTGATCGAGCTTGCTCTGAGATTGGGTACTTCCAGTAAAGTTTTCGGTATAGACCCCTGGGAAAGGGGGATAGAAAGGATAAACCTGAAAATCAGAAAACTCGATCTGAAAAACGTGACAGTGAACAAAGGTGTGGCTGAAAAATTATCCTTTGAGGACAATTTTTTTGATCTGATCGTTTCTAACAATGGCATCAACAATGTCGAAGATATTGGATCAACCCTGTCCGAATGTTACAGAACCAGCAAACCCGGGGCGCAATTGACAATAACCCTCAATTTAGAAAACACGATGATCGAGTTCTACGATGTATTCGAGGAAATATTGATCAAAAACGGATTAGACAATGCAGCCCTGAAAATGAAAGATCAGATATATTCAAAAAGAAAACCGCTGGATGAGACGAGACAGTCACTCGATGAGGCAGGGTTCGAAATACAAACCATTGATGAAGACAGCTTTCAGATCAACTTCCTGGACGGAGCCACGATGTTCGAACACTATCTGATTAAATACTGGTTTCTGGATGGTTGGAAAAGTGTGGTACATTCAGATGATCTGGAGAACATCTTCGAACTGGTGGAAAAAAGATTCAATGAGATAGCCCGGGAGGCCGGGGAAATATGTCTAACAGTTCCCTTTGTCACTCTCGATTGCAGAAGAAGATGACCCCGAGGAATTGTTCATGAAAAGATCCTATAAACTCTGCTTGTACTTTTTGCTGACCACGATGATGCTTCATCCACTGTCATGCAGTTTCTCTCCGGTAAAACCCCGCCTGATCGTCGTTGTTTCTCTGGACCAATTACGTGCCGGATACCTGCTGAGATATGACAGAATTTTTCAAGGGGGATTCAGGCGTCTGCTGGATGAGGGACGATACTATCAGAAAGCGATCGTCGACCATGCCCCGACACTGTCCTGGCCGGGTCACACGACCATAGCAACCGGATCATATCCGAAACATCATGGGATCCTCGCAAACGCATACATACATGAAAAAACCGACAGGCGGTTGTATCTCCACGACGAAGACAATCAAATCATAGGTTCCCGGAATTCCCGGAATTTCTCGTACGCCAAGGTAAAAAGGACCGGGATTGCTGATTGGATACGCGACTCAGATCCTGAAGCGCTGTCTGTGGCTCTGAGTACCGGTCCGGGACTGGCCGTGTGTTATGGCGGTCAGGCGCAGCCGGACAGAACAAAAAACCATGTCTACTGGTTCGACATGTGGGTAGGCGGCTTCGTCACCTCCTCATTCTACCGGGACGATTATCCCGAGTGGATCAGAAAATTCAACTCGGCCACACTGCCCGGGTACAAAGAGAAAACGATCTGGGAGTGTTCGGTTCCCGGGGAATATCGTCATCTCGCACGGGCCGACGAGGCACCGTACGAAAAGGACCTCGGGGGTGGTACGACGTTCCCCCACGATCTGGCACAGGTCGTACCTGAGATCGATGAGCAGGCGGTCAACTACTGGTTCTACAATTACAATCCATATGCGAATGAAGCACTGTTTCAACTGGCCGGAGAAGCTGTTCGATCCCTTGAGCTGGGTCAACGCAATTCGACTGACTTCCTAGCGATCGCCGTAAAATCTACTGATCGCATCGGCCATGATTACGGACCCCGCAGTCTCGAACAGCTCGACATCCTCTATCGACTGGACAGAGAGTTAGGTGTTTTCTTCGATTTTCTCGACAAGACGATTGGTGAGAACAACTACCTCGTATCGCTGCAGGCCGATCACGGTGCCCCGAATATCGCCGAATACGAGATCGAACAGGGACGTCCGGCAAAACGGGTAACGGAAGAGGCGCTCATCAACCTGCTCGCCGACATCGAGCTCTTTATCGACAGCTACAGCGGCCCGGTTGAGGAACTGCCGGACATGATCGCACGGGAACTCGAGAATTGCAACTTCATCGCCAGGGCAATGACTTCGGAAGAACTTGCCGGTACGGGTCCGGCAGATCACATACTGCAGTCTTATCGCAACTCCTACATAGCGGGATACAACACCACTTTCCCGCTCTGGACCAACAAGATCCTCGGCGGGATCATCAGTCCGGATCATCCGGGCAATTACGGGATCCGGGTCGAATTCACCAAGCAGGCCCAGCTTTACACCGCCCCATCCGCCCATTCGACCTCTTACCCGTACGATCAGGAGGTCCCGATCATTTTTTTGGGTAAGGGCGTGCGACCAGGTATTGCGGAAGAGCATGCGCGCACTATTGACATCGCCCCAACGCTGGCAGACCTGGCCGGGATAG
>Ga0255052_10001965_pt1 | contig 15056 bp, 9 predicted proteins | sample JV7_2_21_MG_FD_188632 | JGI IMG/M metagenome (GOLD analysis project Ga0255052, IMG submission 188632) | Seawater microbial communities from Jervis Inlet, British Columbia, Canada - JV7_2_21 | ecosystem: Environmental > Aquatic > Marine > Inlet | place: Canada: British Columbia | collected...
GAAGGAGAAGGATGCCGCTTCCCGTGACAGGCTTTCCGTCCTCGAAAAAGAACTGGCAGAGCTTCGGGAGAGTAGTGATCATCTGAAGGCACAGTGGAAGAACGAACGCGATGTCATCTCTACCATCAGGGAAGCAAAACGTAAAATGGAAGAGGCCAGAATCGATGCACAGATCGCCGAGCGGGATGGTGACCTCGTCAGTGCATCACGTATAAGGTACGAAGCCTTGCCCGAACATGAGAAGGAACTGCAATCGCTGAACACCCGACTCGGTGAACTACAGGCAGGTGTGAGTATGCTCAAGGAAGAGGTGGAGCCTGAGGATATAGCGGAGGTGGTGTCGAAGTGGACCGGTATCCCGATGTCCCGGCTGCTGGAGGGTGAAGCGGAGAAACTTGTGTGGATGGAAGAGCGTCTCCGGACCCGTGTCATCGGCCAGGACGAAGCGGTCGTAGTAGTATCAGATGCTGTGCGAAGGGCGAGAGCCGGCCTCGGTGACATCGAAAGACCGATCGGCAGTTTCATATTCATGGGACCTACCGGTGTCGGAAAAACAGAACTTGCCCGTGTACTTGCAGAGTTCCTCTTCGACGATGAGAAAGCCATGGTGAGACTCGACATGTCCGAGTTCATGGAGAAACACTCCGTTTCGAGACTGATAGGCGCACCACCGGGCTACGTTGGTCATGACGAGGGCGGTTACCTGACCGAAGCTGTGAGAAGGAGACCTTTCTCGATCGTACTCTTCGATGAAATCGAGAAGGCCCATCCGGACACCTTCAATGCCCTTTTACAGATCCTCGAGGATGGCAGACTCACCGACGGGAAAGGGAGGACGGTGGATTTCAAGAACACCATAATCATCATGACCTCGAATATCGGAAGTCATCTGATCGAAGAGTATCAGAAGAGGATCGGGTTCCGGAAAAAACAATCTGAAACGGATGGACACACAGAAGTTCTGAGTGAGTTCAAAGAAATCAAGGATGAGATATTCGAAGCTCTGAAAGGGCGCTTCAAACCTGAGTTCCTCAACCGGCTGGACGAAGTCGTCATCTTCAACGTCCTGACACTGGAGGACATGATGAAGATCGTCGACATTCAGCTGCGCCGGATTCATGAACGTACAGCCGAGAGGGGTATCACACTCGAGCTTTCTCCTGCGGCGAAAGAAAGGCTTGTCAGGAAAGCCTACGACACGGTCTACGGGGCCAGGCCCCTCAAAAGGAGAATTCAGAAAGACGTACTTGACCCTCTGGCCAGGAAGCTCCTCGCCGGGGAGTTCAGTGAGGGTGACCTGGTGAAGGTGGACATTGCCGGTGATACCGATTCCTTTTCCTTCACGAGGAACGACACGGAAGTTCTTGAAGCGGAGATCTCAGTCGCGGTTTAGTCGTGGTCCGATGTACCGGAGGGTGGTGATGTGAACTCGAGAAGTACCCCAGAGGTTTCACCGGGTTTGAGGAAGAAAACATTTCTTCCTTCACCCCCTTTTCTCACACCTCCGGGCGTCGTGAAACCCTCACCGGTAAGGTGCTCGTGAATTCGGGGAATGTCGCCATGCCTGATAGCCACGTGGTGTACCCCCGGCCCTCTCCGGCCGAGAAATTTCGCGACGGGACTGTCCGAGGCCAGAGGAGACAGGAGCTCGATCCGTATGCTCCCGACCTCGAAAACGGATATCTCGACGCCTTCTCCCTCCACCTTTTCCCTGTGGGATTCGTTTTTCCCGAGTAACTTCGAGAAGAGAGCTGAGGCTTCGTCAAGATCGTTCACTGCTATGCCGATGTGATCGATGACAGATTCGTCCATAGTGCCCTCTTTATACCTATATCCCTGAAAAGAACCTACCCTAAATTACACTTGACACCTCTCTGGTGCAAACTTATTTTATGCAACAATCACTACGCTTTCCAATATTCAACTCGATCTCAAGGTGGTATCTCGATGGAAGAAAATGTAAAACCTATGGATGTGACCGATCAGGATTTCTCCGATAAAGTAGAAAATGGTCAGGGCCTTTCGGTTGTGGACCTGGGAGCCAGTTGGTGCGGACCCTGCAGGGTAATTGAGCCTATTGTCGAAGAACTCGCATCGGATTATGCCGGCAAGGTCTCCTTTTTCAAGATGGATGTCGATGACAACCGCAACACCGCCGCAAAATTCATGATCAGAAGCGTCCCCACAATTCTTTTTTTCAAGGACGGTAAGGTCGTGGATACGATCGTCGGTGCTGTACCGAAAGAGAAGCTTGTCGAGGCTATCAACAAGCATATGTAGAACCTGTTTCGAAAAGATTTCAGCTCCGATTCCTTCCCGACGAATCTCGTGACCCGGCAGGTGCCACGAATTCACCGGTGCGTCTCGGCCTGGTGGAAAACCGGTCAAAAACAACTTGACAGCGAACCTGCTCTCATATAGTATTGAAAGACTTACCAATCTGTGGGGTAGCTGATATGTTCCCCGAATCGATGAAAAACTGGTATATAGGCCTAACCGCTCCGATCACGGGGTTTTTTACCAGGCAACGCGTGCATCCCAATTTCCTCACGTTGACAGGTTTTTGTCTTACCAGCCTGGCAGCATTCGTCATTTACACCGGCAACCTCCGGGTGGGGGGTTTCCTGATCCTGATCGGCGGCACGTTCGACGTTTTCGATGGTGTTGTTGCGAGGGCTTCGGGCAGGGATTCCAGGTTCGGGTCCTTCTTCGACTCCACCCTGGACCGGTACACGGAAATCATTCTATCACTGGGTTGCTTACTGTATTTTCTCCACAGATCCGACATCATCATGGCGTGTATCGTTCTGCTAGGACTGGGGGGCGCGCTCATGGTGAGCTACACCAGAGCGAGGGCGGAGGCCCTGGGGATCGAGTGTAAGGTAGGTTTCTTCCAGCGGCCTGAACGCGTTGTTACTTTAGGCCTCGGGGCGTTGATCGGGGTTTTTGCCCTGAAAATAGCGCTCTGGGTGCTCGTCATACTTGCAAATTACACCGCTATTCAGCGGATGATCCACGTTTATCAGAAAACGAGAGGTGAGAAAAGTGACGACAGGTAGCCCATATCTTGATTACTTCGGTTTCAGGGAGGACCCATTCAGTCTCACCCCAAACCCGGAGTACTTTTTTCTCACCAAAGAGCACGAACTGGCTTTCGAAGAGTTGCAGCGAGGGGTCAGCGAGAGAAAAGGTATCATCATGATGATAGGTGAGATGGGTACCGGAAAAACGATCCTCCTGCGAACGCTGAAGAATAAGCTCCCCGACAATGTTCTCGTCTCGTATCAACTCAATCCATCTCTCGGTTTTACACTCATTGTCAAAAAAATGCTGAAAGATTTCGGCCTGCAGTGCGATACCGACTCGAGGGCCGAGCTCATCTCGGTCTGTCACGAAAAGCTCAGTGAACTCGGTAACACCGGCCAATATGGTCTGCTCATTCTCGACGAGGCTCAGGCCCTGAACGAGGAAGTACTCGAGGACATCCGCATTCTGTCCAACATTGAGGATGAGAGAGGGAAATTCCTCAACGTGATACTTGCTGGACAACCCGAGCTCGCTGATATCATTTCTATGAGTTCCCTGCGATCGTTGAAACACAGGATCGGTGTACGTATCTACCTCAAGCCCATGGACTCGGAAGAGATATTTCTTTACCTGAACCACAGGCTCGAGGTGGCTGACTGGACACCCGGTGAACAGCTCTTTACGAAAAATGCAATGACATGGATCACGTATTCGTCAAACGGGAATCCGCGGCTGATAAACGTGATCGCCGACAACGCCCTGCACAGAGCTTACCGGGAGAGGATCAGGGTGGTGGACAAGGAGATGCTCAAAAAAACCCTTGCCGCACTCGAAGGCCGTGAACCTCTCGGTAAAGGGAAACCCCGAAGATTCTCACTGAGCGGTATGAATCCAATCCTTGCAGCAATCCTCGTGTTCGTTATAGTACTTGCCGTGCTGCTCCCAAGCAGGATCAGCAAGTGGATGGATAGAAAAGCAGCAAGAAGAGCAGCTGTTACTACGGTACAGGATACAACTGCGCAGATTGCAACTGCACAGGTTACAACTACTGAGGACGCAACTGCGGAGGACGCCGATGCGGAGGTTCCTGCTGTACAGGACACTGCTCTCGAGGGTTCCGTTTCTACAGCCTCAACCGAAGCGCTCGACATCCCTGGTCTGGATCCACCGGTGAGTGATGTTGTAGAATCCGATCAACCCGAACCGGTCCCGGAGTCGACAGTATCCGATAAGACAACTGAGGATACCGTGGTGATACTCGAGGATGAAGACCCTGTTGAAGCGGAGACATCCGCAGAAGGGCAGGCAGGGTTGACTGACGTGGATGAAACAACTGTCGGGCGGCTCGAAGCCGCAGGTGATTCTGTTGCCATAGAACCCCCACCTGTCGAAACAGAAGTTCAAGCAAAGGATCCAAAAGCTGAGGAGGGGTGGACGGTGAGGGTTAAGAGGGGTGAGTGGCTCTACCTCATCGTAGAACGTGAGTACGGGTATGCATCATGGGATATGGTCAATACTGTGGTGGAGTTGAATGAGAGAGTGACGAACCCGAATCGTGTGTACCCCGGACAGAAGCTTTATCTTCCTCCCAGGTCCTATTTCGAGTGACCGGACCGACCGCGGGGTTACAAAAAATACTAACGTGATGAAAGGGGATGCTGACATGGGTAAGGTTCGAGTCGGGATCATTGGTGTGGGTAACTGCTCGTCATCTCTGGTTCAGGGGGTCGAGTTCTATAAAAAAGCTGTTGACGATGAGTTCATACCGGGTATCATGCATTCTAACCTTGGCGGTTATAAAATACGCGACATCGAATTCAGTGCGGCGATAGATATCGACAAGAACAAAGTCGGCAAGGATCTCTCAACCGCTATCTTCACCGAACCCAACAACACATACAAATTCTCCTCCGTTCCCAAGGTCGGGGTCACGGTCAAACGCGGGATGACCCACGACGGGCTCGGCAAATACCTCTCGGAGATTATCGAGAAAGCCCCCGGATCCACCGTCGATATCGTGTCACTGTTCAAGGACACAAAAACCGACGTCGTCGTCAGTTACCTGCCGGTCGGCAGTGAGGAAGCCACCAAGTGGTATGTAGAACAGATCCTGGAAGCCGGCTGTGGCTTCGTCAACTGCATTCCGGTTTTCATTGCGAGAGAGTCTTACTGGCAGGGCCGTTTCGAGCAGAAGAATCTTCCAGTCATCGGTGACGACATCAAGTCCCAGGTCGGTGCCACCATTGTGCATCGTGTCCTCACTCGTCTTATGCGGGACAGGGGAGTGAAGCTCGAGAGGACCTCGCAGCTCAATGTCGGGGGTAACACGGATTTCCTGAACATGCTAGAAAGATCCAGGCTCGAGTCAAAGAAGATAAGCAAGACCAACTCCGTAACCTCTCAGCTCGACTATGATATCGGTAAGGATAATGTCCACATCGGTCCGAGTGATTACGTACCGTGGCTCACCGACAGGAAGTGGGCGTATATAAGATCCGAAGGCAGGACGTTCGGTGATGTACCGCTCAACATCGAGCTCAAGCTCGAAGTGTGGGATTCACCCAATTCGGCCGGGGTGGTGATAGATGCCGTTCGCTGCTGCAAGCTTGCGATGGACAATGGTATGAAAGGGGCGGTGAAGGGTCCTTCGGCCTATTTCATGAAGTCCCCCCCTGTTCAGTATACTGACGAAAAAGCCCGTGAGCTTACCGAGAAGTTCATCAGGGACATGGTTCGGGCTAAGGGCAAGGGGAAGAAAACAGCTAAGTGACGGGTATACCTGCCGATCTCCCGGGCCCGCCGGGTTCCCTCAATAGGTTATATCATGGATGGTGTCCTTATCACGTTCGAGGGTATTGAAGGTTGCGGAAAGAGCACCCAGGCGGGTCTCTTCAGCGACTGGCTCACACACCGGGGTATCGATTGTGTTCTGACCAGAGAACCGGGCGGTACAGCCCTCGGTGAACAGATCAGAAAGATACTCCTGCATCTATCGAATACCGATATCGATCCTCTGTCCGAACTCCTCCTCTATCTCGCCAGCCGGGCCCAGATCGTCAGAGAAGTCATAATACCCTCGCTGAAGGCTGGCAAAGTGGTCCTCGTGGACAGGTTCTACGATTCGACTGTGGCTTATCAGGGATGGGGCCGCGGCCTCGACAAACAGATGATACTGGAGATGAACCAGTACACTACTGCCGGTATCGTACCGGCTATCACATTCGTGTTCGACCTCGATCCCGAGACCGGTCTTTCGAGGGTGTCCAATAGAAGCTCGGCTGATCTGCCAGACAGGATCGAAGCTGAGAGGATATCCTTCCACCGTCGAGTGAGAGAGGGATTCCTGAAAATCGCCGATGAAGAACAGAGGTGCAGCCTCATAGATGGGACTCAACCGGCTGACGTCATACAGGATGAATTGCGAAAGATCTTCTCCGATCGATGCGAAAGCGAGGGTGCCTGAAGGTGGATCTTACCGTTGTGATCGTCTCGTATAACTCGAGAAGATTTCTCAGACGCTGCCTTGATTCACTGAAGATATCCCGCGATCAGAACCCCTACCGCGTCATACTCGTTGACAATGCGTCCTCCGACGGAACGGTTCAGATGGTCAAAAAGGCCTACGAGTGGGTGGATGTGATAGTAAATCGTGACAACGTAGGCTTTTCCTCAGGGTGTAATCGGGCAATTGAGGTCTCGAATTCAGAGTATATCCTTTTTCTCAATCCCGACATCGAGGTCGAACCGGACGCTATTACCAGGATGTTGAAGAAAATGGGATCATCCGAAAGCACGGGTGTTCTGGGCGGTCTTGTCTTCGACGCCTCCGGGATACCACAGCACAGTGCCAGCAGACAGATCCCCGGCCTGGCCTCGGCTTTTTTCCACCTTACCGGCCTGTCACGATTATTCCCCCGGTCGACCCGGATCAGTCAGTACAGCCAGACCCACACATCCCCCTTTCAGGAGAGAGAGGTGGGGTCGGTCTCCGGTTCCTTTATGATGATAAGAAAAGCTGCCCTGGACCGGGTCGGCGGATTCGACGAGCGGTTCTTCCTCTATGGCGAAGATATGGACATCTGTCTCAGAGTGGCGGATAACGGTTTCAAGGTGTTATACTACCCGGAGGCGCGGGCTATTCATCATCACCGTACATCCACGAGTAAGCGTCCCATCCGTTCGACGTATCATTTTTACCACTCCATGGCTCTGTTTTACAGGAAACACTACGCAGGCAGCACCGGCAGATTATTCTCGCCGTTGGTCACTGCGGCGTGCTGGTTTATGATCGCTGTGCAGGTCCTCCTGGGCGAGAGGATCAGATTGTCAGGTGGTGTGGTCAAGGTAGAGAAACGGTGGATGAAGTTCCTTTTTATCCTGCTTGACCTCGTTTCGATCTTTGTCTCATGGCTCCTGGCTGTCTACCTGAGGTTTGGAGAACTGAAATCCCTTCCGCCTTTTGGTGATTATCGGTCCTACCTTCTTAATTTCACTATCGTACTCATTGTGACCTATGGGAGTCTGGCGTACCAGAAGGCGTACCGCATGCAGCCTCGTTCAGCCTCCATTGCCATCAAGTCAAGCCTGCTCGTTTTTATTTTTCTGAACTTCATTTTCTTCTACAACCGGCCGATCGCCTTCAGCAGGCTGGCTCTTGTATATTTTTCGGTTTTCCTTTCCATATCCATGTCGTTGTGGCGATTCGTCTTCCACTATGTAGCCGTTTCAGCACTTGGTGTCGGTCTTTTCAACAAGAGAGTAATATTCGCAAGCTTGAATGAGCGGAGCCTCAAACTTATCTCCAACCTGAAGCATGGAACGGGGTACCAGGTTGTTGGTGTGGTCGGAAGGTCCGAGGCTGTGGACACCTGGGAGTATGAGAAACCTTTCCTGGGAAGTATTCCTGCTTTGAGGGAGATCGTAGAAAATTTTGCCATAGACGAGGTTGTGGTCGTGGGAAACGACGATTTGAACAACGGGTGGCTGCTCATATCGAGTTATCTTCGTGGCTGCCGGGTGAGATTGAGGCTCCTTACCGAGGATCTGGCTGCGAGGCTTTCTACCGGAGAAGACATCAGGATAGAGGATCTTCCGCCGATACCCTAAAACCCTGCCTTTTCACACAGTAGCTCACGACGACCAATGGTCTGGATCTTGCTGGTCTGAATATCGTGCGGATTATCTGTGTCGGTCAGGAGGGGAGAAGCGGGAGACTCCACGGGAAAAAAAGGCGAGAAGATAGCGGCAGCTTATCTCAGGTCCGTCGGGTACAATATACTCTGCATGAACTACCGTTTCCGGCGTTGTGAAGTGGATATCATTGCCAGGGACGGTGAAACCATGGTCTTCATAGAGGTAAAAACGAGGAGATCACTCAGGTTCGGACATCCCATCCTGTCGATAACGCCGTCAAAAAAGAGAAATATTCTCAAAGTCGCCGGTGCTTTTGTCGAGAAAAACAACTTCCCCTGCTCAAAGATCAGATTCGACGTTCTCACAGTTATTTTTGCGGGAAACAAGCCCTTGGTGGACCATGTCAGAGACGCTTTCCGGAGTTGATCGAAACTAACTTCCTGCCCCTGCACCGCTCGCTTGACTCAGATCGATTTTTGTGATAAAATTGAGTTAAAATAATATGGCTAAAAAGGATCGGTCTCTAATCGTAACAGCTGAATATTCGGGGAATAAATAGCCGTAATCATGTTCTTTGAACCTGCGGCGAGGCCAGGAACGATTCAAATGAAAGAAAACTCTCTATCGGGAACCGCGGTGTCTGATATCATGGCGTTAATCGTCGTGTATATTGTTGTTCAGGCGGTACCCTTACTTTCGGATATCCCGTACCCTGTGCTGACAACAATCGAAGATGGTTCCTACTGGCTCGACGCCAAACCCTGGGAAGTCGTGAATGGGGATTTCAACCATGACGGCTATGAGGATATCGCTGTCAATGCCACGGTAGATCATTCAGTCGGGGTGCTTCTGGGCAACGGTGACGGCACGTTCCAGAACCCCGTCTCATACTGGGCGGGATATATTCCCAAATCACTCGTGACCGCGGACTTCGATGAGGATGGTAATCTTGATCTGGCCATCGCGGCAGTCGATTCGGACCTCGTCGTTGTTCTCCGGGGTTTCGGGGACGGAACGTTCGGCGATTCGCTGATCTTTCAGGCTGGCGATTATCCCTCCAATATCATAGCGGGTGACGTCAACCTGGATGGTAACATCGATCTTTGTACATCGAACGCCTTCTCCTCCAATGTCGGGATCTACATCGGGGACGGGCACGGGGATTTTTCCGGTCCTTCGTATTTTTATATCGCCGGAGGTCCTCGATCACCTAATTTCGGGGATTTCGATGAAGACGGCAACCCTGATATAGTCGTCTCACTCAGGAGCTCGACTGACAAACTTGGTATACTGTTCGGAGACGGCGGCGGAGCTTTCGATCGTATCGTATCCTTCAAGGTCGGCCAGTATCCCAAAGAATCCAGCGTTCGTGATCTCAACGGGGACGGTCATCTCGACATCGCTGTCGCCTGTCGGATAGAAGACACGGTGAAAGTGATCTTTGGAAACGGTGACGGTACCTTCAGTCCTGCTGATTCGTTGCCTGTCGGCAACGGTCCGCGAAATCTCATTTCTGAGGATGTCGACGGGGATGGCGTTTACGATTTTATAACGACCAATTACTATGGCAGCAGCCTCACCGTTCTTTTCGGTGACGGAGTGGGCGGGTTCCCGTTCAGAAGGGATTTCGAAACAGGCATCAGCCCGAGGGGCCTCACCTTCGGAGATTTTGATCTGGATGAAAAACCCGACCTTGCCGTTGCCATTTTCGGTGAGAACAGGTTGTCCATCATTCTTGATATAAAAGATGACACGACACCTATATTGATATCACCCCCTCACGGTTCGGTGATAGACGATAATCCCATCTTTCAGTGGAAAGAGGTCCCGGAAGCAATTTCGTACCAGCTGGTACTTCAGGACAGCAGCGGTCAGCTCGTCTGGACAAAGTTCCTGCAGGGGATTTACGAAGTCCCGTATGACGGCACGGAAGTTCTCGTTCCCGGTGGAGAGTATTTCTGGTCTGTTCGCGAAAGGGATGAGGGCCAGTGGAAACAGCTCTCACCTTTTTACACTTTTCAGAAGGAACCGGCGGGGACTTTACTGCCTCCCCCGACCCTCCTCTTCCCTCAGGGGAGTGACAGCATAGTACTGCCCGAGTTGTTCAGCTGGTCCTCGCTCGATGATGCCGACAAGTACAGGATCTTCCTCTACGACGACTCGACTGCAACCACGCTCTTGTACGAAAGCCAGTCGGTGAGCAGATCGATATACATCCCGGCTGACCTTCCTGGGATGACACAGCTCACAGATTACTACTGGCAGATCAGAGGAGTGGATACAGAGGGCTACGAGGGTGAAATAAGTGATATCGGTCATTTTATTCTGACGGACTTCGTGTCCGCGCCACAGGCCCCGGTGACAATTTTCCCCTCTTTTGATGACACTGTACGGCAGGACTCGGTGACATTCGTGTGGCTGCCACCCGATGGTGCGTCTCATTATACCACCCAGTTTTCGATCGACTCCGCATTTTCCCCTTCCTCCGATATGACCTGGACCGCCGAGAGGATTGCGGATTCGCTTTACACTGCGAGGATGGGGGATGGAACAGCTCTTTTTTACTGGAGGATCATGGCGATCAATGGCGCAGGAGAAAGTTCCTGGTCCGATCCGGTCCGGTTCGAATACGACGGAGGGACGGTCCCGCTGATCAATTCTGTCGAGATCCTGGAACCCGCTTCCGGGAGCGAGGTCGAGATCGGTTATTCCATAATGCCACGTGCGACCATATCAGGCAGCCACTCAGGAATTGTAGAAGGAGTGTGGCTTCTCGGCGGCGCGGTCATCGATTCGTTTTCGCTTTCCATGACCGCTGCGGAAGGTGTTCAGTTCGATGGCCCGGTGATCGCAGCTGAAGAGGCCGGTATCGATACACTGATTTTGAGCGTTACTTCCCCCGAAGCTTTTGTATCGCCCCCGGTAGAATTCGAAGTTGTGTACCCGTCGGCAGGCAAAGTTACCGGTATCTACCTTACGACCGAGCCCTTTGCACTTCCCGCAGACAGTCAGAGCCAGAGCACTGTCACCGCTTACATGGTGGACAGTGAAGGGAGACGGGTCTATACGGATTATGCAAGACTGGTGACTTTCGCCGTGGTCGGGGAGGGGATGATTGTGGGTCCCCCGGGAGTACTCACGGACGGAGGTATTGCACGCGTAGATGTCCGGTCAACAAACATACCTGACCAGGACGTTTTGATCTTTGCCTACAGTTATGGAATAACAGGCAGCCGCACATATGTAATGACCTATGAAGAAGAGCTCGAGGAATACGTAACCAGGGTTCTTGCCCACATGGACAGACTCGAAAACCTTCCATTGGATTATTATCCTGAGGAGATCGACACAAGCGCTGCCGGCTTTGACCTTACCGGCATCTGGCAGTTCTTGAACGATGAAATACTGGGTGTTCCGGAACCTCAACCCGAAAGCGTCGAATCCTTAAAGAGGTTATCGCTTGCTCTCAGATATCTTGACATGTGCTACTACTACAAGCACAGTCAGACATTCCCGGAGGAGGAAGAACAACCGCTGTACGGTGTGGGGAGTCTGTTCGATCACCTGTCGGGCCCAACGTCCGGTGGGGCCGTCGTCTCCAACTTTCTGGCTCAGGTGGCAGATAGTATCCTGGCCGGGGTAGGGACCCTTCCCGAGGCAGTAAGGGTTTCGGACAGTGTTATCAAAAGCTCACAACACCTATTCGACGGTCTTTTTCTACCGACTCTCGAGTTGGCCAGCGGTGGTACACTTACTGATCTCGTTTACAAATCACTTGGTGCGAGTCATAGGGAAGCTGCATCCCTTGCGCGGGATGACGAGGACCCGCGATCGCTTCTCGAGAGCTACACTCCAAGACTGAACAGACAGCTCGAATTCCTGGACACTTACGTGACCGATACACAGAGCCTCGTCGACAGCATAGCCGGCTGGTCACAGTCTCACACCTATTCCGCCACTTTTGAGGAAGCCAGTGATGATGTCGATGTACACCTCAGTACAGTCAGATCGATGTCTCAAACCGTCTGTCTCGAAGCCTCGAGGCTCGATTACGATAACAGACTGATCGAATCAGCTGATGAGCTGTCACTTTTGAACGAGTTCATCACCCAGGGACTCGAGGATGCCAGGCTCTTAGCCAACTTCAGCAGGGCTGCCGACTATATCTATTACCCCGGGAGGTGGTCGGGTGCCGGGGAGATCATGTTACCAGCAATGAGAACCATCGATAAAGTGGTTTCGAATCATATCCCCGAGGGAGTCCGGGCAGCTTTCGGGTTCGAGCGGGGCCAGGGTTCACCCGGCATGGGCCTTGAAATGCAACTGCTCGAAGCCGAGGATATAAACAGAATAGAAGAATCACTCAGCCTTCTCACTGATACCGGGTTGCAGTTCGAATCAGCTGCCGGGTTTATTTTAGCCGCGGTCTCCGAAAACGACAGCAGCGCGGTCGCTGGTCGGATCGTCGATCTGTGTGAAATAGCGGACAGCTTGATGGAACGCATGTATCTTATGAGAGGCACCTTCGGATCGTTTTCTGTGAGCGCATCGATGAATGTAGCGGGGTATGATCAGCTGTACAAGGAAATGAACCTTCTCTACTTCGATGTGATCAACAGGATCATCACGTTTGAAACGTCTCTTCTCGATTTTCTGGCCAATAGTGAATTCTCCTACGCATCAGCGATAGCCAAACAATCCGGGCTTGATGCAATATCTGTGGTGAACCAATCCATCCAGCACTATTCTGATAAGATTCCGACATTCTTCGACCTGGCAGCTGTACCTACTCTTGTTCCGGTGGCAATCGCCACTCCCGATTCCGTCGGCCCATCGAGGATCTTTCGGTTGACCACAACTCTTGTTAATTCAGGTGCCGGTGATGCGAATGGTATTGTGGCGACACTCTCACATGAGGAACTATTCGAGATCACTTCCGCTGAAAGCATCCCGGTCGTGTCTCTCGCTCCCGGTGACAGTGTCGACCTCTCGTGGGTGCTGAAGGTTGGTAATCCCGGTGCCCCCGGTCTGGGCAGAGGGCTGTTTTCGTTTTCGATCGATCTAACATCGTCTAATTCCCTCGAGTATCCCAGGTTCTTCCTGCTGAAGGTCTACAACAAACCATTCGGACAAAACCATCATCTGGTTCTGAGGGAACCGTTGAACGACGGTGATACCCGGCTTCAGAGTCTCCCGAAGAGTTACAACCTCTATCAGAACTCTCCGAATCCCTTTAATCCCCACACAAGTATCCGGTATGACATACCGGCAGGGGAACCTCAATATGTAACATTGAGAATATACGACCTCAGAGGGAGATTGTTTAAGACACTTGTAGATGATTTCAAGGCACCCGGTATGTACACGGCTTACTGGAATGGAAAGGATGAACGAAACCGGGAGGCAGGCACCGGTATATATTTTTATTGTATTCAAGCAGGTTCATATAAAAGTGTTAGAAAAATGCTTTTACGAAAATAAGAACAATAAGGAGATCGAAACATGAAAAGGACACTGTTTATTTTTCTTTCGGTGGCGGTTGTTTTCGTATCCCCGCTTATAGCTGGTCCTGGCCAGGAGCGGCATTTCCCGGTGGGAGTGGACCCGTGGTACCTGGCAATAGGCGACTTCAACGAAGATTCCCACCTGGACGTTGTGACGGCCAACTCGGGAGACAATTCGATTGCTGTCCTTCTGGGCAACGGATACGGAGGTTTCCCCGACTCAGCCGAATTTTATGATGCCGGGAACGCTCCCCGCGTAGTCGAGATAGGGGATTTCAACGCCGATAGCCACCAGGACCTGGTTGTCCTCAATTCCGGTGAAAATCCAAATGACTTGAATCCTGATGTAGACCAGATCTCCTTTTATTACGGTGACGGGACAGGGTGGTTCAGTGGACCATGGAACATGGCAGTTGGGGATTATCCCGCCGGTGTCACCGTGGGAGATTTCAATGAAGATACCTTTCAGGATCTGGCAATATCTAACTACTTCAGTCACAACGTAATGATCCTGAAGGGAAGAGGTAACGGATCCTTTGTTCTCGACCACACTATTCATACCGGCGGCGGGCCGCGCAGTCTCGTTGTGGGTGATTTCAATGAAGATGGTCACCAAGATCTGGCTGTTGGTCTCAGGTCAGCAAGCAAGCTGATGATCCTCGAGGGTGACGGCTCGGGTATGTTCACGATCAGTGAGATATCTTATGAAGTGACCCAGTTCCCAAGACAGATCGTAGCAGTAGATCTCAATGAAGACGGCCACGAGGATATTGCTGCTGCGTGCAGGGGGAACTCGAAAGTTGGTGTTCTCTTCGGCGATGGTACAGGCCGCTTTACCTCCACCGTCTACTATGACGTTGGAGGATATCCACGCTCGATCGCCGCTGTCGATCTCGATGACGATGGAAGGATTGACCTTTCAACAGGCAATTTCGAATCTGACGACGTGAGTTTTCTTATGAGTGATGGAGAAGGAAGAGTCGTCAAATGGATGGAGAAGCATATCGGGACCGCGCCAAGGATGCTTGCTGCAGGTGATTTTGACGAAGATAGTTACAATGATCTGGCTATCGTGAATTCGGGACCCGATGAGCTCGTCCTGCTGCTTGGTACAGCAAAGTTTATCCTGCCGGAACAGATTTCACCCTCCGATAGTTCATGGACACCTGTCGATCCGATTTTCGAATGGGACGCAGTCCCCGGAGCGAAATATTTTCAGGTCTTTCTAAATGACACACTTAACACTTTCTCGTGGAGCAAGATCGTTCACAACGAAACCTCTGTTGCTTATGACGGCACAGAACCCCTTGTCGGAGGCAAGCCCTATCAATGGTCGGTCAGGCAGAATACGGGTGGCACCTGGTGGGACTACACCGATTCCTGGATATTCCT
>Ga0255052_10001967_pt1 | contig 15055 bp, 12 predicted proteins | sample JV7_2_21_MG_FD_188632 | JGI IMG/M metagenome (GOLD analysis project Ga0255052, IMG submission 188632) | Seawater microbial communities from Jervis Inlet, British Columbia, Canada - JV7_2_21 | ecosystem: Environmental > Aquatic > Marine > Inlet | place: Canada: British Columbia | collected...
CCGCGCAAAGCAGACAACTTCCAGGTCAATGTGGGCGAACAGACAGCGGTCGTGGCCTCCGCCAGCGTGATACCTGCAAGAGCGATCCCCACACCCACGCCGTTCATTCTCGATGTACGGGAGGAGCACCAGGACAACACGCTCCGGAGCCTCTCCGAAGTCAAGGGAATCTTCGCCCTGCACGTCTCTTTGGTGAATCAGCTCCTGACCGGCATCTTCGAGAAACTCACCGCACTGCCTCTGATCGTTGCCATCCTCTCCCTCTTCGCCGGTGGCGTCATTATCGCCAACACTGTGTCACTAGCTGTGCTCGAACGCCGGCGACAGACAGGCATTCTGAAGGCTCTGGGAATGCAAGCCAGCGATGTGCTGAAAATACTCCTGCTGGAGAATGGTCTCGTCGGTCTCCTCGGTGGGCTGATCGGCACCGGCGTCGGTGCCGCGCTGATCCTCGCTACCGGTCTTCTGGCCGAGAGCCCCGGCAGCTTCCCCTTCGGAACACTGGTCTTGCTCATCCTGCTGGCCGTGGCGATCTCGCTAGCTGCGACTTTGCTGACGGCCTGGGGAGCTTCTCGGGAAAAACCCCTGGTCGTGCTGCGCCACGAGTGACTGCACGGCGGGGTATTCCACAGCTTTCCGGCCGGTTCTGTGGCAGGATCTTGGCGGCGATGAGCGATGCGAAGGAGAACCAGCGCCTCCGCGTAGCCGAGCTCTATTGCGGTATCGGGGGTTGCGCTGCTGCCGTTCGATCGGCTGCGGTCGTCGTCTCCGCCGTCGATATCAACCGCCAGGCTCTGGATGTCTACCGCAGAAACTTCCCCCATCCCACCGCCACGGCCACCATCGAGTCTCTGAGCCCGACAACCCTGCGCGATTGGCAGACGGATCTCTGGTGGATCTCACCGCCATGCCAACCCTTCACCCGCCGCGGGCGCCGGCGGGATGCCAAGGACTCACGGACCCAGAGCTTTCTCGTGATCCTCAACCGCCTCAAGGAGCTCACGCCCAGGTACGTGGCCATCGAGAACGTGCCCGGCTTCCAGGGATCGATCACCCATTCACTCCTACTCGATACCCTGAGCGACCTCGACTACGAGGTACAAGAGAGACTACTCTGCCCGACCGCGTTCGGTATCCCCAACCGGCGCGAACGGTACTACCTGGTGGCTGGGAGATCGCCGCTGCGAGAGGTCCCACCGCCGAGAGTCGACGCCCATCCGCTGCGGTCGTTTCTCGACAAGGAACCCTCACCCGAGCTCAGGGTCGACGCTGAGCTGGTCCGACGGTACCGACAAGCCCTCAACGTGGTGGATCCGGTCGACTCCATGGCCGTCTCGTCGTGTTTCACCGCTGCCTACGGTCACTCACCCATCCGCAGTGGGTCCTATCTGCAGACACCTTCCGGCCTGCGGCGCTTCTCGCCTACCGAGATCCTCCGCCTGTTGGGATTCCCCAAGAGCTACACGCTACCGTCTGACATGCCCCTACAAACCGCCTGGCGCCTGGTGGGAAACAGCCTTTCTATCCACTCGGTCCGCTACGCCCTCTCGGCGATCCCCGAGCTGGCGCGTCTGGTGAGAACGAGCTCCGCAGTCATCTCCACCTGAGATGAGGGCAGGCCAGTGAGCTCCAGACAGCAGCGTCGAAGAGGATTCACGCTTCTCGAGGCTCTGGTGGCCCTCGTGATCGTGGCCATGGCCATGTTGCTCGGGTACGGGTTCATGATGAGGCAGCCGCGGGCCATCGAGCGCCTCGAAGCCGGGGACGATGCGCTGCGAGCCATCGAGGCCTCGCTCGAGACCCTGCGCGCCGGTGCCATCGATCTCGAGTCGGGCATGCTGCAGCCGGGAATCGCTTATCCGGCCCCGGCCAAGGCGAAGGAACTGTTGATCGACCTGGAGGTGGAGCCAACCGAGACACCCGGGCTCTTTACGGTCCGCCTGGAGGCCCGCTATCGGGTCGGGAGCACCATCCATCAGCGGCAGGTCGAGTCCAAGATCTGGAGCCCATGATCAGGCCACGGACAAAGGGATTCAGCCTTATCGAGCTCGTGGTCACGTTACTGCTCGTCGGACTCATCCTGTTGATGGCGGTCCAGCTCTTGATCGAGGTCGAAACCACGTTTGTCCAGTGGCGACGCACTCTCCCCGACCCGGTGCCCCAATTCGCCATTCAGCTCCTGCGCAGCGATATCCAGCGCTCCCGCGCAACGGGTGGCATGCCGGGCAACGGTCCCCTGGCGCTGCGACAACCCGATGGCAGCACTATCGGCTATGACAACCACTTCGGACGTCTTGTCCGCACCGTCATTGCCGCGGACGGCACGTTGCAGGGAGAACGGACGCTCATGCGGGGCGTCGACCTCTGGAGCTGGAATGAAGCCTTGGGTCTGGTGGAGGTCCAGATCGCCTATCGGCGCCATCGCGATCCCGGTAGCCGACGACGTGGAGGGGTGGGTGCGTTGCGGAGTCCCGGCCCGACGCTGGAGACCCTTACGCTTCGCTTCACCCAGCGATCTCGCCCAGGGAGGAGGGTGTGGTGAACAAGCGAAGGTCCGGCCACGCTCTGCTGGTAGCTCTGATCGTCCTCGTATTGGTGGCCTCAGCTGGAGCCCTGGTGGCGACTCATTTCGGCGTCCGGGCACGCCTGCTCGCGCAGGAAGCCCGGCGCATCCATCTGGCGGCCATGGCAGATGCAGTGATTTCCGAGAGTCTGGCTCACCTCGCTCAAAGTTCCACCTTCGCCGGGGTGTCCAACCAGGAGTTCGGCGGCGGCACGATCTCCAGCGAGATCAGTTCCTTACCCGACAACCGGCGAGAGATTCTCGCCTCTGCCAGCTATCGTGGCTGGACTCGCCAGGTTCGAGTACAGGTCTGGTTGAAGACCGGCGGACTCGAAGTGGAGTCCTGGTCGCCGCTGCCCCTTGCCAATCGGTAATCCGGGCCCTTACTGCAGATACCCCAGCGCTTCCAACTCTTTCTGAAGCTCCTCGGTCAACGGGATCTCTTCATCAGCTTCCGCTTCTCCCTCGGCCGCCAGTTTGGCGTCCAGAAGCTCCGATAACGAGGCGACTCTGGCTGGTAGCTCGGCAGCCAGATTGGTGGTCTCTGCCGGATCGTGGACCCGGTCGAACAGCTGCAGGGTGGTGGTGCCGTCTTTGTCGATCCGGCGGATCAGCTTCCACTTGCCGTCCACCACGCTGTGATAGAGCGGGAACCCACTCAAGAAGAGGTGGGAGTAGATCTGGCCCTGCCGATCGCTCCTGCCCAGCATGCTCCGGCCCTGCACGATCTCGGGAGTCTCGAGACCAAGGTAGTCGAGAATCGTGGGCAAGAGATCGATGTGCTGGACCTCCTCTTTCACCCTCTTGCCTTTCGTCTGCCCAGGGAACTTGATGATCAGGGGAATGTTCAGTGTCTCTGCGTGCAGGTTCTCACCGTGACGCCAGCGGCCGTGTTCCCTGAACTCCTCGCCATGATCGGAGGTGAAGACGATCAGGGCATCGTCGTAGAGATCTCTCTCCTGCAGGATCTCGAGCAGATGTCCAAAGCTCTCGTCGTTTCGGGCGACCTCGCCGTCATATCGGTCAGACAGGAATGGCAAGGCTTCGAGGGGCCACCTCCAGCGGGGCTCCCAGCTCGGAATCTGATGGTCGTTTGGCGCGAACTGCGACCTGAAAGGTTGGGACGGCTGGTAAGGCGCGTGGGGATCCATGGTGTGGATGTAGATCATCCAGGGATCGTCAACGCTGAGACCGTCCAGCCACTCCGCCGCCATCTGGTTGTACTCCCCGGAGGGACGTTTGACCTTGCGGACGAAGTGGTCGAATCCCTGTCCAAAGCCGTAAGCGAGCGTGACCTGCGGATTGCCGACAAAGGCGGCCGTTTGGTAGCCCGATTCATCGAGACTCTCCACCAGCGTCTCGAACTCCTCCGGCAGCTTGTGCTTCCACCCCGTGGCACCGTGGGTGGGTGGCCACACACCAGTGAAGAGCGAAGCCATAGAGGCCCGGGTCCAGCTCGACTGCCCGATGGCGTTCTCGAAGACGGTCGCCTCCGCGGCGAAGGCATCGATCTGGGGGCTGGTTGGCCGCGAGTATCCATAACAGCCGAGACGGTCCTGGCGGAGAGTATCCACGAGGTAGATGACTATGTTGGGACGACGTGAAGCCCCGCCGATCGCATCACCGAGATCTCTATCGCCGTCACCGCAAGCGAGAACCGTGACCGCCAGCAGAATGAAAACTGCAAAAGAGTCGAAGCGCGCCATCGATCGATGACTCTAACGCAAGGCCGGCCGGGGAGCGGAGAAAGGGGACCGTTTGAGTGCCCCTGGAGCTGTCTTCTACCCTGCTGGGCTGGGCTCGTAATAGCCTGGCGGGAAGATGAGCCTCGTGTCACCGACCGGATTCTCGAGCTTCACATCGACTCGACGGTACCGCCCTTCAGGCTTGGAGAAACGTGGTTCGAAAGTGAGAACGTAGGTCGCTCCAACTGGAGCCAAGGTGTCACGCATCTGCCGCACGGCGTCCCCCGTGGCCGGGATCATTTGTCCACCGGTCTTCTCCGCCATGAGCACCAGACCATTGGGACCTCGGGCTCCCCTCTCGACGCCCGGAATATCTGCTGCCGATTCGAGCCGGATGGCCTGTATCGGCACCCCTAAGCGCTTGTAACAGGAGAGCATCTCGAAGAACGCGGTCTCGACCACACCACCGCCGTACCGGCCGGCACTGTTGACAGCCGAAACCTGTCCCCTTGCAGAAGCTTCCGACTGTGCGGTCAGCGATGCCTGATCTAGTCTTTGGGTGGCCTGATTGCCCAGGATCACCGAACTGTCGAAGCCCTCCGAGAAGAGCACCACCTGAGAGTTGCCAGGCATGAATCGCGCCAAACGCTCGAGCATCGATAATGAGCGGACGAGTCCCAGAATTCGGCCCTGCTCTGTTTGCACGATTCCCTTCGCCGACTCCGTGCCTCGCGCCCGAGAGGTGACCAGGTCGTCGCCGGTCACGAGTGGGCCAGCTGCCAGCGATCCGCCGGAGACCCGCCTTGCCTCCTCTTCGCGCAGTGAATCCAATGCTTCCGTGATCTCTTGTCGTTCGGCCGTTGGATTGAGCTCGACCCTCAGGCCAGACGAGGCTTCGTGGGTCGCGATCACAACTCGATCGCTGGGTAGCAGAGACCCTGAAAGCAGCTCCTGGGCCAGGTCTGTTGCCCGGACCACTAAGACCGGTTCAGTGAGCTCGAGATCGAAGAGAAACAGCAACAGTCGACCTGCGGCCTCCGGAATACGGCCGCCCTCCATCTCCAAGTCCACCTCGATGAGGTCTGCAATCGGCGCCTCTCTACCCTTGTCGCGGACACGGAAGCTCTCCGCAGTCAGGCCACGAAGTGGTTCGCCGTCGCTCTGAACCTCCAGTCGAAGAGCGATCACCTCGGTGGGTTGCTCCGGGGTCGACTCTCCAGCGAAAAGGGGGAGGAGCGCCATCTGCAGAGCCACTGGAAGACTGACCTTCCTGAGCGTCTGTACCAACGACTTGTTCATATCGCTCCCCTTCCCGTCCTCAGGGGTGCAAAAACTCTGCCGGACTGACGGTGCGGATCGCTCACTCGAGGCGAGTAAAGGTCGGATTGGGCTCCCGCAAGTTCTTACAGCGCAAGACATCCTCGTAGCGAACCATACGACCCTGACGGTAGATGCGAATGGGCTCCTCCTCTTCGCACCGCACGAAGAGCATCTCGAGCTGTTCTCCGATCTTGCCCTTCTCATCAGTCAAAAACAGCATGTCGGACCCCTTCAGGCTCTCCGGCGTGTGCCAATACATGGAGGCCAGACCATGTAGTCCACGGCCCATGATCCTGCCCAGACGGCTCTCGAACTCGCCACCGCTGTCGAATCCCACGAGATGGGTAATGGTGTAGCTGTCAGAGGCCACCAGCTCACCCGGCTGGAGCCGATTTCGGACCTCCTCGACCACCTCGTTACCACCGTACAGGTACGAGATCGGGCTGTTTGCGATGCGCTCGTCCGAGCGCTTGGCAATAGCGGGAATCCTCAGCAGGATGTCGGGCTGGGACACCAGGAACAGCGCCGGCAAACAGAGTACCAGGCAAAAGACAGCGGCCGCGATGGTCATCCAACGCCGCCCTGGAATCTCGATCATCGCCACAACCACCACACCCAACGCCAGCGCCGGGGCGCCCCAGTGAGCTCCAACCCTTTGCTTGATCGAGATCAAGCTCCAGAAGACCAGCGGCGTCAGGGTGGCCACCCGGTAGACCGACCACCCGGCTCCCTCGCGTCCGCGTGAATACCAGAGCGCCATCAGAATGGCGACAAAAAGGAACGGCGTGGCAAACCCCATGTTGGCGCCGATGAACTCCAGGATGTGCTTGGGGCCCTGCAGGAGATCCCACTCACTACCCAGGAGGGAGAGCAGATTGCTAAAGCCCCTCCCCGACTCTCCCATGCCGCTGTGTCGGCCGGTGAACTGAAACAGGAGGTTGTCCCAGTTGTGCTGCCACCCCCAGATCCAGATGGGTAGAGTCAACAGGAGAGACGCCCCCGCAGCTAACCAGGGTGTCGAAGTCCGTAGATCGGCCCGCACTTCCTTCTGCCGCAGGGCCGGGATGAGGGCGGCGGCCACGATGACCACCGGAAACTTGGCCAAGAATCCCAACCCACAGGCGATGCCAAAACCCCACCAGGCCCGTCTTTCTCCCTGGGCGACGGCCACCACCGCCCAGGTGGCCCCAACGTAGGCCGTCACCATGGCGACGTCGGTGGAAGCGTACGAGCTTGCCAGGAAGTAGATGGGCATGATCTGCAGCAGCAGATAGGCCCAGGTCGTCTGGCGATAATCACCCCCCAGCCGTCGAACCAGAGGAATCAAGAACAGGGCCAGCAGCACGCTGGCCAGGATGGCCGGAGCTCGCACGGCCAGAGCCGTTTCCCCCAGGACGGCCCGAAAGGGGACCATAGCCCAGATCACCAATGGCGGCTGGTCGAAGTAACTCCAGTCGAGATGTCGGGAACAGTCCCAATAGTAGGCCTCATCCCCGGATAGGGGAAACAGAGCGGACCCGATGACACGGATCAGCGTCAGCACACCGACAACAAGAAGATATCGCTTCACTGGACCTGGGCGGGTTTCTGTTTGGCCGAGTCTTCCAGCTCCCGGGCCTCACGGCTGAGCTGCTGTTTCAGTGCCCGCAGCTCACGCAGGGTTTCCAGAACCGTTGAGACTTTCACCGTAGTGCTGCCCAGCTCTCGCGGCTTGTGGCGCACCCCAACCTGCGTCCAGGTCAGACCGGCCATCTTGGCCCGGGCGTAGATCTCAGCATCGATGAGAAAGCCTTCGCTGGACAGCTGAACCCGTTCGAAGTACGAACGGCGGAAGAGCTTGAATGCACAGTTGACGTCTCGCACCCGAATGCCGAGGGACCAACCCTGTAGACGGTTGTAGACCCCTGAGGTGATGAATCGGATGAACCGATCCTGCCGGCCGATACGATAGCCGGTCACCATGTCCACCTCGACCAGTTTCGGATAGAGGTCGGCGATGTCGTGCAAGTCGAACTGGGCGTCGGCATCGGTGTAGAACACCGCCTCATACCGACATTCGGCAAATCCACGAATCAGTGCCTGGCTGTAACCAGCGTTCTCCGGCTGGGTCGCGATCCGCACCCTGGAGTCCCTTTGAGACCATTCCTGAAGGATCTCCGGGGTCCTGTCGGTGGAGCCGTCATCGACAACTACCAACTCCCAGGCTTCGCACAAGTCATCGAGGGCCGTAACAGCCTTCGCCACTGCCACGGGCAAGACCTCCTGCTCGTTGTAGGCAGGCATGACCGCAGAGAGTTCGGGAATCGACTTCGACATGTCCCCCTCGCCGTTGCGCAACCTATCAGATCGCTCCCCACCGACACCACGTCGGCGAAGGCGATATCCAAGCCTCGAGGTTGGCCGCCGATCAGGAGGCGTGCAGCTGTTCGATCTGCTCGAGCATCTCCGGCGACTCGGACGGTGCCAGCAAGCCTCCCAGAGTCATGGCCACCGTGCTCACAGCGAGCGCCGCCACCACCGGTGCCACGGCTATTTCGATGACATCGAAGTAGACCAGAACATAGGTAGCCGCCCCGGTGACCAGAGCGGCCACCCCCCCGACAAGATTTGCCCGTTTCCACCACAGACCGGCAATGGTAGGCACGAATAGGCTCGCACTGAGCAGACCGACTCCCGCAGTGTAGAACTGGCTGATGAGCTCGGGTGGCGAGATGGCCCAATAGAGGGCGAGCAGGCCAATCAGCCATGCGGATCCGATTCGAATCATCGCCAGCGTGCTCTCACTGGCTCGGGCTCTCAGAAAACTCCCCAGGATGTCGTGGGCAATGGCCGAGCTGCAGGCCAGCAGCAAGGCATCCGTCGTCGACATCACGGCCGCCAGCACTGCCGCCACGGCAACACCGCGGATCACCGGCGGAAACTCGGCTTCCATTACCCTGAGGAACACCTGATCGGCATCTTCGAGGCCAGGAAACTGCAGCTTGCCCACCGGCACGATGGCCAGCACGGCCGTCAGGATCATCACGCTGTACGCGAGCATGGCCAGATTGAGGGATAGCCGTGCGCCATCGGCATCCTTGGCCGTGAAGACCCGCATGACGATATGGGGGATCACCGGAATCGCCGTCGCCCAGATGACGAAGTAGCCCAGATAGCTGGCCACAGGTTGTTCGGACACCTGGCCCAGCTCTGGCGCCACCGACGTGGCCTGCTGCATGAGCTCAGCGGGCGAGCCCAGTCGCCACATCATGGCCATGGCGGTCCCGACAACGACTACCAGCATGAGCATGCCCTGGATCACATCGGTCCAGGTAATGGCGAGCATGCCACCAAAGGAGACATAGATGACAAATACGAGCGTGGCGATGACCAGGGCTGTGTCGTAGGGAATCCCCAGCAGGGCATTGGCGGTGATTCCAGCCGCCTTGAGCTGCGCCACGATGTAGATGGTGAACGCGATGACGATCACGCTGGGCACCAGATAGCGTACGACCACGCTCGGATAGCGGAAGGCCAGGAAGTCGGTGATGGTGTACTTGCCGAAGTTCCGTAGCTGTTTGGCGACCAGCATCGACGCCAGGGGAAAGCCAAGCACGGCCCCTGCAAACAGGGCCAGGGTCGCTGGGATCCCTTGCGAGTAAGCAAGGCCCATGACACCGATAATGGAGCCGCCGCTGGCCAGGCTCGCCATGATTGCCATCGAATTGATGGTGGTTCCGATCCGGCGACCCGCCACCCAGTACTCGTCCCTCGACCCCAGGACCCTTCGCGAAGCGTAGATCCCGATGCCGACACAACCGGCGAGATAGAGGACGACCAGGAATCGCTCGACAAGCACCGGCCGACCTACTTTCGACGGCGCTTCGAGACAAAGACAGTGAGCGCGAGTGCCGGCGAGATCACCATCAGCGCCGCCATCAGCCAGCCGAAGACCGCCATGCCCGCCACCTCGATCGTGCGCCAGAGGGGAAGAAACGAGAAGACGCTGAAGAGGATCAGAAAGACGAGGGTAGCCACCTCGCCTCGACCCATGCGGAAGAACGATTTCACCGTGCCAGAAGAGTACCCCAGGGGCCCCGACAGATGGAATCCTGCTGGCTAACGTTGATCAGGCACCCGTGGGTGCGGACATGCCTCGGGCGATGTTGCGGACCTCCGAGTCCACATCCTTGGTGAACTCGGCCAGCTGCACCTGGGCTTCGGGAGTGCCGATGGCAGCCAACGCACGAGCAAACTCTCTACGCAAGCCGCGGGGGTATGCCGGAAGCAGTCTCATGACCTGCCGTTTGCCAAGTAGCTCGCCGAGGATCGGTACCGCCTCAGCGAGTCGCCAACGGGCCAGGGCCGCGGTGATTGCAGCCAGAATCTCCTGGTTCTTCGACTGACCGAGCAATGTCAGAACCTTCCCTTTCGCCTCGCTCAGATTCCACTCGCCGAGGTAGTAGATACCACGGCAGACCAGCTCTGGGGACGCCGAATCAAGGAGCGATCCGATGACCTGGACCTGGATCGTTCTCGGTTGTCGTTGAAGTGTCTTGATCGCCTCCCCCAGGACGCCAGGATTGCGGACCTGAACAGCTCTCGAGAGGTCACCGATGAGATTCGTCGACAAACAATCGAGGACGCCGATCACGCGACGGGCCACCACCGGCTTGTCGCCGTGAGTGATGGACACCAGAGCCAAGCCCAGCGTTTCGCCACCGATCTCCTTCAGCAGCCGCGCCACGATACGACGCGCTCGGAGATCGTCGGTCTCGCGTAGAAAGGTCACCAGGATGGGTCCCGCATCCGAGCCGATCTCACGCAGCAGATTCAAGGCCTCCTGGTCGGGCTTCTCGGGCATTGCCAACAGGTCGGCGAGGAGCAGCTGAACGGTACCGCCAGTGGTGATATTGGAGAGGGTCTCCGCCCCCTCAACTGCCAGCTCGCTCTCCTCATCGTCGAAGGCCTGACACTGTCGGATGAACCGCAAGACGGTTCTCGCACTGGCCAGGTGTTTGGTCTGGACGAAGGTCTCGAACTTCTGTTCGGCCGGCCCGAGAAGGCTCTTCTTACCCACTGGGTCGCGCTCCGACCGGATCTGCAGCAGATAATCATCCGAATCAGAGACGGGTGCCTGCGGCTCGGCGTTGAATGCCCGGACCAGATCCCCATACTCGACTCGGGTCTCCTCATCGCCGGATTCCAGCAGCTTCCTCAGCAGGTCGGACACCACCGGCACCAGCTCCACGATCTGGGCGTTCACGACGGCGTCGGCTTCGAGTTGTCCGACCAGCGCCTTGAAATCCTCGGGTGACAACTGGAGATCGCGAGGCGAACCTCCGCGCTCCGCCTGTTGGCTCGCATCCCTGTCGAAGTCGAGCTGCGAGGCCTCCTGTGCCAGACCCTCCATCTCCGCCGCCGAAACAACTCGGATGACTCCGGACCGCCTTCGTGGGACCTCGGTTGCGCTCACCGGAGCGTTCGCCACCCCCTCGGCAGGCACGTAGACGCGGTCGCCGAAATCGACATTTTCGATCTGCTGTTTCTCGAGCAGGGCTTCCCAGGCTTCGGGGTCGCGCTCGACAGGTTCATCTGATGCCAGCTGCGAGACCAGAAACGCTGCTTCGCGCTCGGTCATCCCCTGGCGAATGGTGAACCCTCGAATATCGCGGGTTTTGAGCTGATCCAGAAGGCCCTGGACGAGAAACTCCTGTCTCTTCGCCGGATATGGGACGCCATTGACGACCAGCGTGTCCTCGACAGAGGCCAGACTGATGACTTCAGCATGCTCGAACACACTTTCGAGTTGACGGTGGAGATCCCCGAAGGCGGCCTCGGCAATGGGGCTGCCGTCAGGATACATCCACAGGCTCTTGGTGGCCTGGGCGATGGCTCTCAGGGTGTCATCGAGTGTGGGCCAGGCCGCTTCCGGCAACGGCACAGCGGCCTCGGTAATGCGCCGACGGCGGTGCTTGGGCACCTCGGTGGCATCCCATGAACCCGCGACGATGATGGGGGGGGTGGAGGATCGGGCGGCATCCAAATACGTTCTGGCTTTCTCGAAGACCTCACCACGCTCGAAATGGTAGGCCAGCCGGCTGGCCAGCACACCGACCAGGGAACCGGCTCGATGCTCCTCGATCTTGCCGATCTCCCGATGGGCTCTTGTCCGTTCGACCTCGTCCATCTGTTTGTAGGCTTGATCGCGGAAGGCCGAGCTGGCAAAGCGAATCTTGCTCAGATCCCCCTGCCTGCCACCACGAACTAGACCCTGATCCCGAGCCTTGTCCAGAAAGTCGAGGATTTCGCCTTCGTTCTTACCAAGCAAAGCCTGCAAGACTTCCGGCGTGAAGGAGTTGCCGATCGCCGAGGCACGGGAGATCCCTTGACCGACCTCCTCATCGAGGAGCGAAATCCGGCGTCCGATGGCCTCTTCTAGGGTGGATGGCAGTTCTTCCCGCTCAAGAGGCTGAACAAACCACTCACCACCACGCCGGGTGATCTTCTTCTTGGCAATTCCAATGCGCAGGATCTCTTCCACAAAGAGCGGGTTGCCAGCCGTGATCTCCTGTACCAGCTCAGCAAACTCCGATGGGGCGTGGTGATTGGGTAGCAGAACCGAGACCAGGACCTCGGTGGAATCCCCGGGCAGCGGGCCCAGGGGGTGGTGATCGAACCAGGGGCGCCTCTCGAGGGACTCCAGGAACGCGCTACCCGGGGAGGTCTCTACGTTACCCTCGTTGCCTCGGTGGGCAGACACAACCCCGATCGGGAGCCTCTCCTCCTCGATGATGAACCGCAGGAGCTCCGAGCTATGGGAATCGAGGTAGGCTGCACCATCGATAAGCAGTAGCCACTTCTGCCCCTGACAAAGGAACTTCATGGTCCTCTCGAGTGTCTTCCGAATGGTCTCAGCCGAAGGCGCTGATGTACTCTGTTCCGGCTCGAGCCAAGGCGGAATCACTTCAGGAGCGTGGGCCTGAAGAAAAGTCAGCAGCGCCTCATCCGATTTTTCGAACAGATTATCGAAGATCTTCGGACGCCGACTGGCGATCTCAGAGAGGAGCATGGCCATGCCTGCAAAGGGCTGCCTCGCCATGTCTTCCAACAAGTCGACGAGGACACAGGAGATCCCCGACTCGGGCGCCAGACGGAGAGCTTCATGGAGCAGGCGACTCTTGCCAATACCCGCCGGCCCACTCAATGCGGTCCATGTTCCGGTGCCCATACCCAGCAGCTCGCACAGACTCGCCAGCGTCTCTATCTCGTCCTGCCTGCCAACCAGTGTCTTGCTGGGAAAGGTCCGAAAGCGGTCGATCTCGTCCTCGAGCCCCGCGGGCAGCTCGCCGGAGAGCGTGACGCAGTTGCGCCCCGACTTCTTCGAGGCATAGAGGGCCTTGTCGGCCGCCGCCATCAACTCCTCGCCACTCGTACCATCCTCCGGGAACGTCGCCACGCCGATGCTGAATGAGAGCACCACGTCGAGAGGTTGCTGTTCCTCCTTGGACACGAACTCTTTGTCAGCCATGGCATGCCGAAGCCGTTCCACCAGCTCGCCCGACTCCGTCTTTGATCGACTGGGAAGCACCAAGACGAACTCATCGCCGCCATAGCGAATGGCCCGGTCCTCGCCACCGAGCAGGCCTTCGATAAGAGCCCCGGTTTCGGCCAGAACCAGATCGCCCGTCAGGTGACCATGAGTGTCGTTGACCTGTTTGAAGTAATCGAGGTCGACGATGGCCAGCGACAGTTCGGCCCCGGCCTCAGTGACCTCGCCCCAGCCTTCACCAAATAAGCGATAGAGAAAGCGTCGGTTGCGCAGTCCGGTCAAATCGTCCGTATAGACCAGATCTGTGGCCACGGCGGAGCTGGGATGTGGATGTACGGCCATTACAATCACTCACCGCTACGCGGTGTGATCCTCCAGATACCAGTGTAGGGAAGATCGCGGCTGAGGGCTGTGAATCACGCCACGAGCCGTCTATCGAGTCGACGCCATTTCTTGCCCCGAGACGATCAGGTCTCTTCCAAAACCCACTGCGATGCACGACGGGCAAGCTCGGCACCATTGCGTAGAGCCAGCTTCTCGCGGATCCTCTGGCGGTAGGTCTCGACGGTCTTGACGCTCAGATTCAGCCTGGCGGCGATCTCGCGGGTCGTCAGACCCCTTCCGATACAACGGAAGACTTCCAATTCGCGATCGGAGAGGGATTCCACCGACCGGTAGTCCGGCTCGTCTTCATGCCGGATCATCTGGCTGAGCAGTTGCTCCGACATCTCCTGGCTGAGATAGATCCTGCCTTCGAGTACGCGTCGAATGGCGTCGATGATCTGGCGCGCCGCGTTCTCCTTGCTGACAAAGCCCAGAGCACCGGCGCGCAGGGAGCGCCTGGCATAGAGGCTCTCGTCGTGCATGGACGACACCAGCATGCGTATGGAGCTGTCCATCGATCTGATCCTGCGGATGAGTTCCAAACCATCGCTGTCCTTGAGCGAGATGTCGATAACGGCGATGTCCGGTTCCCGGGACTCGACCAACTCCAGGGCATCCTGGACGCTTTCGGCCTCCCCGCAGACCACCAGATCGGGCTGCTGGGAGATGAGGGCCCGCAATCCCTCGCGCACGATGGGGTGGTCGTCGACGATGAGGACCCGGTGCGGGTGGCTACTCAATTGAGCGCTCCGCCGTCAATGTGCAGGTGACCAATGTGCCTCCCTCGGCAGGCTGCTCGACCTTCAGGGTGCCACCGATCACCTCCGCTCTGAACACCATGATCTGTCGCCCCACTCCGGGTGACGAGGCCGAACTACCAACACCGACGCCGTCATCGAGGATCTTCAGATTGAGGAGCGAACCCTCCTGCTCCAGGCTGATGCGAATCTCCCTGGCACGACTGTGCTTGAGGGCGTTGGTGATGGATTCCTGGGCGATCCGATAGAGCTGGGTCGCAACGGCATCATTGTCAACAACCACTTCCTGGTCGCAGGATGCGGAACAGTGGACTTCCTCGAGGCTGTTGACCTGGTCGGCCAGAGAACGCAAGGCCGCGGCCAGGCCTTTGCCGGTGACCTCCACCGGAATCAGACCCTTGGAGAGACTACGGACCTTGCTCAGGGTCCTCTCCAGACCCTCCACGATGCGCTCCGCCTCTGTGGCCGCCGCGGGCTCGCACTTTTCCAGAGTGGAGCCCAGACTCTGGGCAAGGTATCCCAGTCCCAGAAGCTCCTGGCCGATGACATCGTGGAGCTCCTGGCCGATCCGACGCTGCTCCAGCATCGCCGTCCGCAAGAGCTGCTCCAGCTCGGCAAGCGCTGTGTTTCTAGTGTCTGATTCGATCACATGCGCAGTCTACTATCGCTCTTGTGGGAGTTTCCCTTATAGCAGATTCCTCCTTCTCCCGATTGCGCGATATCGGCTCCGCGAGATCCAATAGTCCTTGTAATGCCGTTAGCGACGGGACGAGTTTCGGAGTAGCAGCTTATGGCGTCTTTTCAACTTGCATAT
>Ga0255052_10001968_pt1 | contig 15050 bp, 15 predicted proteins | sample JV7_2_21_MG_FD_188632 | JGI IMG/M metagenome (GOLD analysis project Ga0255052, IMG submission 188632) | Seawater microbial communities from Jervis Inlet, British Columbia, Canada - JV7_2_21 | ecosystem: Environmental > Aquatic > Marine > Inlet | place: Canada: British Columbia | collected...
AATACGAGGACTATCTGCCCGAGTACTTGGGCCGGCTTCGCCAGTGGGTTAACGAAGGCGGAACCGTCGTTGGTATTCGTCAGGCCGCGCACTGGCTGCGTAATAACGTGCTCGATTACGTGGAGCCGCTGGAAGGCGAAATAACGATCCCCGAGGACGTCGGGACAGAGTCCGGCCACGACCCGTTGCTGACGGGGGACGAGGAGCCGGCGCGTTTCGACTACGGCGATAAGCAGGCCCGTGATGCAGTAGACGTTATCGGCGGCACGATCTTCGGCGGTGACCTGGATATTACTCACCCGCTCGGCTTCGGCTACAGCCGACGAGAAATCGCATTGCACAAAAACACGAAAGAGATAATGGCCCGTCCGATCAACCCTTATGCCACCGTGATTGTCTATGGCACGCCGCCCGTACTATCCGGGTATGCATCGAGCGCCAACCAGGACGCGCTTTCCGACACCGCCGCATTGATCGCCGAGCGCAGAGCAAACGGCAGCATTATCCTGTTTGCCGATGACCCGAATTTTCGCGCCATATACTATGGCGCCAACAAGTTGTTCCTGAATGCGCTGTTTTTCTCCAAAGCGTTTGAACCTCCACCACTGCCATAGATGCGTCTGCACCTTACATTGCTGTTGCTCGGTGCTAACGCCCTTGCCGAACCCGGTGCCGTGTACCTGGCAAATGCCGGCGTGCTAGTGACGCGTGGCGAGACCAAGATTGCCTTCGATCCGCTGGCGCAGCAAAGTTACGGCCAATATCAGACTCTGCCGAGGGAGATTCGGGACGGCCTCATTAACGGCGTGGCGCCGTATGACGGCATCGATGCCGTGCTGATCAGCCACCACCATGGCGATCACTTTTCACCCGAGGACATGCTGCAATTGCTGCGGGAGCAGACCGGCATGCATTTGTTCGCACCGGCTCAGGCGGTCTCCGCCATGGCCGCCCTTGCAGGCGCGGACGAAGACGGCATTTTCAGCCGTGTGACCGCCATCCGCCTCGAGTATCGCCAGGCGCCGGTTTCCATCGCCGCCGGTGAGCTGCTGGTCGAAGCAGTGCGAATTCCTCATTCCGGCTGGCCGTCGAGCATGAACGACGTTGAAAATATCGCTTTCCGGGTGACCCTGGACGAGGTAACGACGGTCCTGCACCTGGGGGACGCGGACACCAGCGACGTGCATTTCGCGCAGGATCCCGACTTCTGGGATGGCCGCCATACCGATCTCGCGTTGCCGCCGTACTGGTATTTCCTGTCGGCCAGCGGCCGCAGGGTGCTGGCGGAGCGGCTCCGACCCGGTCACGCGATCGGCGTACACGTACCGGAGAAAATGCCGGACGATCCCGCCGCGAGGCCACCTGAATTCATGGGCTACGACCTGTTCACCGAGCCGGGCGAGACCCGCATCATCGACGCCAGCGACGTAACCTCGCATTGAAACGCCTGACGCTCTGCCTCTGTCTGCTACTGGCGCTGCCTGCCGTTGGGTCGCAGACCCAGTACATGACGCGCAATCAGCAAATGTGCGACGACAGCGGCAATTTCTGTATGAGCGCTACGCTTTCATACCGGCCGAATCCGCGGCTTCTGCGTATCCGGGGCCGAGTGCAGAAAGCGCCGGGACCCGGCCTCTTGCAGATCAGCGTGCTCGGCGCAAACAGGCTGAATCATGTACGGCGGGCGTTGCTGGAGGTGCGCCTGCGCGGCCGCAACAGCGAAATCGTGCGACACGAGATGATCCCGGACGCCCCGGATGTGTACAGCTGGGAGCTGGCTGGAGTGACCTACCGGACCGACCAGCAATAGCGGCCCGTCGCCAGGTCCGGAACTTCGGCGCGGCAATTTAATCACATTTGAAATCACTGCCGATCCGGTTCACCATGCCCCGTTCCGTTCCGCGCCGGGCGCATTATCCGGGCCGGCAACCAAGCTACCGATATACAGGACCCGACATGAATATTTCCCGTTCATTTCTTATTCTGGCATCCACTGCGCTCATCGCAGCCTGCGGAGCGCCGCAAGACACCGAGGTGGCGACAACGCTGCCGATTCGTTACTCCACCATCGATCTCGCCGATCTCGACAATGCCGAGCAGTTGACGGCATTTTGCGCCGAGGAAGAGGCGGCGCTGCGCGACCACATGGCAGAGATCGAGGCTGCAACCGCTGCGCCGACCGTGGAGGGCTACCTGGAACCCCTCAACAGCCTAGCGACCAGCCTGAGCAATATATCCAGTACGGCCCAGAGCCTGAGTGGCGTGCATCCCGATAAAGCCGTACGCGATGCTGCCGAAGCCTGCGCACAGTCGCTTGCCAGTATCGGCACCGACCTTGGTCTGTCACGTCCGATCTACGAGGCTATGAGCAGCGTGGATCTGGCCGACGCGGACGATACCACCCGATTCGCCGTCGAAAAGTCCCTGTTGGGTTTTCGCCTGTCGGGCGTGGATAAGGATGAAGCGACTCGGGATCGTATTCGCGAACTCAGCAATGAACTGGTTGCGATCGGCCAGGAGTGGGATCGTAATATTCGTGAAGACGTCCGTTATCTCGAACTCGATTCAGCCGCCGACCTCGTCGGGCTGCCGGAAGACTACATCACTGCACGCCAGCCGAACGAAGACGGCAAGATACTCATCTCGACGCAATATCCCGACGTGATCCCGTTTTTCAAATACTCGGAACGCGATGACCTGCGCAAGGAGATGCTGACGATCTACAATAATCGCGCCTATCCGCAGAATGTTGCCGTGTTGCGCAGTTTAATGGAGGGTCGCCACGAGTTGGCGCAGCTCATCGGCTACGACAACTATGCGCAGCTCATTACCGCGGACAAGATGGCGGGTTCTCCCGAGCAGGTCGAGACCTTCCTGTCCGAGCTGAAGAGCTATACAGAGGAGGGGCAGCAGCGCGAATACGACATTCTGCTGGCGCGGCTGCAGCAGGATATGCCCGAGGCCGAGCGAGTGGCGCCGTGGCAGCGCAGCTTTGTGATGGAGAAGGTGCAGCGCGAGCAATATGACGTCGATTCCAAGGTTGTACGCGAGTATTTCAGTTACAACGCGACCCGCGACGGCATTTTTGCACTGGTACAGGACCTGTTTCAGGTTCGCATCGAACCCTGGGAAACCCATACCTGGCAGGAAGATGTGGAGGCCTATCAAATGCTGGATGGCGACGAGGTCATCGGCCGCTTCTACCTCGATATGCACCCGCGCGAGGGCAAGTTTCAACATGCGGCCATGTTTCCGTTCGTCAACGGCATTGAAGGCAAGCAGTTGCCTGTCGCCGGCCTGATCTGCAACTTTCCGTCCGGAGACGGCCCGATGCAACACACCCAGGTGGTCACGTTCCTGCACGAATTCGGACACCTGATTCACTGGATGTTTGCGGGCCACCATCGCTGGGCGAACGTCAGCGGCATCGCCACCGAGTGGGACTTTGTAGAGGCTCCGTCGCAGATGTTGCAGGAGTGGGTCTGGGACTACGACACGATTGCAGGTTTCGCCAGGAACAGTGAAGGCGAAGCACTGCCGGAGGACCTGCTTGCACGGATGACCGCAGCGCGCGACTTCGGGCTGGGTATAGGGACCCGGCGGCAGCTGCGATTCGCTGCACTGTCGATGGCTCTCTATAACAACGATCCCGGCGAGATCGATGTCGAAGAACTTGACCGGCGGCTGGTCTCGGAGTTCACCGCTTTCGAGCCGATGGAAGACACGCACTTCTATACTGCCTTCGGACACCTGAACGGCTACTCGGCCATCTACTACACCTACCAGTGGTCGCTGGCTATCGCGACCGATATGTTTACCCGCTTCAAGGAACAGGGTCTGCGGGATGTCGAGGTTGCGCGCAGCTATCGCGACAAGGTACTGGCCGGTGGCGGTACCCGCCCGGCCGGCGATCTTGTGACCGATTTCCTGGGACGCGACATCAGCTTCAAACCGTATGCGGATCGCTTGAGCGGTGCCGCGAACAGCGGCACGGATTAGCAACCACGCTGTCGAAAAGAACTGTAGGAACGCCTCCCGAGGCGCGAATCGCGGGCCGGGGCCCGCTCCTACATGACCGTGCCAAAAGTATCCCTGTGGGAGCGGCCCGCTTTATTTCGACGGTTTACGAATTGCCGGATCACGCATTTCTATGGAGCCGTTGAAGGTTGAGCCTTCTTCCAGAGCCACTTTCGGCGCGATGATGTTGCCTTTCACCTGGCCGCTTTCCCGCACCGTCACACTCACCGTGGCGCGCAGGTCGCCCTTGACATTGCCTTCGATGAATATCTTGGTCGCATTGACGTTAGCCAGCAGGTGACCGTTCGGTCTTAGCGTAAGGCAGCACTTTCCCTGGTTGATCTTGCCCTCGACGGTGCCTTCGATGATCAGGTCTTCGCCGGCCGACAACTCACCCTTGAAGTGCAGCGATTCCCCGATGACGGATACCGTATGTTTGCCGCTTACCGGGTCGGGCGCATTGAATCCCTGCTCCCTGTTGCCCATCGTAAACGCGGGCTTGCCGGGGCTGCTTTCGGGCTGGCTTGACGGCCGGTCTTTGCGTACACCATCGGGTACTTCTTTGAACGGGATAACCTGTGAATCGGTCAGGGACTCATCGTCCTTGAAATCCGGGGCTTGCATAATTTCTGTGTCGCTCACGACTGGACTCCTTTAATCGATCAGGCCGCGCTCACTGAGCGCTTCTTTTCCGGTGACGGTTTCTTGACCGACTCGACGGCATTGCTGTCCCGGGCGTCGGCTTTCGTCTCTGTGCTGACTTCTGGCGCCATGCTTTGCGCCGGCTCTTTGCCCGTCATATCGATCTTGCCGTTGAACGTCGAGCCTTCGAGCAGCGATACGGTCGGGCTGTAAATGTTGCCCTCTACGTCGGCGGTGTCTTTGATCACGACAGACTTGCTGCCTTGCAGGTCACCGCGAACCTTGCCTTCGACTTCGATGAACTCGGCCTTGATGTCGGCCTTGACCTGGCCCTCTTCCCCGATAGTCAGGTTCGAGGTGTGATTGATAGTGCCTTCTATCTTGCCCTGGATCAGCAGATCTTCTTTGGCGGTCAGTTCGCCTTTGAAGCTCAGCGTTGGACCCAGGACCGATGCACTAGCGTCCTTCCCGGTGTCGTACGGATTACTCATGACGGCTCCTCCCTTCATGTAGACCGGTTCTGAAGTGTGATGTATTCGACAGGCGAATACTCCGACCAGATCACATAAATTGCGGTGATTCGCGTCACAGAACCCGGATAATCGATGGGCGCTTTCGGGATAACGGCTTCTGGTCTGCGATTAACTCATCCCGATCCCGCGAGGCCGGCTGCCGGCAGCGACTATACTCGTCGCATTCGAATCCACCGTGACCAGGAGCGAAACATGACCAGACCCGTCATCAATCTCGACGATCTCGAATACAGCGATATTGGCCAGGGAGAGAAGTTTGGCGCAGGGCGCGCACCCGTATCGACCCGGATAGGCGCCAGTAAGCTCGGCTACGCGGTGGTCAGGCTTAAGCCGGGCAAACGTGCCTGGCCGTACCATTCGCATCATGTTGCTGAGGAGATGTTTTACGTACTCGAAGGCCAGGGGACGTTGCGCCACGCGGACGAGGAATTTCCGATCAGGGCCGGCGACTTTATCAGTGCGCCCGCCGATCCGCAGCAGCCGCACCAGATTATCAATACGTCAGACAGCGAGCTTAGTTATATCGCACTCGGGACCGAGGAACCGGCAGATGTGTTCCTCTATCCGGATTCGGGCAAGTACGGCGTCTGGAGCAGCCGCACGCGGGACCGTGACGCGCCGGACAGTTTCCTGATTTTTGCACGCAAGGAGGATGGTGTGGATTACTGGGACGGGGAGGCCGGGTAATCGCCGTGATTGCTTTGGGGCTGGACGCTGGCGGTGTTGAAACGTAAATTCCCTGCAGTATATCGATAAGGAGTTAACCATGGCCGTGCGCAGAGTGGTGCGTCATTCCCTGACAATTGCGGCAGTCGCAGCTTGCGGCGCCTGTGCGCCGGACAGTGAATCGCCGGATGTGCGATCAGATGCCAGGTACGAGACGGAGATTCGCTGGACCAGTTACGGTATTCCACATGTCAAAGCCGGCGACTGGGGCAGCCTGGGATACGGCTTTGCCTATGCCACCGCAACCGATGCCATCTGCGTCATAGCAAAGGATATCGCCATGGCGAATGGCGAATTGTCGGCCCACCTGGGGCGCGACAATGGCAACTTCGAAAGCGACGTTTTTCACCGCAGCATCATCACCTCCGAGCGGCTGCGGCACTTCGCCGCCGGGCAGTCACCCGACATGCTCGACTATTCCGCTGGTTATGTTGCGGGCTACAACCGCTACCTGCAGGACCATGCCGGCAAGCTGTCGCAATCCTGCGCTGGAAAATCCTGGGTGCGCCCGATCGAAAACCTCGATGTCGCGCGCCTGACCGTCAGCCTTGGTATCCGCTACGGCCTCGGCCGCTTCAGGGAAGACATGGTGCGCGCCAGGCCACCCGGTACACCGGTCGCGCGCGGCGAGACCGTGTTTGCGCTACCGGCCGGTCTGGGCAGTAATGCGGTCGCGCTCGGCCGGGACGTTACCGAGTCCGGGCGCGGCATGTTACTCGGCAACCCGCATTATCCGTGGCGCGGCGCGTCACGATTTCACATCATCCACGCAACGCTTCCTGGCCAGTTGGATCTCATGGGGGCCAGCCTGTATTCGACCAGCTTCATTGCGGTGGGATTCAACCGGGATATTGCCTGGACCCATACGGTATCCACGGCGCTCCGTTTCACGATGTATGAGCTGACCCTGAATCCGGACAACCCGAGGGAATATCGTTACGGCGACGAATTTCGGCCGATCGACACGCGTGCAGTGACCGTGGAAGTGCGTGACGCGGACGGGCGGCTCGGTACAGAAGAACATGCGGTTTACATGACCCATTACGGCCCGTTGATCGCGAGCGACAGTCTGCCGTGGACCGCCGGCAAAGCTTATGCAATTCGCGACGCCGTGCTGGATAACAACGCCAGTACCGCGACCTACAGTGCGCTCGGCGTCGCGCAATCCATCGACGATGTAGAAGCGGCAATCAGCCAGCAGGGTGTCTACTGGACCAATACCATCGCGGCCGATCGTCACGGTAATACGCTTTATGCCGATATCTCCGGCACCCCGAATGTCGATGCGGAAATGCTGGAGGAATGTCGCGTATCGGTGTCCGGGATACCCGCTTACGTCGTTGTCCTTGACGGCTCGAGGCCAGGCTGCGAGTGGCGAACCGATTCTCGCAGCAAGGTCGCCGGCACGCTGCCGGCCGAGGAAATGCCGCGAATCAGGCGCGACGATTATGTCACCAATTCGAACGACAGTTACTGGCTGGCCAATCCGGCGGCACCACTGGAAGGTTATTCGCCGATCATCGGGGCGGAACGTACGGCACGCTCTTTGCGCACTCGTGCAGGTCTTGTCTTCGTTGAAGAACAACTGGCGCAGAATGGCAGGCTCAGTGCAGATAATTTGCAGGGCATGTTGTATAGCCACCGCAACTTCGGCGCTGAACTGTTGCTTGATGATGTCCTGCAGATCTGTGACGACGGCAAGCCGGAGGTTCTGCTTGACGGAGCTACTGTCGACATTACTCCGGCCTGCGATGCTTTGCGCGGCTGGGATCGAACCGCCAACACGGATAGCCGCGGTGGGCAGGTCTGGACCGAGTTCTGGCGCGTTGCCCGTAAAATTGAAAACCTGCACACGGTGCCATTCGACGCCGATGATCCTGTGGACACGCCGCGCGGCATCAATTTCGGGGATGCAGCAGTCGCTGCGGCCGTCAAGAAGGCAATGGCAGAGGGGCAGACGGTACTGCGCGATGCCGGAGTGCCGCTCGATGCGCCGTGGGGTGAGGTTCAGTTTGCGGCGCGCAATGGCAGGAACATTCCAATCCCCGGCGGACAGGGTTGGGCGGGCATGTTCAGCATGATCGTTGCCAATTTGAATGGCAGCAAAGGCTACAGTCCGATCATGCTTGGCAACAGCTACATTCAGGTTATTTCATGGGACAAGGACGGCACACTGGATCCGCGAGGCATGCTGACTTATTCGCAATCACAGGAAGCCGAGTCACCGCATTACTCGGATCTGACGGAGTTGTATTCACAGAAGCGGTGGATAAGGTTTCCTTTCACGGAGGAAGAGATTCTCGCGGATCCGAATCTCCGCGCGCTCACGCTGCAGGAGTAAAGGGGATAGTCTCCCGCACGGATAAGAGGACGGTCCCTATGGTGGCTCTTTTTTGTCTTACCTCCAGTTTCACATCATCCCACCTTATCTTTGGGAACGTGAAATCGGGGGCACGTTTGAACTGCCCCCATTCTTTGGCCACCTGGCTTGTTAGGCTTTCCGTTTTTCCCGTACTCCAAAATAGGCCATCTCTGGCGTGATGTAATTCTGTGAACTATGTGGCCGTCTTTCGTTGTATCGACAGCGCCATTTTTCAATAATCACGCGGGCTTCGGCCAGAGTAATCATCTCTCTCAGCGCAGCTTTAAGGTGCCGATGTTGTAAGTGCCGCCCAGTCTTGATCGCCAGACAATAGCCGGTTGCCTCATCCTTGACGGTAAGACAACGAAGCGGTTCTGCATCACCATAACGATCATGCACAAAATCCCAGGCCCAGACATCGTTACGATGCCGTGCAGATCCTTCCAGTTTGTCGCCAGTGCGTACCTTACGGTGTGGCCGATACGGTGGTGGCAAAGACAGGCCATTCAAGCGCCACAGCCGAAATACCCGTTTGTCGTTGAGCTGCCAGCCACGCAGTCGCAGATATCCACCCGCCAAGCGGTAGCCCCAACTCGGATCGTCCCGCGCCACGATCCGCAATGCTGCTGACAGCCACCGGTCCTGGCGCACCCTGACTGATCGATACTCCATCCCGGAACGGGTGTCGAACAAAGCCACGCCGCTCGTCGTCGGCTCAAGCCCCGACTCAGTGCAAATCGTGCCACCGCCCGCCGTGCCTGCGGGCTCACCACTTTTTTGCCTGGATCTCCTTCATCACTTCAACTTCCAAATCGCGTTCGGCCACCAGCTTCTTCAGCCTCGCGTTCTCTTCACGTAACCGCCTCAGCTCCCGAACATCCGATACCTCCATACCCGAAAACTGTCTCCGCCACCGATAAATCGTTTGCTCGGCTACTCCATGCTTGCGCGCCGTGGCTGTGTAACCGTGCTCGATTCTGCTTCCCGCAGTATCGATACGATCTGTTCTTCTTTATAACGACTCTTCTTCACCTCGGTTCTCCTCACATTGAGGAAAACCTAACATAGCATCGGTCCAAAGTTCGGGGTGCACGTCATACCGGCTTTGAGTAACTGGTCAGTTGTTAGTTAACCGCAAAGGTTGCAATTTTCTTACAATGCGCTCGCATCGTGCGCAGTTCCCAGTCCATATGATCACGGCAACGGTATAGCCCTGGCTCGATTTTCATACGTGGTTTTTTGATCGTTATCGCGTAGATAACCTTGAACAGACTTATCTCGTATATATCTGTACCATCACCCATACCGTAGACTGAGACTATTTCGGCTTTGTCAGAAAGTGCATAGGAATACAACAAATCGGCGGTTAGTACTGGCTCATCGGCGGCCGTAGCTGTGCAAGCTAAAACGGTCCCAAGAAGGGTCATAAAAACATATCTCATAATAGTCTCTCCCGATAACTCCTAGCCTACGTATTGATGACTCTACCCGCATAATCGCCAACAGGAAGAGTCAGCGATGGCAGCATGACTCAAACTAAAGAGTCTTCGGTATTCCCGGGCCGGTTCAGGGTCGGACATTGTCGGTGGCTCTCAAAGCCACCATCATAGCCCTTGCCGGGACTGCAGTTGCGCCCTTGTCCTACTGCACTTTTTCAGCGATTTGGGCGAAAATGTCCATATACGTATGAATGCTTATATGCGCGAAACCGGCCATATGTAGAATGGTTTCACCACTAACCAAGCCATTTGCCGGCATTCGAATATTCAAAATAGGAGAAACGGATGCACACGGCGAAGCAACGCGGAGATGTGACATGAATAGATCACTCTCACAGATGATCTTAGTACTACTAGGCACGGGGTTCATTTTGGTCGGTCAGGCAGCCTCGCAAGACACGGCGGAAGACGGAGTCATACGTTCCTATGACGGAAGTTTGGATTTACCCGATGAAATTGCGTTTCGACAATTCTTGGCTCTCATTCAGCCTGGTCGAGAATTTCCCGACTCGCTCAATCTCCGAATTTTGTCCAGAGCGCTGAACATTAACCCGGATGAAAACGGCTCTTTTGATGGGGTTCTCCCTTATGTTGAGCTGTTTGAACGTGCGGATGCGGCCATGATGGAAGAAATTATAGTCAATTCGGATGCCGTTCTTTGCGTACCAAATAGAGCATCACTAACTCGAAAAGAAATCGGCAACGCAATGAATCAAAGTGAAGACATAGTCGATGTCGCTGCAGACAGGCAATACAAGATTGTGAAAAACGCTCTATCTGGAGAGCAGCAAGAAGCTTTTCGAGCGTACCTGGATAAGGTCAAATTGGGCACGGGGTATGTTCGGAATGATCATACTATGGCGGAAAGGGACATTCGAGTCGATCTTGAACAACAGTGCTCCCATCTAAACAACGAAAAACTCAACAGGGGGATTATTCAATGAGGCTTCGATCTGCTTTTCTGACTTCATTGCTAGCATCCACTCTAATACTTGCAAATGCTCACGCTGCAACTTCCCATACTGCGATGACAGATGCCTCAAGTGGTGGCTCGAACGTAACTGGTGACTGCACTAGCACGCACAACGGTTTCGCGGCCGGAATGTTCAACATGACGTGCAAACTCTTTAAGAAGGGCACCAAGGTCGATGACGACATTTACGATGCGGATATGCAGGGTGCCGGAAACTCACGCAATGAAGGTGACGTGACTGCTTCAGTGCAGCCAAACTGTCTCTATTGTACCCGAAACTTATCTAGGTATCTCGATACGTCGGGCAATGTTGTCCCATTACAAGAAGACGGAGTTGGTTGTGATGTCAGCGATGGGCCGGGTGGTCCAAACTGAGAGTACTTGAACGGAAGAGCCACGTTATGGTGAGGAACTGTCCCCTCAAGTACTCAAATCTGTACCACCAGGTACGCCGCCCAGGACGTGACCAGCACGAACGACATCAGCGACGTCCCCAGCAGCCGGGACTCGATCGCGCCCGGATGTCCATCCTGGTCATCGCTGGCGGTTATGCCGGCAAATACGGCAATCAGGGGAATTGTGGCGAGCGGCGTATACCATGCGCTGCAGCCGATATCGCGTAAGCGGGCCGCCAGCGTCGAAAATATGATTAGTGCAGCCAGGCAGTTCACTGCTGCCACGCTGAGCGGCTCAATGAAGAGTGGCGCAAGCGTCAGCGTTGAGATGCCGGCCAGAAAGAACAGCCAGAACGGCGTCCGCCGCAGGGTGAACCAGCCAAAACGCTTGGGTGCTGCCATGAGCCTTCCTCTTCACACGTCGAAAAACGAGACTGTTCAGAATAAGGGTCAGGCAGGCCCCGGTATTGTTATGGGGGCTCAAGTTTCGGTCATTTCCGGTCATGCACCCGGCGTGTCGATAAGTGTCTGATACTCACGCGGACTCTTGTGCGTCCAGCGTTTGAAGGCCCTGGAGAAATTGCTTTGATCGGAAAAGCCCAGCAAGTAGGCGATTTGTGCGTGGGATAGCTTGCCTTGCCGTAAATACTCCTCGGCCAGGCTTTGGCGCGTATTATCGAGAATGTGTCGATAACTGAGCCCTTCGGCCTGCAATTGCCGCTGCAGGGTGCTGGTGCTGCGGTGCAGACGATTCGCGACCAGGTCCTGATCGGCGTTACCCGAGGGTAAGAGCGAAATCAGCAGGCGGCGTACCTGTGAGGCGACCTGGTGCGGGTCCAGCGTCTCGATGTATTGCTCCGAGATCCGGTCCGTTGCTTTTGCCACGTCCGGAGTCGATCCCGGCAGGCGCTCTTCGAGGGTGGCCTTGTCGAAGTAAAACGTTCCTACATCGAAACCGAAACTGATCGGCGCGCCGAGGTGTTCCCGATAAGCCTCTGGATGAACGCTGTCATCACAGACAAGCTCGACGCGGATCGGCCACACATCCTTTTCCGCCGCGACCCGGCACAGCTTCAGCAGTGCCGTCATGCCGGCATCTATGCCTTCCTTCGGTGGCGATCTGGCCTCATCGGGAAAGGCCGCCGACAGGGCATAGGAGTCAGCGTGTTCCGTCAACGACAGCTCCACGGATGCGGTAGAAAGGACTTTGTGATAGCGACACAATCGCTTCAGGCCGCCCAGCAAACTGGCGCTCGCCAGCCAGGAAAAACCGAAAGCATAAAAATTGGCTGGCCTTGCATACCAGCCGGTCCTGAGGCCAATAGTCGGATCACCGGTTGCCGTCACTGCCGCCGACCACAGCTTACGTATTTGCGACAGGGGATAGCGGCACTGTGGTGACGCTTCCTGCGTCACGTCGATGTTGGCCCTGGCAAAAATGGGCACCGGATCGATGCCATATTCCTGCTGCAGCGACTCGGCAAGCAGGTGGATGGCCATGGCCAGAGAGCTAGGTTCGTAGAGCATAATTGAACGATATTGAATCGAAGATGATGCTAATTGACAAGCACGAGATTGCCCCAGGGACTAAATTTCCCGGATGCAAAAACAAGATTTTCAGCCGGCCGAAGAAGGCGCGCAGCATTCTTCCCTCGAGGCGGCGGACGCCATCGCACGCGCGGCGCACCTGTGGATTCGTTCTTTGTGCCAGAAACTCGATGCCCGCGAAGGGGGACGGCAGGCCATAGCCAGTGGACTGATCGCTGGTTTGTGTGAGCGGCTCGATCTCGATCCCCGGGTCACCGGCCTCGTTGCCTATGTGTACGCTATGCTTGACGATCAGGGCACCCAGGCACTGTCGATCTCCCGCATGATGCTCGACCGCCCGGTTCCGGCGCAACATCGGGTGGCCTATCAGAAGGGCAAGGCGGAAGCCGCAGCGATTGTCGAAATGCTGGCATATTATCGTCACGAAAAATTTACAGCGTAGTTATCCGCTAGCGCGGCACCTCATTGCCAGCGATGTAAACGGCCCGGATCGCACGCGCGTTTCGAATATTCCGGAGCGGGTCTTTTTCAAGCACGACAAAGTCGGCCCACTTGCCGGCTTCAAGCGTGCCGATTTCCTGAAGACCGAGGCAGTCCGCAGCAACGGACGTTGCACTTAGCAGCGCCTCCCGCGGCGTCAGCCCGGCCCGGATCATGAGGTCGAATTCGATGTGCTCGAAATACCCCGGGAAACGGCCGGCGGAGCCGGAATCCGTGCCAAAAGCGATCGGCACCCCGGAACCGAGCAGGATTCGCAGGTTTTCCTGCGCCTGAACCAGCGCCTGACGATATACCGCAGCGCTCGGACTCTCGGCCATGCGCCGCATGAATCCAGGGTCGCTGACACGGTCGACCTCACTTTGGCTGGCTGCCTCCCGAAAGAACGGGTCATCGAAAAAGTCCGGACGACTGGCATACACGAACGTCGAGACCTCGCGTGTCAGCGTCGGTACGTAGCAGATGCCGGTTTCCAGCAGCCGCTCGACAAACGGATCGTCGACCTGACGGTCGCGCACGGAATGTGCGAGCAGGCTCGTCCCCATTTCGAGCACTCGCGCCGCATCCTCCATATAGAAGATGTGGGTCGCGACCGGCAAATTTGCGGCATGCGCGGCCTCGAACACAGACTGCACGGCATCCCAGGACATTTTCTGCGTGGTCCCGAGGTCGTCGTCGATGCGAATCTTGATCCAGTCCACACCGCGCGCAACGTTAGCGGTAGTGGCGGCACGTGCTGCCGCCGCGTCGCTGCTTCTGATGGTCGCTCCCGCCAGGTAAAGTCGCGAGTGACGCAGTCCGGCTTCATCCCTGGCGGCACGAATCGTCAGCGCTTCCGGTGGATCGCCCAGGCTCAATACCGTCGTGACGCCGTAACGGGCGTAGAGCGCGAGATCGCCGCGCACCCGCTCCGTCGCATCCTGCACCTCGTCGTCCGCCCAGCGGCCGGACACATGTGCGTGCGCGTTGATGAACCCGGGTACGATCCACGACCCATCCAGGTCGACGACGTCAGCACCATCCGCTGCAATCCCGGACAGGATCTCCTGGATACGTCCATCCTTGACCAGCAGGACAGCATCGTCCATTGCCCGGGCGCCGGTCCCGTCCCAGATCTTCGCACCCACAAAGGCAGTCATCCCCGCATACGGCGCTGGAGGCGCTGGTGGCGCAGCAGCACCCTGTGGTTGCGGCGTCGGCGCGGACGGCGGCGTCTCGGCGCCACAGCCGACAAGCAACACAAGCGTCAGTGGTATGCATAGCATTCGAGGCATTACGTTCTCCATCCGCTTTCTGCCGCTCGGTATTTTACGCTGCAAAGGGCCGTGCCTGTATAGCCATTAACGCCTGGAGAGCAAGGCTTGTTAATGAAGATGCCGGGATAATCGGCGATGATGGGCATACCGACAGGTTGTTGATCCAAGAGGAGCTGGCAATGCGACTGGCAGGAACCCTGCTCACCCTGTTTGCCTGGTGCTGTTTCGCGGCGGAGCATGCGGACGAATCCTACACGGTTCCGGGTCTCGAGGAGCCCGCTGAGATCATCGTTGACGAGTGGGGCGTACCGCACATATACGCCGCGACCCATTACGACGCTTTCTTTGTACAGGGTTTTAATGCAGCGCGGGACCGCCTGTGGCAAATCGACACCTGGAGACGCCGCGGTCTGGGTAAACTGGCGGAGGTACTCGGCGCCGCCTACCTCCAGCAGGACCGGGCGACACGATTGTTCCTGTATCGCGGTGACCTGTATCGCGAATGGCTGGCGTACGGTTCCGACGCCAAGAAAATTGCACAGGCATTTACTGCCGGCATCAATGCGTATGTCGAGCTTCTGTACGAGCAGCCGGAGCTGCT
>Ga0255052_10001969_pt1 | contig 15043 bp, 9 predicted proteins | sample JV7_2_21_MG_FD_188632 | JGI IMG/M metagenome (GOLD analysis project Ga0255052, IMG submission 188632) | Seawater microbial communities from Jervis Inlet, British Columbia, Canada - JV7_2_21 | ecosystem: Environmental > Aquatic > Marine > Inlet | place: Canada: British Columbia | collected...
AGATTTCGCCAATGGCGCGACCAGCCGCTCGAGCCGCCTGTTGCATTGCGGACTGCGCCACCTCGCGACCGGCTCGAATTTCTGGACGACATTGCTGCGTCCCGACCGGCTGGCCCGTTCGATGGGTACGGTCCGCGCCGATATGCAGGCGCGCGACGAGATCGTTCGCACTATTCCCGACCGGCTAAAACCGATAAATTTTTGCCTGCCGATTTATACCGACGACGCTTATGCGCCTTGGCAACTGGATGCGGCGTTTGCGCTATTGCGCATGATGAGCCCGACCGGCGTGCCGCTCGATTATCGGCGTTATAACCGTAAACAGTTGGACCAGGTTCCCATCGCCCCCTGGCTGCGCGATCCCGGCCGCCTTAAAAGCGTCGCGGTGTTTCGCGAGTACCTGTTCGACTGGCCAGAAAGGATCGCGCTCGATGCGCTGTTCGACGCGCGCCGCATGGGGGCGCAGATTAATAACTATACGCGAGTCGAGCATCTGGAACGATTAGAGCCGGAAAGCCGCTGGCGGTTGTCGCTGTCTTCGACGGCACACAGTGAGCCATCAGAGCAATCGTTCAACGGTGAAAATGCGCAGGTGACGGCCGACCTGGTGCTTAATCTCGCAGGCGCCTGGGTCGACGATATTATTCGCAGGACAGGAAATACAGTCGAGGCCAAATGCGCCGGGATTAAGGGCATTCACATTGCCGTTCGCCTGCCGGATGAATTCGCCGATTGGGGCGTGTTCGCTTATAACAGTATCGGCCAGCCGCTTTACTGTCTGCCATCGAACGGCATGCATTACATCGGTCTCACGCGCACACCCTTTGATGGCCCCCCCGCGTACGCGGGGTTGGCGTATCGGAATATCGAGGATGTATCGGCCACGGATCGTGAAATTGACTGGATGATCGCTGAAACCAACCGCTGCCTGCCGCAACTGGCCATCGCGCGCGACGATATCCTGTTCAGCTGGGCCGGGGTCAATCCACTGACCCGCGATCCCAAAGACTCACTTGGCAGTCGGGAAATTAAAATTCACGACCTCGCCGGCGATGGTCTGCCCGGCATGCTGTCGCTGACTGGTGGGCCGATCATGACCCATCGGCGCGTGGCAAACCGGTTGCTGCGTGCGGTTTCGAATCGTGTCACTGCATCGGGTTCATCGCAGGATCTAAATTTTCATCGAGCTAATACCACAGGCGAACAACACGCCACCCGGATCGGGAGCGATGCTTTCAGTGTCAGCACGGCAGCGGTCAAGCGCTGTGCGCGCGACGAACAACCGGGTAGCCTGGCCGATTTACTGATGCGCCGGCTCGGCGCCGGCTGGTCCAGCGATCAGGGCCTGGCACTGGCGCGCCCGGTTGCCGAAGCTGCAGCCCACGACCTGGGCTGGTCCAATGCGCGCATCGATGCCGAGGTGCAGGCCTACGAGCAGCATCTGAAAACTGCGCGTCGCCGCCCCAGTGCTCCTTCAATGTGAAAATTGCGAGTTCAGTTAGAGTTGCAGTGCTCGACAAGGATACAGTGCTTGATAAATTAAATTCTATTCAGAGTAGATATTCCTTTATCAATCAAGTGATTTGATGCCGGCTTCGACGATGTCCAGCGCCTGGTCCAGTTCCTGCTTCGTGATCGTCATCGGCGGGCACAGCGTCAACACACAGCCACCGCCAACCTTATAACTGAGGCCATGCGCTAACGAGTGGTAGAGCACCGTATCGGCTTCATCGCTGGCCGCTTCGCCATTGCGGCGCAACTCGACTCCCAGATGCAGTCCAAGTCCGCGCACCTCATGAATAATTGGCAGTTTATCTTGCATCGCCTGTAGTCTTGCGAGCGCATGCTGACCCAGTTCGATCGAATTTTCGATCAAGCCATCTTGTTGCAGACAATCCAGTGTCGCTAGCGCGGCGGCGCAACCGACCGAGCTTTTTTCATGGGTATAATGCCCAAGTGCACGGTCGCCGACGATGTCGAGCGCCTCGGTGGTGATCAAGGCGGCCATCGGAAACACCCCGCCGCCGAAGCCCTTGCCGATCACCAGCATGTCAGGCACAACATCGTAGTGCTCACAGACAAACATTTTTCCGGTGCGCCCGAGCGCTGAAGGAATTTCATCGAAGATCAGCAAAACGCCGTGGTGATCGCAGAGTTCCCTGACTTTTTTCCAGTACCCCGGCGGTGGCGGTTCGACCGTGGTCCAGCGCATCGGCTCGGCGATCAGCGCGGCGACATCGCCCTGCATGTCGAACAGGTATTCCAGGTATTCGAGGCAGCCACTGTGCTGCTCGTCCTCACAGTTAAACAGGCATTTGCCGCGGGTCGGGGGCGGGATATGTTCGGTGCCCGGCAATAGCGGGCCGACGTCCTTACGAAACAGGGCCTCGCCACCAATCGAAATTGCGTCCAGCGATGCGCCGTGGAAACTGTCCCACATGGATACTGTCTTGTGCCGCCCGGTGGCGTAGCGCGCCAGTTTCAAGGCCATGCCGATCGCCGAGGTGCCGCCGGGTGCGAATAGCACTTTGTTGAGTGCTCCAGGTGCGAGTTCAACCAGGCGCCGCGCCAGGTCGATGGCGACCTGGTTGGTATAGCGTCGCGGACAAAAGGGCATGGTATCGAGCTGTGCCTTGATCGCCGCGATCACACGCGGATGACCATGGCCGACCTGGTGCACGCTGTTACCGTGAAAGTCCATGATTTTTCTGCCCTGGACATCTTCGAGGTAAATCCCCTCGCTTGCCTGGATTGCATTCAGACAGGGCGTCGACAGCGACTGGTGCAGAAAATATTTGGCATCCTCGGCGAGCATTGCCTCGGTATTTTCGTCCAGGTGAGTTTTCGCCCAGGCCGATCGGCGCGGCGACAGGTTGATGTCGCCTTCGGAGCGTTCGGGTGATTGTTTATCGGTTAAGGACATTTTCTGTTCTCGGATTTTGGTTGTATGGCAGACGCCTGGCGCTTTTCCAAATCAAGCATAAATGACGCCGTGTGGTTGCCCCTGCAATCGGGGATCGCTGGATTTCACCATCGCGGGCCTGCCTTCCAGTATTTCGCAGCAGCGTTGCAGGGTTTCCTGTTCGAGTCGATGCATGGCTTCCGCGGTATAAAAAGTCAAATGCGGCAGCAGGATTACATTGTCCATGGTGTAAAGTTCGCTGAGCGCATGGTTTGACAATGACAGCGGTTCTTCACTGTAAACATCGAGACCGGCGCCCGCGATCTGCGCGGATTTCAGCGCGGCGAGTAGTGCGGCTTCGTCAACGATCGCTCCGCGCGATACATTGATGAGAAAGGCATCGGCTTTCATGCTGGCAAATTCCTGTGCGCCGAGCAGATGATGACTGCTTTCATTGAGTACCGCGTGAATGGAAACGAAGTCGCATTGTTCCAGCATCGCATTCAGATTATCGATTTTCTCGATGCCGTATTCCTGCATTGTGGCGGCGCTTACCTCTGGATCGAAACCCAGCACACGAGCCCTGAAGCCGGCACCCGCCATGCGCGCCATACTGCGTCCGATGCGACCCGTGCCAACCAGTCCAAGCGTCTTCCCGGCGAGATCACTTCCGATCCAGCTTGCGCTAGGCCAGGCCCAGCCATCCCGCTGCATCGCGTTATTAAGCGGAATCAGTTTTTTAGCCAACGCAATCATCAGGGTAAAGGCGCCTTCGGCCACGGTTTCCTCGGCATATTCCGGAATATTGACAACGGGTATTTTGCGGGCTTTGGCCACTTCAATATCGATGGCATCGATACCAACGCCATATTTGACGATTCCTCGCAGCTTCACGGCATTTTCTATAACAGGCGCAGTAATAGGGGTGTAGCACATCAAAATCAGGTCGGCATCGCGGGTTTGCCGGGCTAACTCGTTTTCATCGATACCATCTGGCAACAGCACGAGGTCGACCCCCATATCCCGTAATGCCTGATCCAGAAAAGGACATTCCAGCTCCTGGTCGGTACGGACAATTTTTAATTTATTACCCAAATAATGTAACCCTTATTCACACCACAACGGATTCAGTTCGCATACCGTAGCGAAACTAGAAATATTCGGAACGCAGTTCAACCTCTCCTGATTCGAAACATCGTGGGCTGTGCTCAGCCGCGCATGCGCTCCGCTTTAGGGTCGTACAAGGCAGATAAGCTGGCGCTCGCCAGGATGCGTTCACCACCTACGTCGATTTCGAATTTACCGGCTTCGAGATATTCCCGGGTGACTTCTTCGTCGATCTCGACATAACCGAGACCCACTGCCCCACCGAGGGTATGGCCGTAATCGCCCGAAGTCAGGTGTCCGACGATCTTGCCGTCACGCATGATCGGTTCGTGGTGGTAGAGTACCACCTCCGGATCCTGCAGCAGGAACTGCACCAGGCGCTTGTGCATGAAACTACGGCTTTCCTTTTGCTGCAGCATCGCGTCACGGCCAATGAACGGAATGTCCTTGTCGTAGGCGAGCACAAAACCCATACCGCATTCGAGTGGTGTGTCATGGTCGGCCACGTCATGCCCGTAGTGCACGAACTTTTTTTCCATACGGCAGGAATTGAGAGCGTGCATGCCGGCCAGGGTCAGACCGTGTGACTGGCCCTTTTCCCACAGGGTGTCAAAAGCGTGGCGTGCCTGGTCGACCGGAATATAAAACTCCCAGCCAAGCTCACCAACATAGGATACCCGCGCCGCGTAGGCGCGGGACATACCGAGCTCAACCGCGTGGAAATCACCAAACGGAAAATTCTCGGTGGTGAAGTCGTGATCGACGGTTTCACTGACCAGGGCCCGACTATCGGGTCCCATAACCCCGAGCATGGCCCAGGCATTGGTGATATCGCTGACACAACAAAACTCGTCTTCAGCAATATTCTTTTTCAGCCAGTGGAGATCCTTGATGGTTTGAGCGGCACCACTGATCACCCAGAATTCGTCTTCGGCGATACGGGTGACGGTCAGATCGGCCTCGATGCCCCCGCGCTCGTTGAGCCAGTGGGTGTAAACCATGCGCCCGGGCGCGACGTCAACGTCGGCACTCGAAACCCGCTGCAATACTCGACAGGCATCACGACCCTGAACCAGGTACTTTGAAAAAGAACTCTGATCAAACAAAACCACTTTTTCACGCGCGGCGCGGTGCTCTGCGGCGCTATGCTCAAACCAGTTCTGCTTGCCGAAACTGTACTCGTATTCCGGGGTCACGCCCTCAGGCGCAAACCAGTTGGGGCGCTCCCAGCCCGCTGCTTCGCCGAAACAGGCGTTGTGCGCGACCAGATTTTCATGCAACGGCGAGTGGCGCAGGTTGCGCGAGGTTTCCATCTGCTTGTAGGGATAATGGTTATCATAAAGCAGCCCCAGGGTCTCGGTGACGCGAAGCTGGATATATTTCTGCGTCGACTGGAACGGAAACATGCGACGAATATCGTTACCCCATAAATCCATCGGTGCGTGCCCGAGGTGCATCCAGTCGGCGAGCGCGCGGCCGAGACCGCCCGAGGTCTGGATACCGACCGAGTTAAGCCCGCAGGCAACGTAAAAATTCTTTAACTCGGGCGCTTCGCCCATGTGGAACTGGTCGTCCGGAGTAAAACTTTCAGGCCCACAAAAGAAACTGCGCCAGCCGACATCCTGCAGCATCGGCACGCGGTACATCGCATTTTCCAACACCGGCATGAATTGTTCATCGAGATGTCCTTCCAGTTCTTCGAAAGCAAAGTCGAGCGGTACGCCGTTTTGTCCCCACGGAATCGCGTTGGGCTCAAAGGCGCCGATCAGCAAGCTACCCGCGTCTTCACGGTAGTAAGCGCACTTATCATGATCGCGCATCACCGGCAGATCGCTCGGCAGGTCGTCGAGCTTTTCGGTATGCGCGTAATAATGTTCACAGGCGTGCAGCGGTACATTTACCCCGGCCATGCGCCCGATTTCGCGTCCCCATAGACCGGCGCAATTGACAACATAGTCGGCCTTGATTTCACCCAGGTCGGTGATGACGCCAGTAACGCGCCCATTGTCCTGGCTGATGCCGGTAACACGAACGCCCTCGAGGCAAAGTGCGCCACGTCCGCGTGCGCCCTTGACGAAGGCCTGGGTGATATCGACTGGACTCGCGGTACCGTCTTGCGGAACCCAGCTGCCGCCAAGCAGGTCCCCGGTCTCGAGGTACGGATAAAGCGACTTTATTTCCTCCGGGGTAACGATATCGACCCGGGTCACGCCGAACGCATTGTTCATCGCCGCGACGCGTTTCAATTCCTCGAAGCGCGCCTCGCTGTGCGCGATCGATAACGAGCCAACTTGTTTAAACCCGGTTGCTTGCCCGGTTTCGGCTTCGAGTTCGGTCAGTACCGCCATCGAGTATTCACACAATCGCGCCTGCGATTCGTTGGCGCGCATGGTGCCGACCAGCCCGGCCGCATGCCAGGTCGTGCCGCAGCTGAACTGGTTGCGTTCAAGTTGCACCACCTCGGTCCAGCCCAGCTTGGCAAGATGATAGGTGACGCTGGAACCGATGACCCCGCCACCGATGACGATGGCACTGGCTCGTTCAGGAATTTGCACGGACATCAGGAAACCCTCCGGTTACTGGTTATGTAATCTGCTCGATACCAAACCGCGTCAATAGCTGTGCAACCGCATCGAGCGCACCGTTTATTTGTTCGGCATCGATGCGACCAATGCAGCCCATACGGAAGCTGTCGGCCACGGTTAACTTACCCGGATATATAACATAGCCCTGATCCTTGAGGCCATCATAAAATGCATTAAAGTCGAATTCTGGGTTAGTCGGCATATGAAAAGTAATGATGATCGGTGCCTGCAGTTCGTCGGGCAGCAGGGTCTTGAACCCCATCGCACGCATCCCGGCAACCAGTAGATCGCAGTTGGCACGGTAACGCCCACCCCGGCCCGCGACGCCACCCTCGATCTCGTACTCGGTCAGAGCCTGGTCGAAGGCGAGCAAAACGTGAGTCGGCGGTGTGAAACGCCATTGCCGGTTCTTCTGCATCGCACGCCACTGGTCGTAAAGATCGAGCACCAGCGACGGGGAATTTCCCTCGGTCTTCTCCAGCGCGCTTTCACGAGCAACGCAAAAGCCCATTCCGGGAGCACCCTCGAGGCACTTGTTACTCGACGCGACCACCGCATCGAACTCGATTTCCTGCGCGTCGAGCGGTAGCGCACCGAAGGCGCTCATCGAATCGATCAACAGGCTGCGACCGTGGCGCGCGACGATTTGCGCAACCTCGGCAATTGGGTTCAAAATTCCCGACGTGGTTTCGCAATGCACCACGACCACGTGACCGATGTCCGGGTTGGCATCGAGTGTCGCATCGAGTTGATCGGTATCGACCGGCACGTCTTCTGCTGACTCTTGCACCAGATACTCACGTTTATAGTAATCACAAATCCTGGCGATACGTTTGCCGTAGGCGCCATTGATTAAAATCAGTACCTTGCCATCGGCTGGAACGAAGTTTCCGATCATCGCTTCGACGACAAAAGTACCGCTGCCCTGCAGCGGCACCGTGACATAACTGCCGCTGCCATTGACGATCGCAACCAGGCGGTCGAGGATACGCGCGTTCAAATCGATGAAAGTCGCGTCGCGCGAGCCATAATCATGCAGCATCGCTTGCTTGACGCTGAGCGATGTGGTCAGCGGGCCCGGGGTTAGCAGCCAGGGGTCGCCACTCGGCGTGCTGGAAATATCGTTGGTATTGTCGGTCATGGGTTAGCCTGTTCAGCGGTTGAATTGTTGCCATTTATACCGCTGATGAATACTATTCATCAAATCGATATAACTGATGCTTCAGATAGGTTATGCCAATATCACACGCTCATCTACGCTCGTTCCACGCGGTTGCCACGCACGGCAGCTTCACCCGCGCCTCGGAAATGCTGAATATTACCCAGCCAACGCTGTCCGGACAGGTCAAGGAACTCGAGGAACGCTACGGCACCAAGCTGTTCATACGCCACGGCCGACGCATCGAACTGACCGATATCGGCAAATCCGCTTTCAGTATTACGCGACACATATTTCGGCACGAAGAAGAAGTCGAACATTTACTGCAATCGGCACGCGCCCTGACTTCGGGACAGTTGCGCGTCGGCGCCGATTCGCCCTATATCGCAACCCCGCTGCTGGCGCAGTTTCAGCGGCTGTATCCCGGCATCCAGATTTCGATCCAGTACGGCAACTCGCAACAGCTGATGGCCTGGATCGTATCGCGCAGCTGCGACGTGGCTTTCATGCCCAACATCCCGCAGGAAGATGAACGTCTCTACTCGATACCGCTGCCGCCCGGCAGGCTGGTGGTATTCGTCAACCAGGACCACGACTGGGCCGAACGGCGCTCGGTGACGATCGAGGAACTGGTCACGCAACGCATCGTGCTGCGCGAGAAAGGTTCTCGTACACGCTCGATTTTCGAAGAGGCGGTTTCGCGGGCTGGGCACCTGTTACCCGATGTCATGGAGATTAGTGGGCGCGAAGGCGTGCGCGAAGCGGTCGCGGCTGGTTTTGGAGTTGGTATTGTTGCTGAGAACGAACTGGTCGCCGACTCCAGGCTGCGCGCGTTACCGGTTAGCAACGCCGAGCTGGCGCATGCCGAGTATGTCGTTTGCCTGCAGGAAATGCGCAGTCTGCGCGTCAACGATGCGTTTCTCGAGATGGTTAGCGCGAGCGTTCCGGCCTCTGTAGAGTGAATACCTGAAGTACCGCGAAAAGCCCTGAGACCAGCGACAGTCGAGAAGCCCGCTGCGTCGGATCGCAACAATCGACTGAGCCCGAATAGAAACCATTCCCTGGATATTGATAGATTCCGGCGTTCCGACGTATCGGTATACGCTTCGCGCATTCCGGAATGACGGCAGTTCCTATAGGTTAAATCGATAGATAACATATGTAATATCGATTTAACCTGATACAAAAAACTGTATATTGTGCCTCCTGAATCAAACAGGACGGATTGGATATGAACTCGCAAAAAACTAGCGTTAGCGTCAATGGACGCGACTATCAATGGCCCAGCAAGCCGGTTGTGGTGGTTTGCATCGATGGATCGGAGCCGGATTACATCGAGCAGGCGATTGCTGCCGGGGTGATGCCGTGGATGCAAAAGGTGGTCTCCAACCAGGGCAGCGACCTGCGCGCCAACTGCGTAGTGCCGAGTTTTACCAACCCGAACAATATTTCCATCGTCACCGGCGTTCCGCCAGTGGTGCACGGTATCTGTGGAAATTTTTATTATGACAAGGCCAACGATCGCGAAGTCATGATGAACGAACCCGAGCTGTTACGCACCCCGACTATCTTCAAGGCATTTCAGGATGTCGGTGCGAAGATTGCGATCATTACCGCCAAGGACAAGCTGCGCCGCCTGCTCGGCAACGAACTCAGCTTCGGCGAGGATGGCGCGATCTGCTTTTCATCGGAAAAATCGGACCAGGTCAGCCTCGAGGAAAACGGTATCGACAACGTGCTCGACATGGTCGGCATGGAAGTGCCGTCGGTGTACAGCGCCGAGCTGTCCGAATTCATCTTCGCCGCCGGCGTCAAGCTGATGGAAACGGAACGCCCCGACCTGATGTACCTGTCGACCACCGACTACATCCAGCACAAATTTGCCCCTGGCAGCGACGGCGCCAATTCGTTTTACGCGATGATGGACAAGTACTGGGCGCAGCTCGACGCGCTCGGCGCGGTGATCGCGCTGACTGCCGATCACGGCATGAACGCCAAGCACGATGCCGCCGGCGAGCCCAATATCATTTACCTGCAGGATGAAATGGACCGACTGATGTCGCCTGGCGCGGCACGGGTGATCCTGCCGATTACCGACCATTACGTCGTGCATCACGGCGCGCTGGGTTCCTATGCCACGGTCTACCTGCCTGACGACGCCGATGTCGATCAATTGAAAATGCAGCTTGCGGATTTAGACGGTATCGATGCTGTCTACGGCAACCGCGAGGGTTGCGAGCGCTTCGAACTGGCGCCGGACCGCATGGGCGACCTGATCCTGGTCTCGGGCAAGCATGTCGTCATCGGCACCACCGCCTCACGCCATGACCTGTCGGGACTCGACGTGCCGCTGCGCTCGCACGGCGGCGTCACCGAACAGGTGGTTCCACTGATCATCAGCCAGCCGGTGAGCGGGCTCGACCAGGGTCGTCAGTTGCACAACTACGACGCCTTCAACGTCGCGCTCAATTACGCTCGCCACTGAGCAAGCCAACTAACTCGGAAATCCGTTATGACTATCAGACACGAAAAAATGCGCATCGCCGGTGGATTGGTCGATGGCGATAGCGATAAAAATATCGAGGTTCTTAATCCCTACAATGGTGAAGTGGTCGGTACCGTGCCACGCGCGAGCCGCGCACAGATTGCAGGTGCATTTGAAATCGCCGCCAACTACAAACCCAAATTGACGCGCTACGAGCGCCAGCAAATCCTGATCAAGACCGCCGAGATTATCGTCTCGCGCAAGGATGAGATTTCCGACCTGATTACGGCCGAGTGCGGGCTCAGCAAGAAAGACAGTCTGTACGAAGTTGGACGAGCCTTCGACGTATTCAGTCTTACCGGGCAATTGTGCATCAATGATGACAGCCAGGTATTTTCCTGTGACCTGACGCCACACGGCAAAAAGCGCAAAATTTTTACTCAGCGTGATCCATTGCTGGGCGCGATCTCGGCCATCACGCCTTTCAATCATCCGCTCAACATGATTTCGCACAAGATCGCACCATCGATCGCGACCAACAACTGCATGGTCGCTAAACCGACCGAGCAAACGCCACTGACTGCCCTGGTTTTGGCCGACATTCTTTACGAGGCTGGGCTGCCACCGCATATGTTATCGATTGTTACCGGTTTGCCTGCAGATATGGGCGACGAAATGCTGACCAACCGGCATATCGACCTGGTTACTTTTACCGGCAGCGTTCCCGTTGGAAAGTATATTGCCGATACCGCCGGTTATCGCAGAACCGTACTTGAGCTCGGCGGTAACGCCCCACTGATCGTGATGGATGATGCCGACCTCGACAAGGCGGCCAAACTTGCCGTCGCCGGCGGTACCAAAAACTCCGGACAACGCTGCACCGCAGTCAAACGTGTTTTATGTATCGATTCCGTGGCCGACGAATTTGCCAGCCTGGTCGCCGAAAAGGCAGCTCGATTAAAATATGGTGACCCGATGGACCCTGACACCGATGTGGGCACCGTGATTAACGAAGAATCTGCGATCTTGTTCCAGAATCGGGTTAACGATGCGATTGAGAAGGGTGCAAAACTACTCTATGGAAACGATCGTCAGGGCGCTGTTTATTCGCCGACCGTGCTCGATCACGTCCCCTATGACTGTGAGCTGGTGCGGGAAGAAACCTTCGGACCACCCATTCCGATCATCCGCGTAAAGGATATCGACCATGCGATCGAGGTTTCAAATTCCACCGCATTCGGGCTTTCATCGGGCGTCTGTACGAACCGAATGGACGATATCATTCGTTTTATCAACGAACTGGAAACCGGTACGGTAAATATCTGGGAAGTGCCAGGTTATCGACTTGAAATGTCACCCTTTGGTGGTATCAAGGATTCCGGGTTGGGATACAAAGAAGGCGTGATCGAAGCGATGAACTCCTACACCAACGTCAAAACCTTCTCCCTGCCCTGGTAATCAATCCGGGGACAGTATACTTATTTCGCCGATGGCGAAATAAGTATACTGTCCCCGGAAATCTCATCTATTTTCTGTTAAGGCTTTTCGCCGCGTTTCAAGCGCAGCTCTATGTCATCCAGACAGGGTATCAAATCCGCGATACCGTCAATGACATAGTGCGCGCCACGCTGATACATGGTGGGGTAGATACGGTCACGATGTTTTTGTTTTATCTCCTCAGAAAAAGCATTCCATTCGTCCAGTTGAACCCCGACTTCATTGCCGGAAATAGCCAGGCCGATACCCCAGGCACCAGCATTCAACCCTTCCTCGATACCTGTCAGGGTATCGTCAACTTTTACCACCGATTGAACCGGTGAAATATCGAGTTCAAGCATGTTACGCAGCACCATATGGGGAAATGGGCGTCCGCGTTTGACATCGCCTGCGCCGAAGGTCGCATCCGGGATATAGCCCTGTTTTTCGGCATCGGCCAGGTTTATGGCCAACATACCAGGGAGGTAACCAGAGGTCGAACCAATCTTGTAGCCGCGCTTACGGCACTCAGCGATCGATTCAAGCGTGCCTGGTATCAGTTGCGAATATTCAGACAGGCAGGCCTCTTGCATTGGAACAAAATCATCGAACATGCGGCCCACGTCATCGTCGGTTGGCTCGCTGCCATGGGTCTCAATCCAGCGCCGACGTACACTGGGTATTTCGCAAATCAATCCAATATGGACTCGTTTGTGCGCGCCCATCGGAATGCGTGCTTCCTCGAGGCTGATGGGAACACCGGCCTTTTCGAATACCTGCCGAAAAACCACGGCGGGTGCCATACAACCAAAGTCCATGGTGGTACCAGCCCAGTCAAGAATGACGCAGCGGATTGGACCACGGTAATTGCGGGTATAGGTAAATTCGCGCTCGTAGGTAAATTGCATGATGTTGAATCCTGGTCTAATTATCGATTCAAGCAGGGTATGCGCAAGTCACGGCTGTAACAAGTGGTTATTGTTTATAGTTTGTATCAACTTGATCTATATAACGATGCTGTCAGGGCTCCGTACTAACCGGGTTGTAAACGAGAACTACTTACTGGTAATTCAGTCCAATTATTTATGCCTCGATCCACAAGCGCCCAGGAGGTGGACCAATGAGTGATTTCGTCTCGACTACCCTGGGTAATAGCCTTATCGGCATCGTATTTCTCGGCCTTGCCGCAGCGCTGACCTTCCTGATGTTCTATGTCTGGAAGTTCCCGTTCGACCATGAAAGGTATAAAAGCGCCGCCCCGCCGCTTGCCGTGCTGTCCCATCGTCTCATGGGTTATCTCTTCGTCCTGATTTACCTCTACATCATGTGGAACATGGTGCCCCGCTTATGGAGCTATCAGGTAGAACTGCCCGCGCGCACGGTACTGCATCTCGCGCTAGGCATCTCGATCGGAGCGCTACTGATTTTGAAACTGGTGATCGTGCGGTTTTTCAAGCATATGGAGGCAAAGCTGGTGCCGGCCCTCGGCGTGGGGCTTTTCCTGTGCAGCTTTCTGCTGATCGCCCTGGTGTTGCCCTTCTCATTACGCGAAGCCTACCTCGAAAGCACTGCACTGGGCGATGAATCGATGATCCAGTCGCGAATAAAAAGGGTACGTGAGTTACTACCGACCACCGGGCTCGAAGACGAAACATTGCTGGCCGATCTGGCATCTAAAAAAGGCCTGATTGCGGGCCGCCGAATCCTGACCGCCAAATGCGTTCAATGCCATGATTTGCGCACCGTGCTGGTCAGGCCTCGTACCCCGCAAGCCTGGCAACAAACGGTTTCGCGTATGGCGAATCGGTCGACCATTCTGAATCCGATCACCGAAGACGATCAATGGTTTGTCACTGCCTATTTAATCGCCGTATCACCGACCCTGCAACAAACCTTGAAAGAACGGCGCAAAATGGAAACCCGTGCGATCGAATCACAAACCAGCATGCAGTCCGCGATGAATCTGCGCGAGATCGAGGATGCCGATTACGAGCACGCGGCCGCAGAGAAACTATTCAAGCAAAAATGCTCACAGTGTCACGACCATACCCAGGTTGAACAGGCCCCGCCAGCAACGAAAGCGGATGTGCTTGCGCTGGTACAAAGAATGGTGGGTAACGGCCTTGCGGCCAGTGAAGCGGAACTCGGGGCGATTATTCGCTACCTGACCGTCACCTACACCAAGCCAGCCGAGCCGCAACAATCGAAGCAAGCGCCGTCACTGCCGCAAAAATCGGCCGGCTTGAATTCGCTGCAAACGCAAGGCATGGAGCTCTACACACAAAGATATTGCGTCGGCTGCCATGGCCCCGCCGGAAAATCACCCGTCTCGCCAAACTATCCAATCCTGGGGGGTCAGAAAAAGGATTATCTGATTCAACAATTCAAAGATATACAAAGTGGCGCACGCAACAACGGCATCACCTCGACCATGAGCGCCCTGGTACAACCTGTAACCGCGGAGGAGATATCGGCGATCGCCAGCTACTTGTCAGCTCAGCAATGAACTGTCTTTGCCAATATAATTAATAACCATGACCAAGCTGACTTTAATTGAGCGACGGCTGCGAATCACCACCGGGTTGATTCTCGCAACCTACATCACCATCCACCTGAGCAACCATACCCTGGGCCTCATTTCGTTGGAGGCGATGGAAGCCATGCGCCGGTTTGTCACACCATTTTGGCGCAGCTGGATCGGGGGTTTGTTGATCTATGGTTCTTTACTAACGCACTTCGGGCTGGCGTTGCTATCGCTGTATCGACGCACCACGCTGCGAATGCCGACCTGGGAACTCGCGCAACTCGTGCTCGGCCTGTCGATTGTCCCGCTGCTCGCGGGGCATATCGCCGCGACCTGGGGTGCGCGCGTGCTAATGGGTCTCGACATCAACTACGAATACTCATTGAGTGGCATCTTGAGCAACGACTGGGTGCTGGCAAGACAGGGTTTGCTGCTAATAGTCGCCTGGAGCCACGTGGTGATTGGCTTACATTTCTTCTTGCGCCTGTTTCGTTGGTACCGGGGCTGGAAATTGCATCTGTACCCGGTTGTTATTTTGATACCGCTATTGGTGATTTTATCTTTGGGCCGGATTGGCATTGAGCTCGAAGTCTGGCAGCCAGACGCCGATATACCCCCGTTTTTAGATCGGTCCCAGAAGGATTTTGTTTTGCCGGAGGACAACGATGAAACAGCGGCAAAAATCCCCTCCGAAAAGCCGGCCAACGAGATACTGCGCGACGGGATACTGATAACTTTTTACGGATTATTGCTGTTAACACTGGCAGCCAGGGCTTTCCGAGAGAGAACAAAAAAACGAAACAGC
>Ga0255052_10001970_pt1 | contig 15038 bp, 13 predicted proteins | sample JV7_2_21_MG_FD_188632 | JGI IMG/M metagenome (GOLD analysis project Ga0255052, IMG submission 188632) | Seawater microbial communities from Jervis Inlet, British Columbia, Canada - JV7_2_21 | ecosystem: Environmental > Aquatic > Marine > Inlet | place: Canada: British Columbia | collected...
CCACCCTTCCCGGAGTTGGGAGCGGTCTCGTCGGATTCGAGGACGTCACCGGCGAAGAGGCGGTTCCGGAGGAGCACCACGAGGCTGTGGAGCAGGCGGCTACTTCAGACATCGCCATGCGGGTTGGCTCGGCACTCGTCATATTCGGGATGTTCCTCGGAACACTTCTCCTCGGTGGCTGGTGGTTCTCGGCCTTCGTCATCCTGGTGATGGTGGTGGGGACCGGAGAGTTCTATGCCACAGTTCGCTCAGCGGGCCACCGCCCGCTTGCATTGTTCGGTCTTATCGGTGTCGTTCTCATGGGGGTTGGCGCCCATACTTCTGGCGCAGCGTCCATCGGAGGCTGGGCTGCCTTTTTCGCCGCTGCCACTGTTCTCTTTTTCTCCCTTATGCCGCGACGACAACCACTGGAGAACGCCGCGTTGACCGTCACCGGCATGGCGTGGGTTGGAATGCTCTCGTTTGCCATCCTCATTGCGGCCGCCGATAGACCGTTCGAGCTCGTCCTCTTCGTTGTCCTGGTCGTTGTCTTCAATGACATGGGCGCATACTTCGTAGGCAGGTCCATCGGGCGGAGGAAGCTGGCACCCGTTCTATCGCCAAACAAGACGATCGAGGGCTTCTTCGGCGGTCTGATAGCGGCGGCAGTTGTCGCGTCGATTCTGACAACGTTTCCGGCCTGGAAGGACATCGGCCTGGTCAACGGTCTAATCGCTGCCGGAGTGGTTGGTGTCATTGCACCGATCGGGGATGCCGCGGAGTCGATGGTGAAGCGTGCCCTCAACGTCAAGGACATGGGCTCGGTCCTCCCCGGCCACGGAGGAATCCTCGATCGAATCGACGGATTTCTCTTCGCCGTCCCTGCGCTCTACTTCCTGTTCCTTGGATTCGGTCTGCTGTGAATCGATCCGTCGTCGTCCTCGGGGCGACCGGTTCGATCGGCACCCAGTCTCTCGAAGTCATCGACAATCTCGAGCTGGATGTTGTCGCGCTCGCGGCACGACGACCATCCCGTGAGTTTGCAGCTCAGGCTGTTCGATATCCGGACGCTGCAATCGTGGTCGTGGGTGGTTCCACCGACGAGCGTGATGAGTTCGAATCGCTGGTCGGTCGCAGCGTGCTTTACGACGGCGAAGCGGTCCTCGAGGCGGCAATCACCCCCAATGCCACAGTCATCAATGGAATCGTCGGTGCGGCGGGACTGAGGGCCACAGTTGCCGGCCTCGAAGCGGGCAATCGGGTTGCCCTTGCCAACAAGGAAAGCCTCGTTGCCGGCGGTCCTGTCGTGAAGGCGGCTCTGGCCGACTTCGGGGGTGAGCTGATCCCTGTAGACAGTGAGCACTCGGCCCTCTACCAGTGTCTAATGGGTGAGCCGGCAGAGTCCGTCTCCCGGCTGATTCTCACCGCGTCTGGCGGGCCCTTTCGGGGTCGGGACCGCGATGAGTTGGCTGCGGTCACGCCCAAGGAGGCTCTGCAGCATCCCACCTGGGACATGGGTCCCCGGATCACGATCGACTCGGCCACGATGTTCAACAAGGGCCTCGAGATCATCGAGGCTCACTACCTCTTCGACATCGACTACGACCGGATCGACGTCGTTGTCCATCCCCAGTCGATTCTTCATTCCGCCGTTGAGTTCGTGGACGGATCCTGGAAGGGTCATTTCGGCCAGCCGGACATGCGGATACCGATTCAGTTCGCCTTGACCGCTCCCGACCGCTCTCCTTCGCCTGCCCGGCCGTTTTCACTGGCCGGGTTGGATCTTCAGTTCGAGACTCCAGACCGGGAGGCTTTCCCCGCGATTGAGATCGCGTTTGACGCTGGACGCAAGGCAGGTTCGGCGCCGGCGGTCATGAATGCAGCTGACGAGATCGCAGTCGAGGCATTTCTTCAGGGCCGGCTCGGGTTCCTGAGCATCACGGAAATCGTCGCCAGGACACTGGAAACCGTTGATTGGCGAGACGTCACAACGGTCGATGATGTGGTTTCCGTAGACCGGGCAGCTAGGTCCACTGCGGCCGGTCTGATTGCCGGAGTCTGCTGACTAGGCCTTAGGCGAAGGTACCGTATTCGCGATGCTCTTAGGTGTGGCCGCGGCCGCGGCAATCATTCTCTTCGTCACGGCGCACGAGGCCGGCCACTTCATCGCCGCCAAGGCGGTGGGTATGAAGGCCACCCAGTTCTTCTTTGGGTTCGGCCCCAAGATCTGGTCGACGCAGAGGGGTGAGACCGAGTACGGCTTCAAGTGGATCCCGCTTGGAGGATACGTCCGCATCGTCGGAATGAACCCTCTCGAAGAAGTCGAGCCTGGGGACATCGGGCGCACCTATCGCGAGAAGAAATTCTGGGAGAAGAGTGTCGTGGTTTTGGCCGGGGTTGGGATGAACTTCCTGATCGCGTTCATACTCTTTTACGCCATCATCATGCTCAACGGTATTGCTGACCCGGTCCCGGTCGTAGATGAAGTCGTCGCGACAGCCGAAGTGGATGGGGAGACCGTAGCCACGCCCGCTGCCGAGGCCGGGATCAAGCAAGGCGACATCATTATCTCTGTAGAGGGACAGAGTGTCGAAGACTGGGACGACATGATTGCTGCGTTGCAGACCTACGGGGCGGGTGCGACGACCGTGATTGTCGATAGGGCTGGCGAAGTCGTCAGCCTCGATGTCGATCTGATCGAGAACGAGGCGCCAGACGGGACGACGACCGGATTCCTCGGAGTGCGCCCGGTTATTGAGGTCTACGATCCCAACCCGATCGAAGGTGTCGGTCTTGCCGGTCAACAGGTTTGGGCCGGCATCAATTTCACGTTCCGGGCTATTGGCGACATGCTTCGCCCGTCCAGTCTTGCCCAGTACGCAAGGGTGTTCATTGGCGACACCGACGTCGACGAGGAGATCCGTCCGGTCAGCCCGATCGGGATCGTCAACATTGGATCGCAGACCGAGTCGTTGGCCGCGTTCTTTGGCATTCTTGCGGTGGTCAACGTCATCCTGGGGACGATCAACCTCCTTCCGCTGTTTCCTCTCGATGGTGGCCATTTCGCCGTAGCCCTCTACGAGAAACTCACCGGGCGTGAAGCCGACGTTCGCAAGTTGGCGCCGGTGGCCGCGGCTGTCGTCGGACTGTTTCTGTTTCTCGGACTCGTGGCGATCGTTCTCGACATCGTCAATCCCATTAGCTTGGGCTAGATGAAACGTCGCCAGACCCGTCAACTCAGGGTCGGCGATGTCGCCGTTGGTGGTGACGCGCCGATTTCCGTCCAATCGATGACGACCACCAAGACTGCCGACGTAGACGGAACCCTGACTCAGGTGTATGCCCTGGCTGGAGCAGGGGCGGACATCGTCCGGATAACCTGCAACGAGGTCGAGGCGGCTCAGGGCCTTGCCGAGATCGTGCCTCGGAGCCCGGTCCCGATCATCGCCGACATTCACTATCAATATCGACTTGCCCTGGCCGCAATGGAAGCGGGGGTGCAGGGACTCCGTCTCAACCCGGGGAACATTCGCAAGGAAGACCAGATCAAAACCGTGGCCAGAGAGGCCAAGGACCGCGGACTTCCAATTCGGATTGGGGTGAACGCCGGATCGCTGGACAAGGATATCCTCGAGAAGTACGGGAGCGCTGTGCCCGAAGCCCTCGTCGAGTCGGCCCTGATCGAGGCGCGTTATCTGGAAGAGGTCGATTTCACCGACATCAAGATCTCGGTGAAGCATTCCAACGTTCCGTCGATGGTTGGCTCCTACCGTCTTCTCTCCGAGAAGGTCGATTACCCGCTTCATCTCGGTGTGACCGAGGCCGGTCCGCCGCCGGCCGGTCTCATCAAGTCCACTGCCGGGATCGCGACGCTCCTCAACGAGGGGATTGGCGACACCATCAGGTATTCGCTGACCGCTGACCCGGTCGAGGAAGCAAAGGCAGGACGGCAGCTTCTCGAGTCGCTCGGTCTTCGTGAGCGCAAGGGTCTCGACCTGATCGCATGCCCATCTTGTGGTCGTGCCGAAGTCGACGTCATCGACGTGGCGACACGAGCCCAGGCCGCGCTCGAGGCGGCGAATCTGCCCATTCAGGTAGCCGTGATGGGTTGTGTGGTCAACGGGCCCGGAGAGGCGCGTGAGGCGGACATCGGAATCGCAGCCGGAAAGGGCAGGGGCCATCTCTTCATCAAAGGTCAGGTTGTCCGGGTGGTTCCCGAGGCGGACATGGTCGAAGCGCTCCTCGACGAGGCTCAAAAGCTGGTCGAGGAAGGCGTGGAGAGCAGGCTTGCCCACGCCGATGCCAACGCAGCCGAGATAGCCGCCGCCGCCCGCGAGCAACTGATTGAGATTCAGGGAGATGCCAACAAGTCGGCAGATCGGCGAGCCCGGGTTGCAGAGGTCGCCCGGCCCGAGTGAGTTTCTGCTCCTCGACCTACTACCGTCGCCGCACCCCAGAGGACTAGATGCGCTGGTCAGAAGCTTTCATTCCAACACTTCGAGATGATCCCGCAGACGCGGAGGCGATCAGCCACAAACTGCTGATCAGAGGCGGATTCATCCGGCAACTATCAGCCGGTTCCTACACGATGCTTCCACTCGGACAACGGGTGAGACTCAAGGTGTCGGCCATCATCCGTGAGGAGATGGACGCAATCGGCGGCCAGGAGATGATGCTCCCCACACTGCATCCCGCCGCCATCTGGCGGAAGTCCGGGCGCTATGAGCTGATGGGTGACAACCTCTTCAAATTGAGTGACCGCAAGGACGTCGATCAGGTGCTCGGCATGACCGAGGAGGAGATCTTCGCCATGCTCGCCACTGAGATCTTCTCCTACCGGGACCTTCCCCAGATCTGGTACCAGATGCATACCAAATTCCGCGACGAGCCCAGGCCAAAGTCGGGTCTTCTCCGGGTGCGTGAGTTCACCATGAAGGACTCCTACACCCTCGACGCCGATGTTCCCGGTCTCGACACCGGGTTCGACAAGCACCACACCGCCTACAAGAAAATCTTCAGCCGGATGGGCCTCGAGGCAATCGATGTCCTGGCGTCTTCGGGGGCCATGGGTGGATCAGAATCTGTCGAGTTCATTGTGCGCAGCGATGCCGGTGAGGACTGGATCGTCACCTGCGCCAACTGTGACTACCGGGCCAACCTGGAACGGGCGACATCGGCTCTCGAAGCGATCGATGACGGTGAGTCAGGAGAACTCGAGCGATTCCCCACACCGGGCCTTCGCACAATCAAGGCTCTCGCCGAGGCTCACCCCGATATTGCGTCGCCGGAGCGCTCCATCAAGAGCCTGGTCTATTACATCGAGGGCGACCCGGTCATCGTTCTCATGCGGGGCGATCACGACCTGCAAGAGCAAAAGCTCCTCGACGCCGCCGGTGTTGGTGACGGCATCCGACCTGCGCAGGCCGAGGAGATCCGGGAACTGCTTGGTGCGGATCCGGGCAGTCTTGGCGCAGTAGGGGTCGAAGGAGTCAGGGTCATCGCCGATTTGGCTCTCGAAGGCAGACACAACATGGCCACGGGCGCCAATGAGGACGACTGGCACTATTCGGGTGTTGAAATCGATCGGGACATCAACGTTGAACAGTGGGCCGACCTCAGGGCTGTCACTTCTGGTGACACATGCCTCAATTGCGGTGAGACCCTCGAGCTCTGGAAGGGGATCGAGGTCGGTCACATTTTCAAGCTGGGCACCAAGTACTCAGAGGCGTTTGGAGCCGATGTCCAGGATGAGGACGGTGGGAGTCATCCGATTGTCATGGGATCGTACGGCATTGGCGTGGAACGGGGTGTTGCCGCGATCGTGGAGAGCAACCATGACGAAAGCGGGATCATCTGGCCGGTATCAGTGGCGCCGTACGAGGTGGTCATCACTGTTGTTCGCGCCGACGATCCTGCAACGGCTGCAGCCGCAGACTCCCTTTATGAAGAGTTGTCCGCGGGAGGGGTCGAAGTCCTGCTCGACGATCGGGAGGAACGGCCCGGTGTCAAGTTTGCCGATGCCGAGCTCATCGGGGTGCCCTACCGGATCACCATCGGCCCACGCGGCGTCGAGTCAGGCACCGTCGAGGTGACTCCGCGGCGCAGTATGGACAAGAGCGAGATGCCGCTTGGTGAGGTCGCAGCCGACTTGACAGGAACGATTCTCGAGCAACGAAGGGGCATCTAACCGAGCACCTAGCCGGTGTTGGGTCTGTCTCTGCGCGCCCCTATAATCGCCGCAGAGAAACAGGACGCTTTTTTCGATCAGGTGGGCGCCTTGGCGGCCGCCTGAATTGTTGTGGAGCGAAAGAATTTTGGAGAATTTGATTGAAGACGGCAACAGACATCTGGACGGTGCTTGAGCCCTACCTGGCCGCCGAAAGGCTGGAACTGGACGACCTCGAGGTCGTGGGAAGTGGTCAGGGAAGGGTTCTACGCGTCGTTGTCGACGGAGAGGGCGTCGACATTGGTCGGCTTGCCGATGTGTCACGCGGGATTTCCCGACTCCTCGATGCCGAACCCGATCTCGATGATCCATATCAACTCGAGGTCACCTCACCGGGTCTAGAGCGCAAGCTTCGTCGCCCGGCCCACTACGCGAAGTCGGTGGGACGAGAGGTGGTCGCCAAGACCAAGCAGGGAGAGCAGAAGAGAACCATCCGAGGCGTGATCACCGACGCCGATGACAGGACGTTCACCGTTGAAGCCGACGAAGGTGCGGTGGTTCTCGACTTTGAAGATGTACTCACCGCCAAGACGGTGTTCCGGTGGGAGAAGGCCCCAAAGCCGGGTCACTGAGGGAGAAGAATGCAGCTCGACACGATGATGGAGGCAATTGAGGTTCTCGCCAGGGAGCGAGGTGTTCCTGTGGACGCAATCCTCGACGCCTTTGCCAATGCGCTCGTTGCCGCATACAAGCGCAGTCCCGGTGCTGCGGAAGAAGCGCGGGTGACCATCGACCCTGATTCAGGTGAGGTGACTGTCTACGCCCAGGAACTGGACGAAGACGGAAACGTCGTCAAGGAGTGGGAAGACACCCCTGAGGGTGAGGCCTTCGGACGCATCGCTGCCCAGTCTTTCAAGCAGGTGATGCAACACAAGCTTCGTGAGGCGAAGCGTGAGCGGGTCTACGAAATGTACGAAGGACGGGAGGGTGATCTTGTCACCGGGCTCGTTCAGCAGGTCGATTACCGATCCGTCATCCTCGACCTCGGAGATGCCGAGGCCATTCTCCCTGGATCGGAGCGAATTCCGTTTGAGCGTCTTGAGCGTGGCAATCGGGTGAAGGCATTGATTCTCGAAGTTCGGAATGAGCCAAAGGGCGCTCAGATCGTGGTTTCCCGAAGTCACCCTGACCTCGTCAGGCGGCTGCTCGAGCTTGAAGTGCCCGAACTCACCGATGGGACGGTCGAGATTGTCAACATCGCGAGGGAGCCCGGTCATCGCTCCAAGATCGCTGTGATTTCGAACGACCCGAATGTCGATCCGAAGGGCGCCTGTGTCGGCGCCAGAGGCTCCCGGGTCCGTCAGGTCGTCAACGAGTTGCGCGGTGAGAAGGTTGACGTCGTTCAATGGCGTGATGACATCGGACAGTTCATCGCCGAGGCACTTGGCCCGGCGAAGGTGAAGGAAGTGATCATCAACGAGGAAGAAAAGACCGCCGATGTCATCGTCTCCGAGCACCAGCTGTCGCTTGCCATAGGCAAGGAGGGCCAGAACGCCCGACTCGCCGCCCGACTCTCGGGCTACAAGGTCGATATCCACTCTGACGAGGAAGGTGGCGATGACGAGGCGGGCAAGACGCCCGTGGCCGAAGCGCCCGCGGCGGAGGAGGCCCCCACCGCTGAGGCGACTGATGCCGCTGAGGCCACCGAGCCTGTTGAGCCCACGGACGAGACCGAATCCGCAGAGACGTCGGACGAAACGCCAGTCGAAACGCCAGTCGAAACGCCAGTCGAAACGCAAGTCGACGACGAAGACGCGGTCGGGCCCGCGACCAACGACGAAGGGGAATCCGAGTGAGGATCTACGAGCTTGCTCGCGAGTTGGACCTGGAGTCCAAGGAGGTCCTGGCGCACGCCAAGGAACTCGGTCTCGATGTCAAGACTGCATCGTCGGGAGTTGATGATGAGAGCGCCGACCTGCTTCGACTCGCTTTCGCACCCGAGGAGCCCTCTGCCGAATCTGCCCCTGCCGAGGACGTTGTCGAGCCAGAGCCGGACCCAGAACCAGAGCCGGACCCAGAACCAGAGCCGGCTACCGAAGAACCTGTTGCGGCAACAGCTGTCGATGAGATCCAAATCGCATCCATTCCCGAAGGTGCGACTGTCGGTCAGTTCTCAGATGCCATCGGCCAGTCTGCCGGTGAGGTCATAAAGGAGCTTCTCAAGTCGGGTCTGCCGGCTGGGGTCGGTCAAACGATGCCCGCCGACCTGATCGAAGAGGTCGCGGAGGCATTCGGCTTCATCATCGAGGTAGAGGAGTCCGCTCCGGATCCAGTGGTAGCCGAGCAACCCGAGTTCGACGATGTGGATGACGATCTGGTCACAAGACCTCCAGTTGTCACCGTGATGGGACACGTCGACCACGGCAAGACAACCCTTCTCGACACGATCCGAAAAGCCAACGTGGTAGATGGAGAGCAAGGTGGCATTACCCAACACATCGGGGCGTACCAGGTTGATGTGAACGGCCACCCGGTGACCTTCATCGACACCCCCGGTCACGAAGCTTTCACTGCCCTCCGGGCTCGGGGCGCGAATATCACCGACATCGTCGTGCTCGTTGTAGCTGCTGACGACGGAGTCATGCCGCAAACGATCGAGGCCGTTGCACACGCCAAGGCGGCCGGAGTCAAGACAATCGTTGCTGTCAACAAGTCGGATCTGACCGGAGCCGATCCGCTCCGGGTCCGAACTGAGCTCACCGAGCATGACGTGATCACCGAGGAACTCGGTGGTGACGTGCCCAGCGTCGAGATTTCGGCGCTCAAGGGTGATGGAGTCGACGAGCTACTCGAGATGATCGACCTCATTGCACAACTCGAGGACTTCAAGGCGAACCCGGCGCCCAACGCATCCGGGGTTGTGGTCGAGGCACAGGTCGAGACTGGTCGCGGTCCGGTCGCTTCGGTGATCGTTCAGCGGGGGACCCTCAAGAAAGGCGACGCGTTCGTCGCCGGCGCAATCTCGGGCAGGGTGAGGGCGCTCATGGATGAGAACGGCGATCAGATCGTCAGCGCCGGGCCTTCCGATCCCGTTCAGGTCATGGGCTGGAACGATGTTCCCGTCGCCGGCGACTACTTCGAGGTTGTTGGCGACGATCGTGAGGCTCGGAAGATCGCAGCCGCCAAAGCTGAGGCGATCAAGACCGCCAATCAGGTGATGCCATCCGCGCGGGACCGTCTCCAGGGTCTCCTGGAACAGCTTCGAACTGAAGAGGCGACGCTCAACTTGATCATCAAGGCCGATGCGCAGGGATCTCTGGAAGCGCTCCGCGAGTCGGTCAACAAGATCGAGCGGGAGGGCGGCAAGATCCAGATCGTCCAAATAGCGGTCGGCGGCATCAACGAAAACGATGTGGCCCTGGCCGAAGTGTCCGAAGCTGTGATCGTCGGCTTCAACGTGCGACCAGAGCCCAAGGCACGGAAAGCCGCCGAGCAGGCGGGTGTCCAGATCCGGACCTACGGGATCATCTATGAGCTGCTCGACGAGATTGAGCTGCTTCTAGTTGGCCAACTCGCCCCGGAAGAGCATGAGCACGTCCTGGGCACGGCAGAGGTTCGCGCCACCTTCAAGACGCCACGCTCAGGCACGATCGCCGGCTGTTACGTAATCGAAGGCGTGGTGCAACGTGGTGCCAAAGCCAGACTGCTGCGGGACGGCGTGATCATCCATGATGGCGTCGTGTCCTCGCTGCGTCGGTTCAAGGATGATGTTCGTGAGGTGGCCTCCGGATTCGAATGTGGGATGGGCTTCGAGAACTACAACGACATCAAGGAAGGCGACAACATCGAGGTCTATCAGATCCGAGAGGTCGCCAGAACCTGATGCGAGTCGCGGCCCTTCGGGTCGAGCTTCACCTCCCGATGGCACAGTCACTAAAGGCCAAGAGATCGGTGCTACGCCCATTCATCTCCGGTCTCGAGCGATTGGGCTCGTATAGCGTCGCGGAGGTCGATCACCATGACGCATGGCAACGTGCTGCGGTCGGGGTGGCGGTGGTAACTCCAGACGCCGAGGGTTTGGCAATGCACATCGAAAAGATCCGCCACTACCTTGACTCCCGTCTCGACGTGGACGTGCTCGAGGTGACGATGAGGGAACTGGAGGAGCCGGAGTGAGAAGGCCGAGTCCGCGGATGCTCAAGGTGAACTCCACAATGCGCGAGGTTCTGGCCGAGGAGATCGAAAAGATGAGCGACACCCGCCTCGAGATGGTGTCGGTTACGGCAGTGGACACCAGCCCGAATCTCCGTCACGCGGTTGTCTACATCGATGCCCTGGACGCAAGTGCCTGGGAGCCCGCTCTGACGGCTCTCGACAGAGCGGCGGTGAGACTCCAATCCGCCATCGGACAGCAGGTCAGGCTCAAGTACACCCCCACTCTCGAGTTCGCGCTCGATCGTGGTGTCATTGGAGGTGAGCGTATCGACGAGATTCTGCGCAATCTCAACGGATCCGAGGAGGAGTGACTTGACGGCGCGCGACGGTTTGAAAAAGGCGGCTGAGATCCTCGCAGAGAGCGAGAAGATAGCTCTCGCCTGTCATGTCGGCCCCGATGGCGATGCCCTCGGCTCCATGCTCGGATTCGGAATAGCCGCCTCCAACGCCGGTAAGACCGTTGTTGCCAGCTTCGGCGCCCCGTTCACCATGCCCGACAACCTTTCGTTCCTCCCTTCCGATCTGCTGATCAACCCAAGAAATTTCCCGGAAGCGCCCGGGACAATGGTCGTGTTTGATGCGGGCTCGCCGGATCGGCTCGGGGAGCTTGCGGCCAACGCCAAGGAAGCCGGGACACTGGTGGTCCTGGATCATCACGTCACAAACGACGGATTTGGGGACATTGCGGTTATCGATCCGACGGCGGCAGCCACGGGGGAACTTGTGGTCGATCTCCTCGAGATCCTGGCCTGGCCGATCACCCCCGACATCGCCAATTGCCTGCATACGGCCCTGGTTACCGACACCGGCCGGTTCCTCTACTCGAACACCTCTCCCCGCACCCACGAATACGCGGCCAAGCTGGTCGCCGCCGGCGCCAGTCCCGAGGAAATTGGCCGCCACGTCTATGACGAGGCTCCTTTCGGCTATCTCCACGCAGCCGGGGCAGCCCTGGCTAGGGCCGAGTTGGATCCCGAGCTCAGCGTCGTGTCGACGATCCTCACCTACGAGGATCTGGCTGCCGCAGGGATCGACTGGGGCGATGTCGACAACCTGATCAACACAGTCCGGCTCGCCAGGGAGGCCGACGTGGCGGTCCTCGCAAAACTGCATGCTGATGGTCGGGTGAAAGTGAGCCTGCGGTCACGCGGGCTGACCGACGTCGGTTCGCTCGCCGCCGAATTCGGGGGAGGAGGGCACCGACTCGCTTCCGGTTTCAATTTTGAGGGTGATCCAGAGAAGGCGATCGAGTCGGTCCTCGAACGGGTGGAGGCCAACCGGTGACCCGAGGATTCCTTGTGGTTGACAAGCCCAGGGGCATCAGCTCCAACGCTGTCGTCGGGAGAGTCAAGGCAGCTACCGGCATCAAGAAGGTAGGCCATGCCGGGACCCTGGATCCGCTCGCGACTGGCGCGATGGTCGTGGCCGTTGGTCAGGTGACGAGACTTATCCGGTTCATTCAGGACCAACCAAAGGAATATCTCGCCACGGCTGAATTCGGTGTTGCGACTGACACTCTCGATGCCGACGGTGCTGTTTTGTCGAGAGAGCCAATGGACTTTTCGAAGGAGAGCCTGATGGCGGCGGCCGAACGTTTCGTAGGCAACATCCACCAGGTGCCCCCGATGGTCTCGGCTCTCAAACATGAGGGACGGCGTCTCTACGAGTTGGCCCGCGAGGGGACTGTGATCGAACGCGAAGCCCGACCGGTTGTGATATATGAACTCGAGATCGGGTCCGTTGGAGTCCCGCCATATCCGGAAGTGGAGTTTCGGGTTGTCTGTGGGAAGGGGACATATATTCGCTCCCTTGCCGATGACATGGCCGCAGTGCTCGGAGGTGCCGCTCATTTGACCGCACTGCGGAGGACCCGGATCGGATCTCTCAGTCTGGATCGGTACGGGCTATCCGTCGATGATCTCGACACCTGGGAAGAGAACATTCTCACGCCGGCTGAGGCACTGGCAGATCTGCCGGCCGTTGCCGTCGGCGAAGCGATCTCAAACGGAGTTGCGAACGGGATTCGTTTTGTCGGTGGTCCGCTGTTGTCGGCACCGGAAGGGGTGCCGTTTCGCGTTATCGATGAGTCAGGATCCCTACTGGCGGTGTATCAGCGAGTCGGGGATCAGGCCCAACCCGAAGTGGTGCTGGCCCAGTGAACACTCTTGTCGGGCCCTGGGCGGACTGGGAGCCAACTACGACACCCACATCGGTGACCATTGGTGTCCTCGACGGTGTCCATCTCGGACACAGGGCTCTTATCGAGAGCTTGCGCCCGGGGGGTGTTTCGACAGTCCTTACCTTCGATCCACATCCGATCGAGGTGCTTCGGCCGGGAACGCCGCCACGGCTCATTACAACCCTTGACGAACGTTTGGTTCTGCTCGAAGCGGCGGGGGTTGGCCTGAGCGGTGTCCTCGACCTCACCGAAGTCCGGGAATTGGACCCAAAAGTCTTCATCAAGGGGCTCCTGGTCGACAAGCTGAGCGCTACTTCTTTGACGGTCGGATCAGACTTTCGATTCGGGAAGGATCGGGCCGGGGACGTCGCCTTGCTGGAGGACCAGGGTCGCGAGTACGGATACGAGGTGGACGCGATCGATCTTGTCACCGATCTCGGCGAACCGATCTCTTCGAGTCGGATCAGAGCTCTGATTGAGTCCGGTGACGTTGCGGGTGCCGCTGCTCTGCTCGGCTCTCGCTATCGCATCAGCAACGAGGTCGTCCATGGTGACAAGCGGGGCCAGGGCATGGGATTCCCGACGGCGAATCTCCTGCCGCCCGAGCGCAAGGTCATTCCCGGCTCCGGGGTATACGCGGCTATCGGCTACTTGGACGGTGCCGCCCACATGGCGGCCGTAAATGTGGGGATTCGCCCTACCTTCGGCGGCGGAAAGCTTCTCATCGAAGCTTTCCTGATCGACCACGACTCAGATCTGTACGGCCGACGTGTAACCATCGAGTTCGTGCGCAAACTGCGACCCGAACTCGAGTTCGACGGTGTCGAAGCCCTCGTCGCACGTATGCGTGAGGACGTCGAGGAAAGCCGGCAGATCCTCGGAAAACTCGACCCGTTTGTGGGTTGAGCGAGCGATTCTGTTAGAGTTCTACGAGTTCCCCTCATCGAACCAGGTTTAACGCGCAATGAAAACAGCTACTGAAATCGTCGCCGAATACGGCACGCATGAGAGCGATACCGGCTCTCCAGAGGTGCAGGTGGCTTTGCTCTCCGAGCGGATCACCCACCTCACCGAGCATCTACGAGATCACAAACACGATCATCACAGCCGGCGCGGCCTGCTGATGATGGTCGGCAAGCGTCGTCGCCTCCTCGACTATCTCCGCAGGGAGGACGTGGAGCGCTACCGAAGTCTCATCGCGAAACTCGGTCTCCGGCGCTGACCGAAGGTTTGGGTGTGAAGCGGCTACGCCGCTTCACAGTCAATAAAGAGGGGCCTCTTGCAAGTAGCAATGGGGTCTCCGAACAGACAAATTGAGCTGACCGGTTGTCAGTGGTGACGGCTCGGGCTTTGCCAGAGCCGCGACTACTGCCAACAGGTGCGGCTCCCAATACAAGGAGCACTAAGTGCCCGAAATAACAGTTCGCGCACACCTAGGCGACAAAGAGTTCGTCCTGAGCACCGGCAAGCTTGCCGGCCAGGCCGACGGCGCTGTGGTGGCCAAGCTGGGCGGTACCGAGATGTTGGTAACCGCTACAGCAAACAGAAAGATGCGAGAGGGCATCGATTTCTTCCCTCTCACCATCGACTTCGAAGAGCGGATGTATTCGGTCGGGAAGATCCCCGGCTCGTTTTTCCGTAGAGAAGGTCGTCCTTCCGAGCAGGCCATCCTGACCTGCAGACTCATCGACCGCCCCCTTCGCCCGTCGTTCGCCGACGGATATCGCAACGACACCCACGTCGTGGTGACGTCGTTGGCCGTCGACCAGGAGAACCCCTTTGACGTGATTGCGCTCAACGGAGCGTCCGCTGCGCTGAGTGTCTCGCCGATCCCCTTCGAGGGCCCCATCGGTGGCATCCGGCTCGGCCTCAAAAAGGGCGAGTGGATTCCGTTCCCGACCGAGGACGACCTCGCAGAATCAGTTTTCGAGCTGGTCGTGGCCGGTCGCAAGAACGACCAGGGTGAGATCGACATCATGATGGTCGAAGCAGGCGCCACTCCACACGGGCTTCGCCTCGTCGCCGATGGCGACAGGCCCTCCGATGAGGACGCTGTTGCCCAGGGTCTCGAGGAGGCCAAGACCTATATAGGAGAGCTCATAGCTCTTCAGGCGGAACTGGCCTCACAGGTCGAGATCCGAGAGGTCGAGTGGCCGGTGATCACCGAATACAGCGATGAGATGTATGAGAAGGTCGAAGCCATCGCGGCGCCGAAGATGGGAGCTGTGCTCTCCATCGCCGGCAAGCACGAGCGTCAGGATGCCGAGAAAGAGGCACTCGCGAGCACGGTCGCCGACCTGGGCATTGCCGAAGATGATGTCGAGAGCCTCGGAGAAGCCAAGAGGTCCTTCAAGTCGGTGTTCAAGAAGGCGGCACGCCAGCGAGTCATAGATGAAGGCGTCCGCATGGATGGTCGTGGGGTGACGGACATCCGTCCTCTCACCATCGAAGTGGGGGCTGTGGAGCGGACCCATGGTTCGGCCCTCTTCCAGCGTGGTG
>Ga0255052_10001971_pt1 | contig 15029 bp, 13 predicted proteins | sample JV7_2_21_MG_FD_188632 | JGI IMG/M metagenome (GOLD analysis project Ga0255052, IMG submission 188632) | Seawater microbial communities from Jervis Inlet, British Columbia, Canada - JV7_2_21 | ecosystem: Environmental > Aquatic > Marine > Inlet | place: Canada: British Columbia | collected...
GGATTTTGAGCGACAAGTACATTCATGCCACCGGATCGAGGAAGACGGCAGGGGCAAGGGTCTACCTGAAAGCAGGTAAAGGTGAGTGGGACGTTAACGGACGGTCCATTGCCGACTACTTTATGAAGGAAGGGTATGTCAATACTTGTGAAGAGCCGCTGAAGCTGGTCGAGGCCATCGGTAAATTCGACATTAAGGTCAGGGTCAGGGGAGGGGGATTGAGCGGACAGGCCGATGCAGTACGTCACGCGATTGCGAGAGCTCTGGTGCTCATAGATGAGAATCACAGAAAGCCTATGAAATCTGCCGGATTTCTCACCAGGGATCCCAGAATGGTGGAGCGTAAGAAATACGGTAGACCAAAAGCCAGGAAGAGATTTCAATTTTCCAAGCGGTAATCTACGGAGAGACTATGGAGGTATCGACACTGAAAGATTTACTCGAGGCGGGGGTTCACTTCGGCCACCAGACCCGAAGATGGAACCCGAAAATGCGCAGGTTCATATTCGGAGAGCGGAACGGCATATACATCATAGATCTGCAGAAGACCTTAAAGCAGCTTGACAAGGCCAGGGCCCTGATCAGTGACAATGTGGGCAGTGGTAAGAAGGTGCTTTTTGTCGGTACGAAGCGACAGATCAAAGAGGTCGTGAGAGAAGAAGCCGAGCGGTGTGGTATGTTTCATGTTACCCACAGGTGGCTCGGCGGAATGCTCACGAACTTCCAGACGATTCGCAAGAACATCCGGCGCCTGAAAGAACTCGAGTTGAAACGGGACGATGGATCTTTCGATCTCCTGACCAAGAAGGAAGCCCAGAAACTCAAGAGAGAGATTACAAAACTGGTGGCTCTTCTCGGTGGGATCAAGGAAATGGACACCCTGCCCAGTGTCCTGTTCATTGTTGATGCCAAAAAAGAGAAGATCGCGGTCAATGAAGCCAGGCGGCTGGGGATCCCCATCGTGGCGATTGTCGACACAAATTCAGATCCCGATCCTATTACCATACCTATCGCCGGTAATGACGATGCCATCCGGAGCGTCAGGCTCATCACTTCAGCGGTCGCAGATGCGGTTGACGAAGGGAAGTCGATTTTTCAGATCAAGACTCTCGAGGAAGTAGCCCGGAAAAGAGAGGCTGAAGAGGCTAAAAAAGAGGCGCCGAAAGTAAAAACGGATGATCTGGGAGACGATGTTGACGTCGAAAAAGCCAAAAAACGGATAAAACGAGTTGCCAAGAAGGTCAAAGAGACCAGGCAGGTCAAAAAAGACTCCGATGAAGCAGAGGTTTTCGTTAAAAACAGTGCTGAAGAGAGTCCGAAAACCGTGCCCGAAAGCAATGAGCCTCCCCAAGCTGACAACAGTGCAGATGACGAGAAGGAGTAACATCAGACAGTATGGATATTTCAGCTGCAACAGTCAAAAAATTGAGAGACAAAACATCCGCAGGGATGATGGATTGTAAAAAGGCGCTCATCGAGGGTGAAGGTGACATGGAGCGAGCCGAGGATTATCTCCGTAAAAAGGGATTAGCCAGAGTCGCCAATCGAGCCGGCAGGGCAGCCAACCAGGGCCTTATCGAATCGTACATACATCCCGGTAACAAGATCGGTGTACTGATCGAGATCAACTGTGAGACCGATTTTGTTGCCAGAACTGAAGATTTCAAACAACTCATAAAGGATCTGGCCATGCAGGTGGCTGCCACCAATCCCCTCGCCGTCGACAGGGAAGGTATTGAAGAATCCGTTATCGGAAAAGAGAAGGAGATCTTCAAGGCCCAGGCTCTTGATGCGGGTAAGCCGGAAAACATTATTGACAAGATGGTCGAAGGCAAGCTCAATAAGTTTTACCAGGAAGTATGCCTCCTCGAGCAGGCATTCGTCAAGAATACTGAGAAAACTGTTCAGGACGAGGTGAACGACGTCAGCGCCAAGACAGGAGAAAACGTCGTAGTAAGGAGATTCGCCAGGTATCAGCTTGGGGAGTAGCTTTCCGCTCATGGACCCCTCCGTAAAATATCGAAAAATACTCCTGAAACTCACCGGGGAATCCATGTCAGGGCATGGTAGTTTTGGCATAGACCCACCATCCATCGAAAAACTTACAGAAGAAATAAAAAAAGTAGTTGAACTTGGGACACAGCTTGGCATCGTCATCGGCGGCGGCAACATCGTCAGGGGTGAGATTCTCAGTGCACAGGAGGGTATGGATAGAGTTTCCGCCGATTATATGGGTATGCTGGCTACGGTCATCAACGCTCTTGCTCTCCAGGAGTTCCTGGAACGAAAGGGACTGCACACCAGGGTGCTGACCGCCATCAGGATGGAACAGCTGGCTGAGCCCTACATCCGGCGGAGAGCCTTGAGGCACCTTGAGAAACACCGTATCGTGATATTCGCCGGCGGCACCGGCAATCCTTATTTTTCGACCGACACCGCGGCTGTGCTCAGGGCGATCGAGATCGAGGCTGAGCTGATATTGAAAGGTACAAAAGTCGACGGCGTTTACTCGCAGGACCCTATGGTCCACCCCGATGCCGAGTTCATTGAAGAAATATCGTTCATGGAAGTGCTCAATAAAGGCCTGCGTGTTATGGACACCACTGCCATTTCTCTTTGTATGGAAAACGAACTTCCTATTATTGTGTACAACAGCAGTGAGAAAAATGCTATTTCGCGTATAGTGAAGGGTGAGAAGTTAGGTACACTTGTCCGGGAGTGATCAATGAAACACGAATTATTGAATGACTGCGAGAAGTCGATGTCGATGACCCTCGACAGGTTAGGAGTGGAGTTCTCTGGTATCCGAACCGGTAAAGCCACACCCAGCCTTCTGGACTCTATTAAAGTCGAGGCCTACGGCTCGACCATGGGTCTCAAGGAAGTTGCGAACATAGGCGTTCCCGAGTCGAGACTCCTGGTGATTCAGCCATGGGATAAGACATTGATACCTGCTATCGAGAAAGCGATTTTGACATCCGACCTCGATCTCAATCCAACAAATGACGGTACCTTCATCAGGATTCCAATTCCGCAGCTCACCGAGGAAAGACGAAAACAGCTCGTGAAGGTCGTTCACAAGTTTGCCGAGGAGGGAAGGATAGCGATCAGGGGGGTCCGGCGAGACACGAACACGGGGATCAAAAAGCAGGAAAAAGAAAGCGAAATCTCGGAGGACGACTCGCACAAGCTGCAGGATAAGGTACAGGAACTGACTGACAAGAACGTCAAGCTGGTTGATGAGATTCTGGTTACCAAAGAAAAGGAAATAATGGAAATCTAGCTGTCCACGTTTTTCCCGGCTCTCCTTTTTAATTGATTTTCTCTGCTTGTTTACAGAAGTGGGTTTTAGTATATTTATCCAATGGATCAGTGTAAGGAATCTTGTTTATGAGTGACGTTCTCCTAGAAGAGATCAAATCCCGGGGCAGAACTCCCGCCCACATTGCCGTCATCATGGACGGTAACGGCCGCTGGGCCAAACAAAGGGGCCAGCTGAGAATATTCGGCCACAGGGAAGGGATGAAGTCTGTCAGAGAAATCATCGAATCCTGCGGTGATGTTGGTGTCGAAATACTTACGCTCTATGCCTTCTCCAGTGAGAACTGGAACAGACCAAAACTTGAAGTCGCTGCACTCATGACGCTTCTGAAGCATTACACGCTCTCCGAGAGGGAGGAGCTGAAGTCACAGGGGGTCAGGGTTCGAGCGATCGGCAGGATCGACGACCTGGAAAACAGTGCAAGGGATGCTATCAGATCGATCGAAGATTACACTGCCGGTGGCGACAGGATGCTCTTGAATCTGGCGATCAACTACGGTGGCAGACAGGAAATAGTGGATGCTGTTCGCACACTGGCAGGCGATGTTGCCCGCGGTGATCTCTCACCCGAGGAGATCGACGAAAACCTGATTGCCGGGTGCCTGTACACTTCTCAGGACCCGGACCCCGATCTTCTCATCAGAACCAGTGGAGAGATGAGGATATCCAACTTCCTTCTTTATCAGCTGGCTTACACTGAGATATATGTCACCGACACACTCTGGCCCGATTTCAGACGAGAAAATCTGTACTCGGCCATACTCGATTACCAAAAACGTGAGAGACGGTTTGGAAAAGTCTCTTCCAGCAGATAAAAACCTGTCAAAAAGGGTCTACTCGGCATTCGTGTTTGTGCCGGTACTCATCCTCATCACGTACGTTGGGGGTGTCGTATTCACTCTGCTTGTCACGGTGCTTGTTTTACTTGGTATGTATGAACTCTTCGGCATACTCGAAGCCGGGGGTGCGAAACCAGCCAGGCTGTTTGGCTACATCCTCGCGGCGTCGGTGTGCTTCTTCGCTTTTTACAGCGCGGGCAGACCCGGTATGATCGTGGCCGGGTTTACGGTGACAGTTCTTGCAGCTGTTCTCCTTTTTGGCGTCGAGTCGCTACGGGGTCGTAAGTCCATCAATTCGGCTCTGACATTAGGATGCGTGTTGTACGTGGCGTGGCTCTTTTCTATGCAGATACCTCTGAGAGAATCCGGGGCGATCCTCATTCCTGAAGGTCCCTTCGGATCAGATGTGACGGGCTGGCTCCTTCTGCTCTTCGGCTACTCTATGGTGTGGACCTGTGACACTGGTGCGTACTTTGTCGGAAAGAAATTCGGCAGGCACAAATTGATCCCCAGTGTCAGTCCCGGTAAGACTGTGGAAGGTGCTGTCGGGGGCTTTCTCCTTACGATTCTTGTTGCCTTTCTATTCAGATATCTTTTTCTGAAGCAGTTGACCACAGGCACGACGGCTTTACTGGGGGTCACAGCTGGCGTGACATGTCAGATCGGCGATATTTTCGAATCTAAACTCAAGAGGATGGGGAATATAAAGGACTCATCGAATATAATCCCGGGTCACGGGGGTATTCTGGACAGATTCGACGGAATGGTTTTTGCGCTACCGGCATTATATTATGCTTTGTTGGCAGGGGCCGGAAGAATCGGGATTCACTGAGGTCAAAAGAAAAATGGCAATAAAGATAGTCATCCTCGGATCGACAGGGTCGATAGGCAGGAACACGCTCGAGGTGATAGAGGGCCTCGGTGACAGGTTCGAGGTGAAGGGACTCTCGACAAACAGAAACCTCGATGAGTTTCAGCGTCAATGCGAACAGATCTGCCCTTCCGTTGTAGCGGTGGGGGATGAAGCTGTTTTTTGCAAGCTTGCCGGAAAATCAAAGCCATCTTATATAGAGAAGGTGCTTCATGGTCCTGAAGGGCTGGTTGCCCTTGCGACCATGCCGGACATAGACATTGTTGTGAATGCACTGGTTGGCGGCGTGGGACTGATGCCGACCATAAAAGCGCTGGAGGCCGGAAAACGCGTTGCTCTTGCCAACAAGGAATCGTTGGTGATGGCAGGTGATATTGTTCTCGAGACAGCGCGTAATTGCGGCGGAGAGATAATTCCGGTGGACAGTGAGCACAGTGCTGTCTTCCAGATGCTCGAAGGGAAACCGAAAAATTCGATCAGGAGAGTCGTACTGACAGCCTCCGGCGGACCGTTTCGGCAGAGTTCACTCGAGAAGCTTGCGAAGGTGACTGTTGAAGATGCGCTCAACCATCCGACCTGGGAGATGGGGAGGAAGATCACGGTGGATTCGGCGACGCTGGCGAACAAGGGACTCGAGGTCATCGAGGCGCATCATCTTTTCGGGCTCGATTACGACAGGATAAAGGTGCTGGTTCACCCTCAATCTATTGTACACTCGATGGTCGAGTTCGTTGATGATTCACTGGTGGCGCACCTGAGCAAGCCCGATATGAAGATCCCTATTCAATACGCGCTGACTTACCCGGAGAGACTATCACGTAACGGTTACGAGTCAGGCGGACTCGAACTTTCGTCACTGACGTTCGAAGAGGTCAGAAGTGACATTTTCCCCACTCTGGGGTATGCCTATGAGGCGGGGAGGAAGGGAGGCACTGCACCGGCAGCGTACAACGCCGTGAACGAGGTGGCGGTCGAAAAATTCCTTAGAAGAGAAATACCTTTCAATGAGATACCCGTGATGGTGAAATGGGCTCTCCAGAATCACCCGTACGTCGAGGATCCCGACCTTGATCAGATCCTGGCAGTAGACAGGTGGACGAGAGAAAACACCACCCACATGATGTCTGGTAAACAATATGAAGTAAACCATGAAAAAGGGCTAAACTGAATGATTACGATCCTTGCAACCGTTTTCGTACTGGGTGTTCTCATCTTCGTACATGAGCTCGGCCATTTTGCCGTCGCAAAATGGGTAGGTATAGGTGTCCCGAGGTTTTCTATAGGCCTTGGTCCCAAGATCTTTTCTGTCCAGAAGGGGGAGACCGAATACCGTCTCGCCTGGATACCCTTCGGGGGATACGTTAAAATGGCAGGGGATATGAGTGCAGAGGCGGTAGAGGGTGATGATGCTGGAGAAGAATTTCCTCCGGAGAAGCAATTCGATAGAAAGCCCGTGTGGGCCCGGCTCCTTGTCGTAAGTGCGGGATCTATCATGAATTTTGTGTGGGCCATACTCGTTTTTACCCTCGTATTCTACACCAGCGGTTTGCAGAGCATTCCGTCGACGAAGGTGGATAAAGTAGTGTGGCCTGGCGGCGGAACGCCTGAGGGCCTCGAAAAACTGCTGCCCGGCTCTATTGTGAAAAGCGTCGATGGGAAGAGTGTGTCGACCTGGGATGAGTTTATTGAAACAGTGATAGAAGGTGAAGGTGCATTGGAGTTGTCCTGTGTTGACTCCAGTGGGGACCAGTGTGAGATCACTCTGTCGGCGAGTGATTCGCTCAGACAGATTATTGCAGTTTCAGTCTCGCCTTTTATAGAACCTGAAGTCGGGGTCGTAACGAGCGGTGGACCTGCGGACGAGGCTGGAATAAGGCAAGGTGACCGTTTCGTCATCATAAAAAAGGACACGACAGAGCATATGATCCACCGGTGGATGGATGCGGTCGCTGTTATCCATGGAAGCCCTGAAGTCGAACTCACCATGATGATGCAGAGAGGCGATTCTTCCTACACGGTTCAGGTGATGCCTGCCAGACAGCAGATCCCCGATACGGAGACCAGCATGAAAGAGGTCGGGCTCATTGGTATAACACAGGTGTCGGTAAGCCGTCCGCTTCCATTGATCGAATCGTTTGTCGAAGGGATCGATCGTTCTTTCTTCCTCGCTGGCTACATTCTGGATCTCCTGGGCAAGCTCATAAGCAGAGACATATCCCCGCGGCTGGTAGGCGGTCCTATCCTCGTGGGTCAGATGGCAGGTGAAAGTGCAAAACAGGGATTTTCGGTACTGCTTTCTTTTATGGCTCTTTTTTCGGTGAATCTGGCCGTGCTCAATATGCTGCCGGTACCTGTGCTCGATGGAGGGCACGTTGTTTTCCTCTTGATAGAAGTCGTCTGGCGGCGGCCCCTGTCGGTCGAACAGCGAGCGCGGGTATCTCAGATAGGCTTCTTTCTGCTGATAGGTATCATGGTCCTTGTAACCTACAACGACATTCTTCGTTTACTTGGATTTTGAGGAGGTATTCGATGTTGAAAGAAGTCGTTACGGACAGGGCACCCAGGCCCATTGGCCCTTACTCACAGGCGGTGATCGTCAGTGGTACAGGCTTGCTCTTCACCGCAGGACAGATAGCAATGGATCCTGTATCTGGAGAGATGGTCGAAGGGGGAGTGGAGGAACAGACGCGTTTGGTATTGGATAATCTACAGGCTGTAATAGAGGGGGCGGGGGGGAAAATGAACGGAGTGATCAGAACGACAATCTTCCTCGCCAGCATGACCGACTTCCCGAAGGTGAATGCGGTATACGAAACGTATTTTAAGGAGCCGCCCTTCCCGGCGAGAACCACCGTAGAGGTTGCAGCTTTACCCAAAGGGGCGCTTGTGGAGGTTGATGCTGTGGCGATATTGCCCGGATGATCCTGCGTTGTGCTGGATCGTCTCGGAGGAGGTGCCTATCTTCTTGTGAAACCTCAAGTTACAGCATCAGAAAATAATTTAACTGTTCAAGGCTTTTTGACTTGACATGATTGTTCGTTTTGTGCTATAATAAGTGCACAAGTTCGAAACTTTACTGTTGATGATTAAAGGGGGATCAATGAAAAACATCTTGGTAGTACTAGTTGTGTTTTCTCTCCTGGTCGTTCCTCGGGTCTGTGCTGATGTGATCAATGTACCTGGGGAACAGGGTACGATCCAGGCGGCTATCAACTTCTCTACGGATGGCGATACGATTTTGGTGGAACCCGGCAATTGGCCTGAAAGAGTATCCTTTCGCGGCAAAAGCGTTCTTGTCACCAGTAGATTTCTGTTCGAGGGGGATCCGTCGATAATCCAGGAGACGATAATCGATGGCACTGAACTTCAGCCGAATGCCAGTCTGTCCGACAGTGCCAGTGTTGTCTCATTTACCTCTGGAGAAGGTCCTGGTTCGATGCTCGTCGGATTTACCATAACCGGCGGCAGTGGGACCATAGCAGGAGTCAACGACACGAGAAAAGGCGGGGGTGTTTTCTGCATTGAATCCTCCCCGACCCTGATGTACAACTACATCAAGGAAAACGAAGCATACGACGGCGGCGGTATCTACCTGTTCAAATCCAGCGCACGGGTTGAACGCAACACCGTCTTCTACAACGTGGCAGAGTTTGGCGGCGGCATTATGACCAGGCATTCGGATGCCACGATCGTCAACAACACGATCGATGCTAATAACTCCGGTGCACACGGTGCAGGCATTATGGCCACCGGGTCCGATCAGCCTCTGATCAGAAACAACATTATCTCCTGGAACATCGGATGGGCCATCGAGTCCACCTGCGACGACAGTGTCTTCGTCAATTACAATGATGTTATCGGGAACGGCTGCGGAAGATACCTGGGCAACATCATCGAAGGAGCCGGTGAGATACACTGTCCTCCCGAGTTCGTTGACCCTGCAGGCGGCGACTACCGGCTGGAACCGTATTCTCCATGTCTCGAAGCGGGCCATAACGATTACGGCGTGGTTCCTGAAAATGGCGGGGATCGACTTGATCAGGGTGCCTGGGAATACTATTACGTAGTGGGCTGTAATTTTCTCAAATTCTTCAACACTCCGACCGAGACTTCACCATGTGACACTATCAGCTGGGATATTCAGCTGACGAATAGGACTGATTCGGTTCAGGTCTACGATGTCTGGGTCGATGTGAGCGGACCGAAGTGCAGGCTCATCGATTATATTCTGGATTGGGAATTCCCGCCGAAGACTACATTCTACGGCACCGTGAGTTTCTTCGTCCCTTGCAATGCTCTGCCGGGTCTGTACATACCCAAGGGCAAAGTCGGTGAGTTCGACGAGTTCATTTTCACCGTCGAGTCATTCGAGGGTGAAGTGGTCCCTGCACCGAGGACGATTATAAAGAAAGGACCGGTCCTCGAAGATGATCAGATCATCCCGGAAGAGGACTGGTGGGTTGAGATCGATATTAATTCAAGGCCGTATTACACGCAATAATTGATTTATGTAATTTGTCCCCTGTCTTCGTAACCCAAGAGGAGGTTACCGGAGACAGGGGTTTTTTTTGGCAGGTACTCTTTCGAGGCGATCCCTCTCTTTCTCTGCAGCTGAAGTTACCTCACTCGTTTTATCTCCAAGATTGTGCCGTCCCAAAAGGTGAAAAAAAACCTTGACAGCCAAAACCGTCAATGGTAGTATAATTAGTAGATAGCATAAGTAACTTTTTCGTACGTTTTTCCTGCTTCGACTTTACCGTATTTGGTTTTTGATATAAGACCGTTGTAAGGTACATTCTCATCGAAAAAATGCTTCATTTTTAATATGAACCCCTGTCAGGGAAAGTTGTGATCAGGACGATCTCGGTCTTGATTCGCACCGCTCCAGGGGTGCCTCTTGTCAACACTCAACCTTTCAACGAGGGAGGTACGATGAGAAACACTCGGTCTCTCAGCATGCTTGTCCTATTCGTATCATTCACTGTCGTGTTCAGTGGTCTGGTCTCCGGATACCAGACCGAGAATATCATCGTGGTGAGTGTTGATGGGATACGTGATCACGAGGCGTTTGCCTATCAGTTCGAACCCGGGCAGACGGAGCACCCCTATATTCCTTTCATCTGGAACACACTGAAACCCCAGGGAACAGCGTTTTTGGAAATGTACAACGTGTTCTGTACATTCACGTCACCCGGCCACTCCACGATATTAACCGGTACCTGGCAGATGTATCCGAATACGGTGGCTGCAGGTGAGTGGTTCCAGACACGGGCCTGGGATCCGACCATATTCGAATATGCCCGCAAGCAGTTGGGGCTTCCACAGTCAGAGACTTGGTGTGTTGTTGGAAAGAAGAACTGCCTCGAGACCAACTGGTCACTCCAGCCAGGTTATGGGGAGACCTATGGTGCCAATCTTCTCCAGGAACCGACAGGTGACTACACTATAGAGACTGACTCTCTGACCGTCGACGCCGTCATGGGCGTACTCGACACGGATCAACCTTCACTTCTGTTCGTGAATCTTCAGGGGGTTGATGTCCTGGGGCATTACGGCGACTATGGGCTTTACATCCAGGCGATCCAGCTTGCCGACAGGGCAGTCGGAAGGCTCTGGAACCGGATACAGAGTATGCCGCACTACAGCGGTAACACTACTTTCATCGTCACGACCGATCACGGCAGACACGATGACGAACATGGCGGATTTGAACACCACGGCGGGATCTGTCACGGCTGTCAACACGTGATGTGTCTGTTTGTCGGTCCTGACACGCCTGCGGCCGTTGAGGTGAGTGACAGGACTTTTCCGGTCGACATCGCGCCTACGATCGGCGAACTTTATGGATTTGATACACCTTTTGCAGATGGCCAGGTACTCGGCGAGGCCATCATAGGATACGCAGGTGAACCCAGGCTTCTGATGAAGGACCCTGCGACTGATGTGTACCAGAGTAATGTCTATGTGACATGGTCTGACAATCACACGGGGCATGATGAGATCTACTTTCTCGCATCCTATGACAATGGTGAAACGTTCGGAGATACAATTCAGATAAGCAGCAGCGGTGCCGCTGCCATTCAGCCGGCTATAAACGCCGATGACAATGGTGTGCACGTGGTTTGGCTGGATTTCCGACAGGGATTGTGGGAGCTTTACTACAGGAGAAGCGAGGATCTTGGATCCACCTGGGAAGATGAGCAGAAGCTTGCTTCGAACATCGTTGAGGATGAGAACGGTGAAGGGTTTGCCGGGATGTGGGAACCGCACATCGTGTGTGAAAGAGGGGGGGGCATGATCTCCGTCTCCGCACACCCGTTCACGATCGCTGCGATGCTCTCCTTCGACGGAGGGAAGACGTGGGATTTCGAGCTCATCGACAATGGCGCCTATTTTCCAGTAAACGTGAACGGCTGCCGGCTGGGTGGAAAGGCCGGCGTTACCTGGTGTGATCAAGCCTGGACATGGTCAGGAGAGCGCAACTGGGAGATTTATTATAAGAGGAGCGCAGGTATGGGGTACGGGTGGGGTCTCTGGAGGCGACTCACCAACAACACTTCCTACTCCATACAGCCCAGTGTTGACTCCAATGGAACCAGACGTCTCGGGATCGCGTGGGCTGACAACGAGAGCGGGAATTTCCAGATTTACTTCCGGAAGAGCTACAACCGGGGCAAGTCCTGGTATGGAAGGAACACGGTCTCAGCCAGTCCGGTGGGCTGTTGGCAGCCGGATTTAGCTTACGTACGTGACACTGGTGAAATACACGCGGTCTGGACGGATTACCGGGACGGTCACGGTGAGCTCTACTATAACTTCTACACAGGGAGCAGCTGGACAACTGAACAGCGAGTTACAAACAGCATCGGGTCGGTTAACATGCCCAGCTTCGCCATCGACGAGAATGGGAACTCGTTCGCTGTGTGGGAACAGGTCACAGCTTCGAGTTGTGAGATGGGAATGGGGAACATTACAGCTCCCTGATCTCATACAAAGATGGTTTTCACCATTCGACAGGGACTTTGTGTGTGACCGGATTCTTCTTCACCCGGAAATGAAACATGTCCAGGTCAAGTATTGCAGATCCTTGAGTCGCGAGGATCGACCAGTACTGGTGGTCACCCGCAGGTAATCTGGGTGGGATCGCATGTTCGATGTGAACCTGTCCTGTGTGCTCCCCCGGGAAGGTGAATTCTTCAGGGCCGAAAAGCGTAATGTGGTCCCCATTCGGGAAAAACAGTGTTGTCTGTAACCAGAACGTTTCAGGGACTTCCCATCTGTTGATCAAAGTGTACGTGACACCAAGTTCGCCACCCTGAGGCACGGTGATCGGATCAGGAGTGAGATACAGGGTGAGGTGATCACCCTGATCGAAGAAAAAACACCCTATGTCACTCTGCGTACCGTCACCGTCGAGCAGGTCGGGATGCCCTGTGTCAATACAGGGAGAGCCCCACAGAAGGCGGTGGTCTCGTTTTCCAGCCAGGACGAATGCGGGATCCGTGTCGATCATACCATTTCCCCAGATGAGGATGCACTGCGGCTGTACGTGGATCGAGGTCATACCTCCCTCGACGTCGGAGTAGGCGATCCTCAGCATACTCGGGTAGAGCCAGTCAGCCAGATGTGCCTCGGAGCCGTTCGGTGCCCTGTTATCCCAGAGGATGGAATTGATGACAACAGGAGAGGAACCGTAGCTGTAAATACCTCCGCCCCCGTATCCTGCTGTATTGCTGCATATGGAATTGTTTACAAGTAAAGGATTCGAATCAAAGTTGCAGTATAGACCTCCCCCATCAAGATCAGCATCATTGCCGTAGATGATGTTGAAGGAGATAATGGGGTTCGAGCCTGCAGAGCAGTAGATCCCCCCGCCGTTGTTCGATTTGTTGTTGCAGATCGTGTTGTATGAAATAGAGAACGAATCAGCTGAAATGCAGTAAATTCCCCCGCCGTGGTAGTTGACCGTGTTTCCCTTTATTATGTTGCCGGTAATTGTCGGAGTAGAAAACCAGCAGTAGATTCCCCCTCCATAGGTGTACGGTCCGCTGAATGTGCCGCTGCCGTTGGTTATCGTGAATCCTTCGAGCACAGATCCGTTGCCCTCGCCGTTGGAGAACGAGACCACACTCCCGTTCCGGCCGCCGTCGATCGTGGTCACAGCGGCACCCTTTGAACTCTTCACGGTTAAGGCTTTCCCGATGAAATCGATGTTTTCCACGTAGGTACCCGGACTCACGAGGACGGTGTCCCCGTCTACAGCCGCATTGACAGCTTCCTGGATCTTCGGGTAATCATCCGGCACTATGATCGTACTGCTGTAGAGGATCGATGGTACTATTGCGAAGACGGATATCACTGACAATAATCCGAAATGTTTCATGATCCGCTCCCATGGTGGGATGATTGTTTGTAATGTGTCGACTTTTTTCCTTTGACTTCCCTTGATTTTAATTATACCAGAACCGGGATTGGTAGTCAACCTATTATTCTATTATTATTCCATTGGTTTTGCCGAATAATCACAATTGTATTTGGTGTAGTGATGATGATCCAGCGGGTGTCAAATCACATGAAACATTTTAAATACTCATCGATTATATAATAATAGAGATCCGGAGGACAATGTTGATGACGGCTGTTCCATAGACTCGAGTGCTCAGTGAGCTGCCGCAAAAAGGAGGATCCATGGGTTTGAGATCACATCTTTTTCTGATCTGGATTTTTGTGACTATTTATTTTCTGACTCCCTCCATAGTTAGGGCCCAGAATCTTCTCAACTATCCCGAAAGTGTCGCCTACGATGTTCAAAACAAACGCTACCTTGTCTCAAGCTGGCAGAACGGAAATGTAGTCCAGATCGATAGTGCAGGGACACAGAGTTACTTTTCTATCGGAGAGCATTGTCACGCCGGCTTGTGTATCATGAACAATATCCTGTATGTGGCATGTAGAGCGTACGGTGTGAAAGGGTTCGATCTGACTTCCGGTGTGAATGTCCTGGATGTGAGTATACCCGAAGCGGAAAACATAAACGATATCACAGCAGATACCTCGGGATATCTTTATGTGTCGGACCCGTCCGACAACCGGATATTCAGGGTGAAAATTGAAGAATCGTCATATGTGTTATTCATGCAGAGTGGGCTGAATACCCCGAACGGCCTTTATTTTGATGAAGTGAACAACAGGCTGTTAATCATTTCGTACAGATATTCCTCTCCGGTGCAGATGGTCGATCTTGCTGATTCCACGCTTTCGACAGTCGTTTCGACTTCTTTGAATAATCTCGACGGCCTGACCCGGGATGGTGAGGGAAACTACTACGTCTCGTCATGGGACCACGACGCGTGTTTCAGGTTCGACAACACCTTCAGCAGCCCGCCGGTGCAGTTCTCGAGTCATCCCGATGATCCTGCCGATATCTACTTCAACGATCACGACAATGTCCTTGCCGTTCCGCTCTTTTTCACACACGATGTGGAGTTCGTGTCAGGGCCGACAGCTCTTGAAGAAAATGAGATACCTAGAGTGACCGGTGATTTGAACCTTTTTCCAAACTACCCTAATCCCTTTAATCCTACCACTGTTATTCCCTTCGAACTTCCGGGTGAGGCAGGGACCAGAAGACACGTTATTCTGACGGTCTTTGATCTCCGGGGAAGGCACGTGATGACACTTGTCGATTCAGAACTGGAATCCGGGAGTCACAGGATCATGTGGGACGGCACAACCGATCGCGGAAACACGGTCTCCTCAGGTGTGTACTTCTACACGCTGAGAAGCCAGGGTATAACATTTACCCGGAAGATGGTTCTGGCGAAATGAGCAGCTCTTAACATCCTGCTCGACCCCCGAATTGTTTCTGAAATTCTCAAATCAGCACATTCTAGCCTGAAGTTCAGGAAAAATCTGAAGCCTTCCATAACGGTTTAACCCCATGAATAAAGGATCTTAGGTGGATGCGGGGCTATTTTTTACTGCAATAAGTACCCAT
>Ga0255052_10001973_pt1 | contig 15024 bp, 10 predicted proteins | sample JV7_2_21_MG_FD_188632 | JGI IMG/M metagenome (GOLD analysis project Ga0255052, IMG submission 188632) | Seawater microbial communities from Jervis Inlet, British Columbia, Canada - JV7_2_21 | ecosystem: Environmental > Aquatic > Marine > Inlet | place: Canada: British Columbia | collected...
CCCGATCAATCTATTACACCAGCCAGGCGTAGCCGATCTTCAGGAAGAAGGTGCGGTCGGTGCGGATCACGGCGCGTCTGTCGGAATCGTTGTAATTGTCCGAGTAACCGAGGAACAGCACCGTCCGGGGATTGATCTTGTAGGAGAAGAGCAGCTGCGAGAAGACGTCTCGCGAGCGGGCCGCGAAGTCGTCGGGTTCATCGTACAGCTCCGTGTTCCGGTTGACGTGGGTGTACTGAACAATGGCACGGACGAAAGTTTTGGTGTTGAGCTGATAGACGACCCTCATCTGTGTGAGGTATGCATTGAAGAGGCGTCCTCCGCCCACATTTAAAAACTCGAACGTGCTGTCAACCCACAGCTGGAGGTGTCGGCCCATATAGTACCTGCCTCCCGGCCCTCCCCAGATCCTCGTCGCTGGCTGCGAGTTGTCGAAGTCAATAGCATCGCCGAAACGAAAGTTACACCAGAGGTTCAGATCCCCTGTTGGCTGGGTTCCGAAATAGACTCCGCTGTTCGTAAGGTCGTAGGTCACGCCGTCGTAGTACTCTTTTTTTATGTCGAAGCTCGGGTTCAGCCACATCTGCATCGGGCCGCCCACACCGTACCACAAACTTACCCGTTGATCCGTAAGCAGGCCGTCGTGGTCTGTCGTGTGTTCGAATTCGGTCCCGAAGTGCATGCGCGTGAACCAGCTGTCACCCTCGGGGTACCTGGTGTGTTCCGCACCTCCCACGAAACTGCGTGTGTCCACCCGGGGCATGAACCCTGCATCGGTACGGAAGTTCGGAGATTTGTTCTGGTACAGTCCCCACCAGGCCAAGTTGCGGCTTTCGTGGAGGTAGAAGGCGCGAAGGCCGTACCCTTTGAAGGGATCATCGGGCTGATCGTCGAAGTCCTCGTTATTTGTGATCTCACCGGGGTATGCCGTGTCCGAACCCAATAGCTGCACGCGAAGTCCGTCTTTGGACGTGAATCTGAAGTGCCCGTCGGCACCGTACACCCTGTTGTGGTAACCTTCCCCCTCGCGGATCGTGAGAAGACCGCCGAAGGTAGAGTTCCTGCCGACGTCGCGCCTGTATCGGAAAACGCCCGACGTCACGTCCTGCTCGAGGATCTCGGTGTCCGAGCTCTGGTTCGACGGAAACAAAAGATTGTTCTGATTGTCCTTTGCAACGTATGCGCCGATCGCACTTTTCCCTTCCTTCCCGGCGAGCTTGATCCCCAAGTCGGGATCGGCTACGGTACGAGTGTAGATCGCCTGCAGCGGTGTGTCGAAGAAGTCGGCCCCTTCGAGGAAGAAGGGTCGCCGCTCCTCGTAGAAAAGGGCAAACCGGTTGTTGATGTCGAGTTGGGCCACATCCGCCTCTACCTGGGAAAAGTCGGGGTTGAGCGCACCGTTCAGACTGAGGTTAGGCGTAAAACCCCAACGCATGGAGAGCCCCACCTCGGTGTCGGGATCGCCGGAGAGAAGAGAGTTTCCGGTGTCGCCGAGCGTGTCCGTACGCAGCGAAGTGAACGTCGGGTCGAATTCGAGGTTCCTGCCCGGCGTGATTCCCTCGAATCCGGTGAACTTCGGTGCCTGGCAGAAGAAACAGTTGACGTCGCGGTCGAAAGGAACAAACGAGAGCTGATGCCGGACGCTTCTCGGGTACGCGCGAAACGGGAACATGCCCCACGTCTGCGGTCCGTCGGTTCGTGGGAAGCGCAGCGACGAGAAAGGAACGCCCATCTCGACGATGTAGCCATCATGATCGATCTTGCCTGCTGATTCCCAGATGGCATCCCAGGTGTGGTCCTCCTGATCCCCGTTGCCGACCTCGTTCCGGCTGAGGTCCATCTGGACACCCATCGGATTGACGAAGAGCTCGAAGCCGCGCCGTTCGTCGTTGAACGGGTCGAACATGATGCCGACGAAGTCGTCCTGCCAGGGCGTGTCACGGTCGGTCACGTGGGCGCGGATCTTCGAGGGTTCGGGATCATATGCGCGGAAGGCTATGTACAGGTTGTTGTCATCGTAGGTTATCAGAAACTCGGTGCGGACAGGAGACGGTGTGTTCTCGCCGGGATCGATCTCGAAGGGAAGTTCGAGGGTAAGGGCATCCTGCCAGGCCGCCTCGTCGAGCACGGCATCCACCTCAATCTGTGAAACGGCTTTTGTCACAGTATAACGGGGAAGGTCTTCGGTAGAAGCGCCGGCCGAGGATGATCCCTGGAGGAGGCACAAGAATACGAAAAATATTACCACTTGGAGGAGGTATGGCTGTCTCGAAAAATAATTTTTACGAGACGTGCCGTGCCTGTTCTCCTGGAGCTCACCAGCGGCCGGCAGCAACCTGTCTGATGTCTGGCTCATACAAGGGTCCGTTCGGGAAACCTCACGGTTCGGGTGATGTTAATAGTACGCCTGAACCTGCAGAAAGTTTCACAACAGACAGTTTCATAACGCGGGGGCTTGACTCGTGCCCTTTGCGGCAGGTAGATTTATGCTGACAGGCTGCCGCTCGGAAATGATTGTGGGGATAATGATGCCGATTGATACAGAAACAATTCTCGAGGAGTGCCAGGTTGCCTATTTCCTGTCATCGGGTCCCGGCGGACAGCGAAGGGACAGGAAACGAACCGCCGTACGCCTTGTCCATGAACCGACGGGTATTGTTGTGGTGTCGGGGAGGAGGAGATCCAGAACACAGAACCTCCGGCTGGCCCTCGAAAAACTCATCGAGCGTATCGAGGAAAAGAACAGGCCGGCAAAACCGCGGATAAAGACAAAAAAGCCGAAAAGGGTAAAAGAAGCCATCCTCAAAGAGAAAAAACGCCTGTCGGCGAAGAAGAAACTGCGGAAGAAGGTGTCCGCGGATGATGATTAACGGCAAACAGGAGTTTCTGAGTATTCTCCTCTGTGGTTTTATTGTTGCCGGGTGGCACAATGCTACCGCTCTCGTGGCAGCGGAGCAAGCGCCTCACGAGTTCTCGAGAAGGCTGGTTGATGCAGCATTAGAGCGCACTCAGCATCGCGTAATATACGACGGCAGCTACCGGACGATCGACTATCCTGGAGGCGACATTCCACCGGACCGGGGAGTTTGTACGGACGTTATCATCCGAAGCTACCGTGTCCTCGGGCTCGACCTGCAGAAAGCAGTGCACGAGGACATGGAGATGGCCTTTTCCGAATATCCTGACATCTGGGGTCTCTCCTGCCCGGATCCCAGTATCGATCACCGGCGCGTCTTGAACCTTCGTGTTTTTTTCGAAAGGAACGGGACAGTGTTACCCATCACGGAAGATCCGGCAGACTACAAGCCGGGGGACCTGGTGACCTGGCTGCTCCCTGGCAAACTGCCGCATATCGGCATCGTCACTGACAGCAACGCTGTGGACGGTACTCGTCCGATGGTCGTACACAACATCGGCAGGGGGCCGAGGCTCGAGGATGTGCTGTTCGATTTCGAGATAACCGGTCACTACCGGTATGAGACACCCCGTTGACCCACCTCCCCGCTTCAATTATAATCTAAATTGTCCACGGTTGCTGTTATTGAAACCCGGGACAAGGGGCCGTTGTGACTCGACTGATCTTTCTGATTTCAGGACTCGTATCTTTTGTCTGGTTCCTGATTCGTGTGATACCGAAACCCAGCCGGGCAACCTACCCATGTATGCAGGTGGCGGCGCCACTTGCATCGAGCTTTGTCGCCTATCTTCTGGGCCTGACTGCTGTTGTCGCTCTGTTGCGGAAGGCAAGGAAATGCTTCATCGAAACACGTTATGTGTTGACAGGCGTGTTCCTCGTGGCGGGCCTGCTCGCCGGGATATGGACACTCTCTCAGTTCGAACGGCCTGCCGGGGCCGTGCAGCTAGCATCACCGCAGCCCCCGAACGAGCCTATAGGCGAAGCGCAGGGAATTTATCCCGGGCGTGTCGTCTGGTTCTGGGATCCTGATGCCACGAATGAGAACTGCACGAACAGTCACAATGGAGACGGCTTTGCGAACGAGAATGACGACGGCTGGTTTCTCGACAAGAACAACGACCAGGCTGTGATCGATAATATGCTGTCGGGCGTGTTACGGAATCTCACCGGTGAATCGACGGACCTCGCAGCCTGGGACGTTTTGTTCAAATATTTCAATCTGACAAAACACGGATACCAGAACACCGGTTACACGACGGGGGAGAAGATATTCATCAAGATCAACGCTACCAGCACCTACGGCAAGGGACAGCCGTGGGGCAACATAACGGATGATTATGACATAGTTGAGAACAATGCATACGGCATAGCCGAAACGTCTCCGCACCTTGTACTTTCCACCCTCAGGCAGCTGATAAATGTCTGCGGTATCAGCCAGGAGGACATTTCAGCCGGCGATCCCCTGAGGCTGCTTTACAATCACTGTTACGACAAGTGGCATGACGAATTTCCGGATGTCCAGTACATAGCACACGAGGAAGGCGGCGGCAGGGTTGGGGTGATACCGGGCATTGCCCCCGTCGTTTTTTATTCTGACACCGGTTCAGTGCTGAATGTCACTTCCGATCACCTCTACACGGTGATGGAGGACGCTGATTACATGATCAACATACCGGCAATGAAGGCCCATGCACGCGCAGGCATTACCCTGTTCGCTAAAAACCATTTCGGTTCACACACACGGGCAGATGCCAGCCATCTGCACCCGGGCCTGGTCGATCCTGGTGGAGGTATGCCGGCGAGGCCCGACATGGGAATATACCGCACGCAGGTCGATCTGATGGGACACGACCTGATCGGCAGGAACACGATGCTGTTTCTGCTCGATGCACTGTGGTCGGGGTCTGAAGCGACGGATCCGCCCACGAAGTGGACAACCGCACCTTTTAACGATGATTGGACGTCTTCACTTTTTGCCTCCCAGGACCCTGTGGCTATCGAGTCGGTAGCGATGGATTTTCTGAGAACGGAATATGACGGACAGGGAGGAAAAGTGAACTATCCGAACATGGAGGGTGTGGATGACTATCTCCACCAGGCTGCGGATTCGACCCTGTGGCCTGACGGTATCGTCTATGATCCTGAAAATGACGACTCGCCAGTACCGGGCCTCGGCGTACACGAGCACTGGAATAACCCCGAAGACAAGGAGTACACAAGGAACCTCGGTACGGGAGACGGTGTCGAACTGATCACCCTGCAGGCAGTCAACGTGATACCGCCAGTCGTTGAAGTCGGCCTACCCAGAGCCTTCATGCTCTCTCAGAACTACCCTAATCCCTTCAACCCGCGGACCATGATCACCTATCAGGTGCCGGCAGATCCTGCAGGCGGGAACGACCTTGGGATCGATGTGAGGATCAACGTCTTCGATATCCACGGCCGTCGTGTGATAACTCTCGTCGACGGGAAGAGGGAACCCGGTGCTCACACCACCATGTGGGACGGAAGGAATGAACGTGGAGAGGCGGTGAGTTCCGGCAGTTACCTGTATCGTATACAGGCGGGAGAGGTTTCCTTTACCAGAAAGATGCTGCTGCTGAAATGAAGCGATTTCTTTTTACCCTCCTACAGGTAATCGGCTATTTTGCCGCTGTAATTTTTGTCATCATCCTCGAGGTAAAACTGACGAAGATGATCGTGGGTGATGTCGATATAGACACTGTTGATCCCATGCTCCAGATCCTTTTCCTCGGTTTCCACATCACTATCGCTGTGGCTGTGACGAACACCGTGATGACGAGAGTCATAAAGTCAAAAGTAGTACGAGAGGGATGGCCGGGACTTCGCCGGAGCTTTCGCTGGTTCGGGATCGGCATTCTTGTCGGATTGATCATGATCGGAGCAGTGCTGGGTATCATCAGGCTATTCGGCGGCGGACGTTTTACTCTGGACAGTGGCGGACTCTCGCAGTATCTTGAGTGTGTGCTGCCGCTCCTGGGCTGTCTCCTGATCGCTGCGCTGGGTGAAGAATGGATCTTTCGCGGGTATCCTCTTTCGAAGTTTTCACAGGTGGTCGGGCGTGGATGGGCCAACGGTCTCGTGGCACTGATCTTCACGGCTGCACACTGGGGGGGAAATGGGTGGAACGCACTGACGGCGGTCAACATACTGTTGTTCTCAATGATCAACGGTGCGATACGTTTCACTCCCGGGGGTATCCCTGCAGCCTGGGGTTTTCATTTTGCATGGAACAGCCTGCAGGTAATTGCGGGTGCACCACTGACAGGGGACAGGCTTGGAGTGCCGGTAGTGCAGTTCGCGAGCGAAGGACCAACCTGGTTGTCGGGTGGAGCTTTTGGACCTGAGGGCAGTGTCGGAACGACGGCTGTGACGATTTTTAGCCTGCTCGTGATCTCGCGATACCTGAAGAAAAACAAGCATCCATGACCCTTTGGTCGTGCGGATTTTTGAAAGAAATGGAGAAACATGAAATTCAGAGACCTTGACCTTCCTTCGAAGATCCTGAGAGCCATCGAGAAGATGGGATACGAGGAAATGACACCCATTCAGGAGGCAACGTACCAAACCATTCTCTCCGGCCGGGATCTCTGCGCACTTGCTGAGACCGGGTCAGGAAAGACGGCAGCCTGTGTGATCCCGCTTGTTCAAAAAATTGATACAGCGTACAATGCGATTCAGGGACTCGTGATCGTTCCGACTCGTGAATTGTGTATTCAGTACGTTACGGAGATCCGGAATATTTCCGCGCACACCCAGGTGGTTCCTTTTGCTGTGTACGGCGGTTTTGACAAGGAGATCCAGGTCGCCAAACTCAACGAGAAAGTGCACGTTCTGGTCGCGACACCGGGACGGCTTATCGATCTTATCTATGACCACTCAATTGATCTGTCACGGGTAAAATGCGTTATTCTCGATGAAGCGGATGAACTCCTGAAGGCAGGTTTCCTCGAAGACATTGAATTTATAATGTCATGCTTGACGCAAGACCATCAGACGCTCCTTTTCGCCGCGACGATGGCTGCCGATATCAGAAAACTGGCGCAGAACCGGTTGCATGATCCTCATCAGATCTCTCTTATCGAAAAGAGAGCGGCACCTGAAAGCATAGAGCATTGTTTCGTGTATCTCCATCCAAAAAACAAACAGAAGGAACTCATCACGTATCTCGAGAAAGAGAATGTCAGCCAGGTGATCATTTTTTGTAATGCCAAGCACAAGGTTGACAGGTTGTTCCACAATCTGCGGAAAGAAATAAATGATATCGAATACATACACTCGGGGCTCAGCCAGGGTAAACGGACTTCGATCTTCAGGAACTTCAAGAATGGGAAGGTCCGGCACCTGATTGCCACCGACGTGGCGGGGAGGGGGCTCGATTTTTCACGTGTGTCACATATTATGAATTGGGATTTTCCGAACGACGGAGAGGCATATACTCATCGCACCGGGCGTTCCGGGCGCATGGGGAGAAAGGGCAAAGCGTTAACATTTGTCACCCGAAGTGATATTGCTAATCTTCGCAAGGTTATTCGTAAAAAAAATATCAATCCCTTCTGGATCGGAAAAGATCCACTTCAGGAAAACCAACGGACCGATGAAACAAAACCTGAAAAATCCAAAACGAAAGGGAAAAAGAGATCCCGTCGGCCCTACCGTGGTAAAGGAAAGAAAACAACAGGGCTCTGATGCAGCCATCTTGATTTCTCAGTACCGCATTCTTAAGGATTGAGGTTTCTCGATTTTACATCAGAGGTGAGGGTTAGCCTTCTGTAATAGTCATCAGTTCCATTTATCGAACTGACACCATTGTTCCACTGGGGATCGGGAGTTGATGTTCGTGCGACCACGGTAACCGTGACCTTTCTTATTGCACTTGGCTCATCCGTTTCCGAGACGTCCGTCTCGCCGGTAGTAAGATCGTACTCGAACTGGAGATTCTCAATATTGTCGGCAAGAACCTGAGGTGTACCCCCGTTCTCTGCGATCATCAGCCGCGGGTGATTTGTATCGGAGCTGTCGATGTAATACGTCCGATAGGTGATCATATAAATTGTCGACGGCGGTCGGTATGATTTGTTGAGTTTCTGGTTCTTATTCCAGGGAAGAGATTTGCGGTGCTGTATTGTGTTCTGCCCGCTTGTCGAGACATGAGTTATCTGGAAGGCCTCTGCAGATTCACCCCCTTCTTTTGTGTTACCGTTTATTATCCCGAGTGATCCGACCACGAACCCACTTGCGTCGACCACTTTCAGTATCGCACTCGTGTTCGGCATAGGGTTTGACAATTCAGTGGAGGTGTTCGTGAAAGATGACAGTACCTTTATCGTATCCGGCATTGTACCGCCGTCTCCCGGGATCACCGGATGCAGATAACCGAAGTCCGAGTCCACCCCCCCTGTTGGAACGCCTGCCCCGGCCAACCGGAGATCGGTGACGAGCTGGTCCATGGCGATCCTGGCGTTCTGCTGCATGTCTACGACCTCGATCTGCTCTACGAACACCTTGTGGTCTGCCTTGAATATCTGATAAGAGAAAACAAGTATAACGGAAAACAGCACGAGGGACATCATCAGTTCGAGCAGCGTATATCCCTTCTGGCTGTTATTATTATTCATACGTGCGTTTCCTCGAGGGTGGGTCTCAACGGGCGACCCCCGGTAGTTGTCAGATCAGGCCAATAGCAATGTGTTGGGCAGGAATAGCCCAGCCGGGTAGTTCTCGAGATTCACTCTAAAGTCAAGGAGCGCTGTGTCTCGTGCTTGCCATGAGGATTCGGAGAAGAACAGCTGCGATTCTGACTACTCAGAATACACGTTACGGGGCATGGGGCATAAGGCCCCGCAACAACAGAAATGTGCAATTGTTGTGCCACACATTTGGACGGTCGGCCAAAAATCATAAAAACGTAGAATGTATTGGTATATAATAGGATACAGCACATATTGGAACCGATGATACCTGAGCTGACGTCATTTGTGCAGCAAACCATGCAAAAATTTCATAAAAGTTTTGCAGTCCTGTTCACTTTCGGGACAGGGGATACATGCCCCGTACCCCCCTTGCATCCTCTGTTTTCGAGTGGTAGTTTATTCGCAGACGGATTATCACTTTACTATAAGGAGGTTTTATATGACCGAATTCGAGAATGGCGAGGACCGGCAGGCCGTAGAACAAATCCAGGATGCGCGGGAAAGGATACACGCGGAGGTCGGTAAACTCATCGTCGGGCAGAAGGAGATCATCGACCAGCTGCTCATATCGATGTTTTCCGGCGGTCACTGTCTTGTCGTAGGGGTGCCGGGCCTCGCGAAGACCCTCATTGTCAGCACACTGTCTTCGATCCTCGACCTCGAGTTCAGCCGTATTCAATTCACACCCGATCTCATGCCTTCCGATATCACTGGCACCGACATCATCCAGGAGGATCCCGGTACCGGTACCCGTGGTTTCGAGTTCATCCCCGGACCCATATTCGCCAATGTCGTTCTCGCTGATGAGATCAACAGGACACCGCCGAAGACCCAGGCCGCTCTCCTTCAGGCGATGCAGGAACACCAGGTGACCACCGGTGTCACCACAAGAAACCTCAAAGAGCCTTTTTTCGTCCTCGCCACCCAGAATCCCATCGAACAGGAAGGTACCTATCCTCTGCCGGAGGCGCAGCTCGACCGGTTCATGTTCATGCTCTACATACACTATCCGAAGTTAGACGAGGAGATAGAGATCGTCCAGACCACTACAAGCAGGTACAGCCCGGATCTCAACAGGGTGATGAGCGGTGAAGAAATTGTCGGGCTGCAAGGTCTTGTACGGAAGGTTCCGGTAAGTGATGAGATAGTACGCTATGCAGTTCGCATCGCGGACGGAACGCGGCCATCAAGGCAGGATACCCCTGATTTCATGAGGGATTTCGTCGCCTGGGGCGCCGGGCCGAGAGCTTCTCAGTATCTCATCCTGGGAAGCAAGACCCGTGCGGTTCTCATGGGTCGCTACACTCCAACCGAGGACGACGTGATGGCTGTCGCCCGGCCCGTTCTGAGGCACAGGATCGTCACCAACTTCAACGCCGAGGCAGAGGGGGTGAACATCGACTCTCTCCTCGACCGCTACCTCGAACGATTCGAGAGTGCCTGACCCATGAACCCGGTGAAGAAAAAAGACAGCAGGATAGAATTCCTCGATCCCGAGGTGGTGTCACGGCTCGGTGGTCTCGAACTGATCGCCAGGCTCGTGGTCGAGGGTTTCATCACGGGTTTGCACAGGAGCCCTTACCACGGATTCAGCGTCGAGTTCGCTGAGCACAGACCGTATATGACGGGCGATGAGGTCAAGTTCATCGACTGGAAGGTCTGGGCCAAGACCGACAGGTTTTACGTCAAGGAGTTCGAGGAAGAAACCAACCTCCGCACTTACATCATACTGGATTCATCGGCTTCCATGAATTACACCTCCGGCGGTGTGACCAAGTTCCGTTATTCGGTGCTGCTTGCCAGCGCACTCTCGTACCTCATGCTGAGACAGAGGGATGCGGTCGGGCTGGTGCTCTTCGACGAGGAGGTCCGGTTGTTCATCGAACCGCGTGCGGCACGTAAGCAGCTGCGCGTCCTCTTGAAGAGCATGGCCGACGCCCGGCCGGCCAGGCGGACCAGACCGATCGATCCGTTCAGGGAGCTCGCCGGACGTATCAAGAGGAGGGGGCTCGTCATTGTTTTATCCGATCTTCTCACTGACCCGCAGGAGGTGACCCGGGCTCTTCTGTATTTCAAGCACCAGAACCACGAGGTGGTTGTTTTTCATATCCTCGACCCAATGGAGCTGGAACTTGACATGCAGCAGGAAGCTCTGTTCAGGGATATGGAGACCGGTGAGACAGTGCGTGCCGTACCCTGGGAGATACAACGCGACTACCTTGGGTCTCTCAACGAAATGATAGACTCGTACCGCAGGGAACTGCGCTCGGCACTCATCGACTATCAGATAGTGACCACACGTGTGCCCTTCGTCGAGGCCCTCACACACTACCTCGTCAAGAGAGCACGACTGGGGTAGATCATGACCTGGCTGAGTTTCATCAATCCTTCGTATCTCTGGGCACTACCTCTCATCGGTGTCCCTCTCCTGATACACATACTGAGCAGGCGCCGCCGACGTATAGTGGAATTCAGCTCAGTGATGCTCCTCGTGAAAGCCCAGCGACAGAACGTCGAGAGGCTCAATCTGAGAGAGGTGATACTTCTACTGCTGAGAACGTTCGTTGTGCTTCTGCTTGTACTCGCGGCAGCCAGACCTCTGTTGCGTGGTTTCTGGGGGACCAGCCTCGCCGACCATGAGCCAACCGGGGTCGTGCTTGTCTTCGATGGGACTCTCAGTATGCGATATGCTTCCGATGAAAAGAATGTGTTCGAACATTCTCTCGATCGAGCGCGTGCGGTCCTGAGCCATTTGAATGAGGGCGACAGGGTGATGCTGCTGCTGAGCGACAGAATAACCCGTACAATCGGTTCTGGAGAGGGGATGCTCCCTCACGAGGCGGAGAGGTATCTGGAGGGATTAGAATCCAGTCTGTATGGAGGAACGCTCGACGATTGTCTGGTGCGGGCGGATGCCCTCGTAAGTGACGTGGACCAGCCATGGAAAGAGATCTACGTTTTTACCGATCTCCAGCGAGGCTTTATCGGGGAAGGCGTAGCGGAAGGGGTGGCGGGAGATCTGCCCTTCGTATTTTTCACCGAAAAGGATTCAGGTGCCGTCAACCGATACCTCGGTGTGGTCGATGTCACGAGACGGGATGAGTCGGAGGAGGGCAAGTTGTCACTCAACGTCCGCGCAGGCAGTTCCGGGTCAGGCGGCAGGCCCGGGATCTTCCCAAGGCTGTACCTGGATGACGAGATGACCGGGATCCTGGAGATCCAGACCCGGCCAGGGGAGCTCAGAACAGTGAGCTTCCCACTGAGTACCTTACCGGGTGCAGGCAGCAGAGTGAGAGTCGAGATCGAAAAGGACGGGCTCGGGGAAGACGACGTCAGATATTTCCTGCCGGGTGAAGAGAAACAGATAGAGATTCAAAGGGGCAGGGGTGTTGATACGGTGCAACTCCTCAAAGTAGCGCTTGATCTCCTGCAGACCGGCGGTGAGACCGGCGGTGAGGCAGGCGGTTCACTTCGGGTGGGTGAGGGGGTCGCACCCGTTCTAGTGACCTTCTGGTCTGACCGTGAGGGGGTACGGCAGGCGATCGACCGGGGGATGGGGCTTGTGCTCTTCCCGGAACCTGGCGGGGAAACCCGCATGAGCCGCACTACCATACCAATCGGGAGCACAGGACAGTGGTCAGGTAACGGCTACAGGACGATTCTGTCTCCGGTAGGCCCCGATCTACCTGCATGTTTCGCGGGACTGGCAGGGGGTTTCCCCAGGGTGAAGGTTTCGAACTATCACAGGCTCGTCCCGGAATCCGAGTGGGAAAAAACAGGGACAGGGGTCTGGCGCCTCGACCTCGAGGGAGGAGATCCATTCATAAGCGGAGGGGAAGTGAAAGGCACAAGGGTCGCAGTGTGGAGTGTTTCACCTGAACACGAAAGTACCGACCTTTTCAAGTCGCCTCTTTTTATACCGCTTTTGGACGGACTGATCCGATATGTCGCCGGGGGCAAGGAAGCACGTGATTACCTCTGCGGGGAGACAGTCACCCTGAAGACGGGCCGCACCTCGACCGGAGGTACCGTTGCGTTCATGCTGCCGGGCGGAGGTGAGTTCCTCGTGAAGCCGGACCCGGACGGTAAGCTGCACTTCGACCAGACAGAGGAGCCTGGCTTCTACGCCGCGTCTGCCGCCGGGAGGGTCATCACCGAGTTTACGGTAAACGTCGACACAGCTGAGTCGGATATGCTCGAGATCAGCGAAAAATCTCTGTCAGGTCTGCTTGCACCTTCACCTGTGTCCGTGGTGAGAAGGGGTGAGGGGTTCGAGGACAGGATATTGATGAGGAGGGGAGGCAGGGAACTGTCGTCATGGCTTTTCCTTCTCGTGTTCGCTGTACTCCTGGCCGAGTCGTACATCTCTGGAAGGATAAAGAGGCGTTGAACCTCGCAAAGAATCTGACGAAACTTACGGAATCCATACATTACAGGGAGCTCCTCAAAACTGTTCAGGATGGCGAGCACCTGTCATATGCAACCAACCTTTATGGATCGGCAAAGACACTGCTGGCGGCGCGCCTGTTCGAGGATCTCGAACGGACGGTGCTTTACCTCGTGAGCTCTGAAGAGGAAGGGCGGAAAGCAGCAGAAGACCTCAAGGCACTTCTCGACACAGAGAAGGTTCTCAGCATGCCGCCTCTTTCGCTGAGCAGGCTGGACGAAGAGATGCCCCACATGGAAGTGGAGGAGCAGAGGATCGAGACACTGTCGAACCTGCTGGCGGGGAAAAGATCCGTCGCGGTGGTGCCGACCCTCTCGGCAATGCAGATGATATTGTCACCTGACAGGCTGAAAACGCTGATGATCGAGTTGAAGGCAGGAGATGTCCTCGACATGGACAGTTTTGTGAGTCGACTCGACCGCCTGGGTTATGTTCACGAGGACATCGTGATAGAGGTCGGGACCTATTGCAGACGAGGCGGTATCGTGGATCTCTATGGATTCAGGATGATAAACCCTGTGAGATTGGAGTTCGACGACGATCGTGTGGTATCGATCCGGGCATTCGATCCCTCGACGCAGCGTTCGCAGAGGACGTTCGGGTCGGTGACCATAGTGCCTGTCAAAGAGCACGGAAGCGGCCCCGCCGAGTGCACGCTCTTCGATTACCTGCCCGCCGGGGCTGTGCTGATAATCAACGAATACAGTGATTTTCTGCACAGGGTGGAGGAATTGTCCGAACCATCCGACTACCGGCCGGATGAGCAGCAGCGGCTCCTGGGACGCCGTGACGTGATCGAACGTATACGCGACTTCCCGACCATCGGGTTGTCCGCTCTGCACATGTCCGAGAACGCAATGGGGGAGGCAGAGGGGGTGACCGGGGGGCCGGCCCCCGTGATCAGGTTCGACACCAGGGAACCCTTACCCGTCAACAGGAAGTTCTCCAGGTTTCTCGAAGCTCTGGAGGGTCACAGGAAAGACGGGTTCGATGTCGTGCTGCTGTGTGACAACAAAGGTCAGGAAGAACGATTCAGGGAGCTTCTCGGCAGCCACGAGGATGAGCTTACACTAGTACAGGGAAGCCTCGAGGCAGGGTTCCTGGCTAGCGATATAAAACTCGCCGTCTACACTGACCATGAAATATTCAACAGGCCCAGAAGGATAAGATACATTCGTGAGTACCGGGGGGCCGCGCCGGTCGAATCGTTCACGTCGATCAAGCCCGGCGACTTTCTCGTTCACATAAACTACGGGATTGCACGCTACGAGGGAATCAAACGTATCAGTGCCGGCGGCGGCGAGATCGAGTGCCTGTCGCTGCTGTATGAGGGGGGTGACCGGGTTTACGTCCCGGTGGATCGGCTGTCACTGGTCGAGAAGTATTCAACAGGCGAAGCGGCACCGCCCAGGCTCGACCGCCTCGGCAGCAAGAAATGGGAAAAGCTCAAGAAAAAGACAAAAGAGGTCATCAGGGAAATGGCCAATGAGCTTCTTGAACTCTATGCATCGCGGAAAGTCATCAAGGGATTCTGCTTTTCCCCCGACACGCCGTGGCAGATGGAACTCGAGTCCTCATTCATCTACGAAGACACTCCTGACCAGAGCAGGGCTTCTCACGAGGTAAAGGACGATATGGAATCTCAGGCCCCGATGGACCGCCTGGTGTGCGGTGACGTCGGCTATGGCAAGACGGAAGTCGCCATCCGGGCGGCGTTCAAATCGGTCCAGGACGGAAAACAGGTAGTGGTACTCGTACCCACGACGGTGCTGGCTCAACAGCACCTCATGACATTTCGGGCCAGACTCGGCGGGTTTCCGGTCAACATCGAGATGCTGTCGAGGTTTCTCAACAGGAAACAGCAGAAGGAAGTCCTCACAGGAATTGCCGAGGCCAGTGTGGACATAGTGATCGGGACACACAGGCTGCTGTCGAAAGACGTGAAG
>Ga0255052_10001974_pt1 | contig 15021 bp, 14 predicted proteins | sample JV7_2_21_MG_FD_188632 | JGI IMG/M metagenome (GOLD analysis project Ga0255052, IMG submission 188632) | Seawater microbial communities from Jervis Inlet, British Columbia, Canada - JV7_2_21 | ecosystem: Environmental > Aquatic > Marine > Inlet | place: Canada: British Columbia | collected...
ATTGGAGCTTTCAATGCAAGCGTTACTGCGGACGTTGACGACAATACGACGAACAACCAAAGCAGCGCGATATTGACGGTGCAGCCTGCAGTCAACCTTGTCATCACTCCGCCAAGCACGCGGCAGGTGGACGTTGATCAAAGCGCGATGCTCACGGCCTCGCTGCAAAATACGTCGATTCTCGATGCCACGGGCGTCACGCTCAGTGTTTCCCTGTCGTCCGGGCTGCGCGCCAACAGCGCCAGCTGGCCGCTCGGGACGTGCACCGTTACGAGCAGCCAGATCGATTGCGTTGCCGCTACCTTCGACGCGCAGTCGAGTACCACGTTTACTATCAACGTGACTGGAACGACTGAAGGTGCCAAGGCAGTCAATGTTTCGATGTCTTCGCTCGAAGCGGATGCCGATCCGTCGAACAACAGCGCCAGCGCAACCGTGAATGTCGGCGCCGTCGACGATGACAGCGGCGGTGGCACTATGGGTTATCTGTTCCTGTTGATGCTGGGACTGTTCGCGACTGCGCGCAGAACCGTGGGACTTCGACGAACTGTATGACTTCGGCGATCTGTGGGACTTCGGCGAATTGTGGGAGCGCGCCCCAGCGCGCGATAACCTCTAGATAAAGCTCGTCCCGTAGTCCATCGGCGACAAGCCGAAGTACGTCGACAGGCTCTGGCCGATATCGGCGAAAGTCTCGCGCTTGCCCAGGGAACCGGGGCTAATTCCATCGCCGTATACCAACACCGGAATGTGCTCACGCGTGTGATCCGTGCCCTCCCAGGAAGGGTCGCAGCCGTGATCGGCCGTGAGGATCAGCAGGTCGTCGTCCTGCATCAGATCCAGCATTTCGGGCAGGCGACCGTCGAAATACTCGAGCGCCGCAGCATAGCCGGGGACATCGCGCCGATGCCCGTAAAGCATGTCGAAGTCGACGAAATTTGTGAAGACGATCGATCGGTCCGGCGCATCATTGAGCGCATCCAGCGTGGCATCGAACAACGCGGCATTGCCGCTCGCCTTGACCTTCCTGGTCACACCCTTGTGCGCGTAGATATCGGCGATTTTGCCGATGCTGATGACCTCGCCACCGGCCTCGACCAGCTTGTCCAGTACGGTTGGCGCATGCGGCGGTGTTGTCAGGTCACGGCGGTTAGCGGTACGAACGTAATTCTCGGGACTCTCGCCAACAAAGGGGCGCGCAATAACGCGGCCGATGTTGTAGTCGTCGACCAACTCGCGAGCAATGTCACAGAGATCGTAGAGACGTTGCAGTCCGAAGGCCTCTTCGTGGGCAGCGATCTGGAACACGCTGTCAGCCGACGTGTACACAATCGGCTTGCCGCTCTGCACATGCTCATCGCCGAGCTCCGCGATGATCGTCGTTCCTGAAGAATGGCAATTGCCAAGAACGCCGGGAAGGTTTGCCCTCTCGATTAGCTTGTCGAGCAGTTCCGCCGGAAATGTATTGGCCTTGTCGCTGAAGTATCCCCAGTCGAACAATACCGGCACACCTGCGATCTCCCAATGTCCGCTGGGCGTGTCCTTGCCGCTCGATAACTCGGCGGCGCAGCCATAAGCACCGATGATCTCCGCTTCCGTGTCGGCACCGGCGGGATACTCACCGGCACTCACCCGCCCTGCCTCGAACAGTCCGAGCGTTGCGAGATTGGGGAGCTTCAAGGGACCATCTGCCGACGCGGCCCTGATCCTGGCGATGTTGCCGAAGGTGTTGGAACCGACATCACCAAACTTGTCGGCATCGGCTGTCGCGCCGATCCCGAACGAGTCCATCACGAGAATAATCGCCCTGCCCATAGACCAACTCTACCACCGCCATCGAGTTGAATCACGAATGATTCTCATTCAGAAAATCCCTCCGCGGAGGGGTTCTTTACCGAAGCGGCAATTACCTTATTGATTATCGGCAGCAACGAAATGGAAACATAGTCGCGTCTCGAGAATGACCGCTTTGTGGTGTTGTTTCGGATTCACCGACACGTGATTTTGGCGCATGGACTTGCCGCAGCTTTCGGGCATTGAAAGCAGGATTAACTGATTGCGGCCCAGGCTGCCTTTGCCTCGGCGTATCTGTACTTCACAGAAATGCTGATATCCGCACCCAGGCAGCCCATGATCGGGCACAGGCCTGCCGATCTTTCCAGCTTGTCGCGGTCTGGCTGCGAGAATTTCCTCGGGATATCAAAAGTCACTGCAATCGTATCGACATGCGGGACGGTCTTATCCATACCCGTAAGTTTGACGTCGACAACACTACCGGTGATATCGAGGTGATCGCGCCTGGCGATTGCGCCCATCGAGAGGAGCATGCAACTGGCGAGGCTGACGCCGAGAAGACTCGCGGGCGAAAATTCGTCACCCTTGCCCGTAAAGGGGCAGTCAATCTCCACCACGTTGTGCTCTGGCATCTTCAGAGCGGTGACATGCTGATCACTGTCGTACGTCAGTCTGAGTGAACCCACGGCGCTCTCCTTGGCCCCACCACGCCATTCGCGTGGGGGTGTTACTCACCACCCAAGGTTATGCGTCGGAAATTCGGGGTGCGCAATTCGGAAATACCCTTACCAGCAGGCGCTGGAAAGAGCTTGGCCGACCGCAGAGTCGGTGGGACTAGTGGTGTGGCGGCGCCTGTGGTTCGAAAGTGCTTTCGCCGTAGTACTCGACCCGGGTGTCCTCGATGTAGAGGCCTTCGAATGACATCAGCCAAATCAACACGAGAATCGCGACGGGCGGCCCGAGGATGGCGAGTTTCAGCGCCATTCTTTCCCACTGCATGTGCATGAAGATGAAAATGATGAATCCGGCCTTCACGAACATGAAAGTCAGGATCAGCGTCGGCCGCATTGGGCCATGAATATTCAGGTAGTCCACCATGTAGGAGAAGAAGCTGACCACGAACAGTAGCAGCCAGATCCACAGGTAGATCTTGATGGGGTGTTGTTGTCCTTCTACGTGTGCCATTGGACGTCCCTTACCAGAGATAGAAAAACGCGAAGATGAATACCCAGACGAGGTCGACGAAGTGCCAGTACAGCCCTGCGATCTCGACGATCTCGTAGTTGCCACCACGCCGGTCATACACACCCGACCTCACTCTTATGGCAACCCATAACAGGTAGATGACGCCAGCCGACACGTGCATACCGTGGAAGCCCGTAATCATGAAGAAACTCGAGCCGAACTGTGCTGCGCCCATCGGGTTGGCCCAGGGACGTACACCCTCTTCGACGATGAGCTTCGTCCACTCGAAGGCCTGCATGCCGACGAACGATGCGCCAAGCAGTGCTGTCGCGACGAGCAGCCAGAATGCCTTTTTCCTGTCGGCGCGATAACCCATGTTGACGGCCATCGCCATCGTGCCCGAGGAGGTGATCAGGATCATCGTCATGATGGCGATCAGGATCAGTGGAATCGGTTCGCCGCCGAAGGACAGCGCGAACACCTCGCTCGGTATCGGCCACGGGTCCGTTGTCGTAATACGTACCGACATGTAAGAGACGAGGAAGCAGCTGAAGATGAACGTGTCACTCAGCAGGAAGATCCACATCATCGCCTTGCCCCAGGGGACGCCGAATACCTGCTTGTCCCGGGAAAAGTCTCCGGCGACGCCTTTCATACCAGGCGCTTGCGCCACGCTGTCCATCACTGCTTCAGACATAGATCAGGGTCCTTGTGTATCAGGTCGATAACAGCAAACCGAACATCACCAGCCACACGAGCAGCAGGTAATGCCAGTAAACGGTGCAAAGCACGACGCTCTCGCGGACCGAGTCCGGGTGGGCGCCGTTGAAGACGCGCAGCGTCGCGCGCGCCCATACGTACAGGCCGCCGAGGATGTGCACTGCGTGTGCCACCGTCAGCAGGTAAAAGAACGCATTTGCCGGGTTGCTGAAGGCGTATTGCCCGGAAGCCGACAGCATGCGCCACGCGACGAATTGACCACCGAGAAAGCCGATAGTCAGCAAGCCGGTTACGAGCAGGCCGGGCTTCAGCCGCGACGTAGCGCCACTGACCACTCCATTTCGGGTCCACTGAAACGCGAGGCTCGCGAGCAGCAGCATTCCCGTATTGATCCACAGCAGCTGCGGTTCCGTGAGTGGTACCCAGTCAGGGAAATCCATGCGTAAGCCGTAGGCGCTCATGATCAGCGCGAAGAACGACGTTACGACAGCAAGCAGGGTCGTCAGCGCGACGGTCTTGGCGTTAGCCCCAAGCGGCGCCTGGTTGGCCGTCTCTTCGACCGCTTCCGCAATCCATGGCTGCACGTTGAATGACTGCTTGAGCAGCCACCCAACCAAGGCCGCCATAATTACTGCAAGAACGAGCAGGATGAATTCCACTAGTGCGGCTCCACTCCGTGGTCCCGTCCGGCCGGAGCATCTGTCGACGGCACCGTCTGCGGGATGAAGTCGTCTTCATAGCCGGGCACGCTGTAGTCGTACGCCCAGCGATGTACCTCAGGCAAATCATGTCCCCAGTTGCCGTGCTTCGGTGGCGTATCCGGTGTCTGCCACTCCAACGTCGTTGCGCCCCATGGATTGGGATCCGCCTTCTTGCCGCTCTTCACACTCCAGATCATGTTGATGAAGAACAGAATCTGGGTCGCTGCCACGAACAGCGCCGACATCGTTATCCATGCATTCAGGTCCTGCGCCGACGCTGGCATGAACTCGGTGTTGCCCATCGCGAAGTAGCGTCTGGGTACACCCTGGAAGCCGAGATAATGCATCGGCAGGTAGATCGAGTACGTGCCGAGGAACGTCATCCAGAAATGCCACTTGCCGAGCGTCTCGTTGTACATCTTGCCCGTGACCTTCGGGAACCAGTGATAGATGGCACCGAATACGACGAGAATCGGCGACACGCCCATCACCATGTGGAAGTGAGCGACCACGAAGTAGGTATCCGACAACGGCAAGTCAATCGTGACATTACCCAGGAACAGGCCTGTCAATCCGCCGTGTATAAACGTGAACACGAAACCGATCGCGAACAGCATCGGTACCCTTAGATGGATGTTGCCCTCCCACAGCGTGAACACCCAGGTGTACACCTTGAGGGCGGTCGGCACCGCAATGATCAGCGTCGTCGTCGCAAAGAAGAAGCCGAAGTACGGGTTCATGCCGCTGACGTACATGTGGTGCGCCCAGACGACGAAGCTCAGGCCGCCGATCGCGACGATGGCCCAGACCATCATGCGATAACCGAAAATGTTCTTGCGCGCATGCGTACTCAGGAGGTCCGACACAATACCGAAGGCCGGCAGTGCCACGATGTAGACCTCAGGATGGCCGAAGAACCAGAACAGGTGCTGGAACAGAATAGGGCTGCCGCCCGTGTGTCCGGGATCCGTACCCATGGAGCTTATGGCCGGCATGAAGAAGCTCGTCATGATGGTCTTGTCGAGAATCATCATGATGGCACTCACGAGCAATGCCGGGAACGCGAGCAGACCCAGGACTGTCGCCATGAAGATGCCCCACACCGATAGCGGCATGCGCATCAGCGTCATGCCACGGCAACGCGCCTGCAGCACCGTCGTCACGTAATTCAGGCCACCCATCGTGAACGCGACGATGAAGACGCCGAGGGAACCGAGCATCAGCAATATGCCGAGGTCGACACCGGGGGTGCCGGGCATGATCGCCTGCGGTGGATACAGCGTCCAACCGGCACCGGTCGACCCGCCGGGCACGAAGAAACTGGTAAGCAGGATGATGACGGACAGCAGGTATACCCAGTAGCTGAGCATATTCATGTATGGGAACACCATGTCGCGCGAACCGCACATCAACGGAATCAGGTAGTTGCCAAAACCACCGAGAAAGAGCGCCGAGCTGCAACCGCATCATTGCGGACAGGATCAGGGCGATAACGCCGACGAAGATCGCCGTGATGCCGTACTGCACCGCGATGACCTTGTGGTCCTGGCTCCAGATGTACTTCGTAATGAACGTTTGCGGATCGTGATGTTCGATTTCGTGATCGCGATCGGCGATTGAAACGTATGCCATCCGGTTTAGCTCCTAGAGAGTATTGATGTAGGCGACGAGATCGTTTATCGCCTGATCGTTCTGCACGGTGCGGCCCATGAAGCCCATCTGCATGCCGTAGAAATCGTTCCGGTGCGAGCCGCGAACGCCGTCCCTGAAATTCTGCAGTTGCCGGGCCAGGTACCAATCCGTCATGCCCGCGGCACGCGGTGCATTCAGCGCCTGTACACCCATGCCGTCTGCGCCATGACAATAGGCGCACACCCGGTACAGCCGCGCACCGTTGCCGACGTCACCGTCGATCGTTTTCGGTGCGGGTTCGTCGGGCAGCGACCGAATATGCGCGATGACATCGCTGATTGCAGCATCGTCCGCGAGTGCGTTCGCCATAGGGGCCATTGTCCTGCCGTACAGGTCGTCCTGGTGCGTACCACGCAATCCGGCTTTGTAGTTTTCAAGCTGGCGCCGCAGGTACCACTCACTTTGACCCGACAGTTTGGGTGCATTCATCGCAACGACGCCTTCGCCATTCTGTCCGTGGCAACTGGCACAAACGACGTAGCGCGAAGCCCCGGCTGCTGCGTTTCCGGCTTGCCGGTTTAACGTATCGGCGTAGGTCGGTTGCCCCGCGAGCCAGGACTCGAAGTCCGCCTGTTCTGCGACGACGACGGCGCCGCGCATCGTGTGGTGCGCAATACCGCAGAGTTCTTCACAGAGCACTTCGAAGCGGTCAACCTTCGTCGGCGTAAGCCAAAGGAAAGTCTGCATACCCGGAATCAGGTCCATTTTCACGCGGAACTGCGCGACGGCAAAATCGTGCAACACGTCCTTCGAACGCAGCAGGAACTTGACCGGGCGATTGACCGGAATGTGTACTTCGGGATTGAAGACGAGAACGTCGTCCTGGCCGCGCGGATCTTCGGGCACCATGCCGAACGGGTTGTCCATCGTGATCAGCTCGGCCCGGACCTCACCGAACCTGCCGTCGTCACCCGGAAACCGGTACGTCCAGTGCCATTGCTGGCCGACGGCTTCGACCTCGTGGGCGTCCTCGGGCACGTTGACGAACTTCGCCCATACGAGGAGCCCGGGTGTCAGCATCGCGGCGACACCGACGGTTGTCAGCAACGTGAGCCACGTTTCGAGCTTCTTGTTCTCGGGCTCGTATTTGGCACGCGCGTCTTTCTTATGCCGGAACTTGATGATGCAGGCAGCCATGAACAGGTTGACAGCAACGAACACGACCCCCGTTACCCACAGCGTAATATCGACCGTGAAGTCGACCATGCCCCAGTTCGAGGCTAGCGGAGTAAAAGTCCAGGGGCTAAAGAGGTGAAATAGTAAGGAACCGACAACGAGCAGAATCAAGACGACAGCTAGAGGCATACTTCATGCATCCTTCAGAGATCTTCGCGATGTGTTGCCGACAGTGACGGGAGTCCGTCGGATTTTTTTAGTTTTCAGTTCACTCGCAGTGAGCCGCATCCCCCGTAATGCGCTTTTTCAACCCCAATGGGCGAACTGACCCCAGCACCGAGGATAGAGGAATCAGTAGGGGATTTCCACAATTGACAGAGCTTGTGAGGGCCTCAGAAATCGATTCTGACGTCGTCCCGCACGGCCGCTTCGGCCCGCCTGAGGTCTGCCTGCAACCTGGCGAGTTCTTCCGCCAGCGGGCTGGTCAGCATCGCCGCTTCGACCTCGAGATCGAGTTCGGGCACCACGAAGTGGGCGACAGGCTCCTGTACCTGCAGCGGCGGTGACCCCGGCCGATCCAGGTTGATGATGGCGATTACGCCGAGTGCGGCCGCCACACCCGTCAGGCTGCTGGCCCACCAGAATGACGGTGAGAGTACCACCCGCGGTCGTGGTTTTGCCGACTCCGGCGTGACGTTATGCAGTGACGCAAGAATGCGACTGTCGAGTTCTACGGAGATTTCCGCGTCGATGTTGGCTGCGTCTTCGCGCAGCTGTTTAGCGAGATTATCCATAAGCTTCACTTCCCGGGTCCTGAGTCCCGTTATTCAGTTCTGCTTCGAGCGCGCGGCGCCCGCGAAGCAAATTGACCTTCGTCCATGACGAGGAACGCTCGAGCACGGCGGCGATGTCCCTGATCGACATGTCCTCGACATACCGCAGCCACATGGCCGTAAACACTTCGTCGGACAGCAGTCGTTTGGCATTCCGCCACAGGTTGTGCCGTTCCGCTTCGGCGATACAATGCGCAAGGGGGTCGCTGCTGTCGTCTCTCACGTCGCCGAGTTCCGCCACGTTGTCTTCCCGAATCCGGCCGGCGTTGCGTATCGCGATGCGGTATAGCCAGGTGCTGAAGCGCCATTGCGGATTGTAGGTTTCGATGTAGCGATACGCATTGATGAACGTGTCCTGCAATACGTCCTCGGCGTCCGCATGGTTCGCGCAGCGAGTCAGCAGAAAACGAAACAAACCCTCGCGATAGCCATGCACGAGTTCGGTGAACGCATCCACGGAACCGCTTTTGGCAGAATTGATCAGTTTCAGTTCGTCACTCACGTCGTGAGCCTGCCCACCTGTCCGGCTTGCTAGTCTTCGAGTGCCGCGATCAGCATCTCGGGATCGACTGATACGCTGATCTTCAGCTTCGAGCCGTCGACACCAACGCTCGTCCCCCGTAAGAACTCCGAAATCTCCGGGTCCATGTCGTCGCTGAACATCGTCAGGCTGATCAACCCGCGGACGATGCTGGCCAGCGACTCCGCCATTTCCGGCTCCTTGGCAATCAGCTGTGTCTCAACCGCTATCTTGCCGGCGACATCAGCGACCAGCACCGCGACCTGTTCGGTATTCCGTAGAATGTTCGATTCCCAGCCGCCATCGCCGTCATCTTCGATCTGGTCCGCCTTCATGCCAGCCTGGATCAGGCTCTTCTCGGCCGACAACACAATTAGCGTTCCGTTGGCAGTCTTGCGGCGCGGCATCTTGCCGTCGCTCGCCAGTAACGACTCCATCTTTTCGCGTGTGGACGTCGCCAGAATCCGGTTTTTCAGGGCAAAAGTGAAGTAGACGCCGTTATCGAACGAATCGATCTCGATATCGCCGCTGTCACCACCATGGCCATGCCCGTCCCCCTCGGCGAAATAGAATATCTTGCCCTTGCTCTTGAAGGTCTCGAGCGTCTCGGCGCCAGCCGCAAGCGCGAGCAATTTGTCCGTGGACTCCTGGCTGATATTACCTTCGATCAGCACGACCGCGCCGTTTGCCGCGTCGGAGAACGCCGTGATGCTATCCGTCTCCTTATCGAGGTCGATTCCCGCATCTTCGCGAACGTCCTCGAATACTTCGCGTTGCAGCCAACCATAAAGGTGCTTGCCGGCGGCCGACGTGCGCATCTCCTCGAAGTCAGCGTGGAAATACCAGATCGAGGTCTCGGGGACGCCGTCGATTGCTACCGCTGCAGAGGCGAAGCTCGGCACAATCAGCAGCAATCCAACGATTAACAGTCTCGTTTGTCGCATGGGTGTGTTCCTTATCAATCGGGATATACAGGCTTATAGCGCCACTGAACGCAAAAGGTTACATGTATCGGTACCTGGCACCACTTTTCGAACATATCGAACGTTTGGAACGTTTGAACAATCCAAACGTTCGATATGTTCGAAAAGTGGTGCCAGGTACCGTTAGTCAGTCAGGCGGCTGACGATTACCGTGGCCAGTGCGCCGACGATGAAGCCCGGAATGGCCTCGTAGAGCCCGTAGGCGTCTTCCTTGATGAATTGCACCCAGATGACACTGGTCAGAAAACCGCCCAGCATGCCGGCCGCAACGCCCGCGCCTGTCGTGCGTTTGTCGTACAACAATGCCAAAACCACGGGGCCGAAGGCGGCGCCCAGGCCGGACCACGAGAACAGCACGAACCAGAAGATCAGCTTGTTCTCGGCCATGAAAATTGCGACGACGACAGCGATGATACCGATGATGATCGTAACCACCTTGCCGTAGCCGGCGAGCATCGCGTCGCTTTTCGTACTACCCATCATCTTCTGCATGGTGTCGCGTACGATCGCCGACGATGCCAGCAGCAGCAATGAGTCCACCGTCGACATGATCGCCGACAACACGATCACAAGGAGCACGCCGGTCAACAATGGCGGAAATAACTCGCTCGCAAGTGTCGGGAAGATTTGTTCACTGTCCTCGAGTCCCGGAAACAGAGCACGCCCTGCTATGCCCGCGGTCACGGCGCCGAACAGGAAAATGAACAGCACCGTCACGGATACGATGCGGGCTTTCTTGAGTTCCGTATCGTCGCGCGCGGACATAAAACGTATCAGCAACTGTGGCACGCCCAGAAATGGCAGGCCGATGGCTGCGAAACTGACCACGGTCACAAGTCCGGCGGTACTGCCGTCGAGAACGGCGAACATGTCGATGAAAGCCGGATCGTGTTCGTTAAGGGTCACGACAACGGAATCCCATCCGCCGGCGGCATTGATGGCGACGATGGGCACGACGATCAGGCCGCCCAGCATCAGCACGCCCTGCACCACGTCCGTGTAGGAAACGGCCTTGTAGCCGCCAACGAAAGTGTAACCGATGATGATGATCGCGCCGATGACGACCCCGGCACGATAGTCGAGGTCGATGAAGCCGCTGAACGCCTTGCCAGTCGCGACCATCTGTGCCGAGACATAGGTCGTCACCATGACAATGATGATGGCAACCGCGATTCCGCGGATTGCGTTCCAGCGATCATCGAATCCCGCCACGAGGACATCGGGCACCGTAATTGAATCCGTGTCGTCGCCGAGGCGCTTCAAGCGCCGCGAGATCAGCCCCCAGGAAGCGCCGATGCCGATCATCTCGCCAACGATGACCCAGTAGGCCTGCGCGCCGACCGCGTAACCCATGCCCGTCAGGCCAAGCAACAACCAGCCACTTTCTCCCGTGGCGTTGGTGCTGAATGCGACCACCCAGTACGGCAGTTTCTTGCCGGCAAGATAGAAACCCTTGAGCGAGTGGGTTTCCTTGCGACTCCAGATCGCGAGCGCCGCAAGTGTCGCCAGGTAACCGACGAGTACGGCGATGGTGACTGTCATTCTGCGGTAACGGTCGCGACCGGTTTGGAGATGCGCCCGGCGATGGTCCCTGCGATCAGCAGGAAGACACCGATACCGAACAGGTACTCGGGCCAGGAGCGAGTGACACCGCAATAAAAAATGAGCGCGATGTTTACGAACTGGAAGGTGTTGATGAACTTGTTTTTCCGAATCACGGCTTTCGGGAAGCGAATCCGCGACACCATCAGGATTGTGAGTACGAACAGCAACACGGGCAGGTACAGCTGCAACGGCAGGCTTGCCGCGATTTGATCCTGATGCAGCAGCACCAGTACGAGCGACGACAACATACCGCCGCCCGCCGCTGTAATCGGTATCCCGACGAACCAGCCACGCTCCGGCTTCGTCGTCTGCAGATTGAAGCGCGCCAAACGCATCGCGCCGGCCAGTGCGAACACGCCCGAAGCGGTAGCCAGCACCCAGAATTGCAAGGTGTTGTATTCGATTCCCGCGATCTGCATGCCCGCGTTGAGCACCAGGATCGCCGGCGCTACGCCGAACGCGACCAGGTCCGCCATCGAATCGAATTCTGCACCGAAATTCGAGGTTGCCTTGAGGATGCGCGCGGACACGCCGTCCATCGTATCCAGCAGACCACACCAGACGATCATCCAGGCCGCGAGCTCGAGGTATTCGACTCCACCGAGCTGCGTGGTGGCAATGGACGCCATGCCCAGCAGCAAGCTCAGAGCCGTGAAACTGTTGGGGATGGTATAGCGGAGTATGTTATTCAAGAGCGGCGCATGCGACCTATGTTTCGTACATTCTGCATTTCGGCGCCGAGTATATCCAGCGCAGCGACGACTCAGCCGCCGAACGGATAGCGATAATTCATGCCCGCACCGTTGCCGGTGATGCCGATCGGCCCGCGCGGCAACACCAGCTGCATGCGCTGCCCGTCACGCTCGATGTCTACGACGACGTCTTCGCCGGGGTTGCCTTCGAATGCTTTCAACTTCAGTTCGACCATGCTGAATACTCGACTGCCGTCATAGCTTACGATCTGGTCACCGGGCATCAGGCCGGCCCTCTTGCCCGGCGACGAGCCGATGACCTCGCGGACCGTGATCGTTGACTCTCCGCCGTTCGCCAGCAGGTAATTTTCGAAATCCGCGTCGCCGAGCTTCTCGCGCAGCGATACCTGGGCATTGTAGGCCATGTCCCAGCGATCGAGGCCGGTGCTGTCGCGCTGCGCTTCGTACTCCGCCTGCAATACCTCCATGCGCACCTGGTCTTCGAGCGCCACGATCTGCTTCGCGCGCGCTTCGGTGAACCCGCCATTGACGAGCTGGGTCGTACGCATCTGTGAATAGTCACGCATGGCGCGCCTCGACTCCCTCCTGTCGCCCCGCTGAATCCTTGCCTCCTCCATCTGGGCCCGGTTCTCGCCTGCCATCCGCAGGAGCTCCTGCAAGTCCGACGTGTCGATGCGATCGAAGTCCGCGAGCAGCGCTTGCAGTTGCTCTTCGAGCACGAGCCGCGCATCGCGCTCCTCGGCGACGATCCGCTCGAGCGCTGCAAGCCGGTCGGCCGCTGGCGCATCGGCATCGAAGTAGTCCGCAGGGTCGGCGGTCTGTCCGCTACCGGGCTGTGAAACCGACGTGCTCCACGCGCCGGCCGCAAAGCCTGCGACGATACTGAGAATTACAAAAAGTGCTGTCTTGTTCATCGGAACGCCCTCTCTTGCGACGTGCGCCTCATTGCTTGGAACGGCGCCATCGCTCGTTGTTCCCGCCTGGCTCGATCCCCGATTATCGCAAACACTGTCTTCCGCGGTCGATGTGTGATTTCATTGCCGCTCTGTTCGGAAAGCGGTGCCAGTCGTGACACGTAACACACTGATTTTATTTTGTTTTATTGCGCCTCTCGTTGGCTGCTCAGGGAACACGCCGGACGATCCCGCACCTCATGTCAACGCCATCGCGAATGACTTTCTTGCCGCTTACTACGCGCAATACGCCGAAGAGGTCTACGAAGTCGGCTATCCGGACGCACCCAATGATCGCTTCGGCGACCACAGCGCCAAAGCGCTTGCCGCCTGGGACGCCAGGCTTGATGACTGGATCGAGGCGCTGGAGGCTGTCGACCCCACCGGGCTGGCGGACACCCCGGCTGCCGTCACTTACGTATTCACGCGTGAGCGCCTCCAGGCGCTCGTAGATCGGCGCATCTGCAACATGCACTTGTGGAACGTCAGCCCGACCTGGACCGGCTGGCCCTACATGATCGTATCGACGCTCGCCGTTCAGGATGTCGATACCGTCGAGCAACGTGACGAGGCACTCGCACGCGCAGCGGATATCGAGCGCTTCGTGCGAACCGATATCGACAATTTGCGCGTGGGCCAGGACAAGGGCTACCTGGCGCCTGCTAGCAATGTTGCGGCGGTCATTGAACAGGTCAGCGCCCTGATCGACACCGCCGTTGACGAGTCACCATTCATGAGCCCCGCGAATCGATCGGACGACGAGGCATTCAAGAGCGCCTATCGCGACATTTACGAATCACAAATCCTGCCGTCACTGATCGCGTATCGCGACTTCCTCGCGACCGACTACGACGGCCGCGAAGTCATCGGCGTCGCGGCAAACCCGGACGGCAAGGAGTGCTACGCGGCCTCCGCGCGCTACTGGTCATCGGTCGACATGGATCCGATGGACATTCACCGCCGGGGGCTTTCCGAGATGTCGCGAATCCGGAGCGAAATGCTGGCAATCGCCCAGGACTCATTTGGTACTGACGACCTCGGCGCACTGTTCGAGGAATTACGCACGAATCCCAAGTACACATTCGAGTCAGAACAGCACTTGCTCGACTACGTCAACGCGGCCGTCGAGCGCGGCAGGCTCGCTGTCCCCGAGTGGTTCGGCACCGTGCCCGATGACGAGCTGGTCGTGAAGCCTTCGCCAGCCTACGAGAAAGACTCGGGCGGGGGCTTTTACTCGTCCGGCACGGCTGACGGCAGCCGTCCCGGCATCTACCAGGTCGGTACCTACAACCCACAGGGCATCAGCCGGGCGGGCCAGGAGGCGACCGTGTTTCACGAGAGCTGGCCGGGACATCACATGCAGGGGTCTGTCGCGTTCCTCAATGGCGAACTGCACCCGATCATGAGCTACATGTTCATTTCGGGCTCCGGCGAAGGCTGGGCACTGTACACCGAGCGCCTGGCTGGCGAGATGGGGCTGTATTCTGACGATGTCGCACGCCTGGGCATGCTGTCGAACGAGGCCTACCGCGCGGCGCGACTCGTCGTGGATCCGGGCATCCACGTCCTCGGCTGGTCGCGTCAGGAGGCCATGGATTACATGCTCGAGAATACGGCCGAAGGCTACGACTCCGTATCGTCCGAAGTCGATCGCTACGCAGCCGTTCCGGGTCAGGCCACGTCCTACCTGCTCGGCAGCCTCGAAATACAGCGCTTGCGGGCGAACGCGGAGCAAATTCTGGGCGATCGCTTCGACATCCGCGAATTCCACGACCGCATTCTCGTCAATGGCAGTGTCGCATTGCCGATGCTCAGCGCCGAGATTGACGCCTGGATTACCGAGAAGACAGCCGCCGACTGAAGACCCGCAGTCAATCGGCAAGTTCTGCGGCGAGAATCGTTACCGGACAGGTGGCGCCGGTGTACGGGCCAAGATCCGTAGCCACGCTTCTGACCTGACTGGCTTCGAGCCGCCACGGCACAATCTTCTTCAGTTGTCGCTGCACCCCGGCATTGTCCGTGTAGCTGACAGCAAACTGCACGTTGTGAATTGCCACGGTCGATTCGTTCATAATCGCGACAACGAGGTTGCCGCTCGAGTCTGCGTAGCAACGATAAGGAACGTACGCAGCGGGATTTCTTGGCAGTTCGAGCGCTATCAGTTTGTCGGAAGCCGTTTTGCCGTATTCTCCGCCAGCCTTCGCCA
>Ga0255052_10001976_pt1 | contig 15001 bp, 12 predicted proteins | sample JV7_2_21_MG_FD_188632 | JGI IMG/M metagenome (GOLD analysis project Ga0255052, IMG submission 188632) | Seawater microbial communities from Jervis Inlet, British Columbia, Canada - JV7_2_21 | ecosystem: Environmental > Aquatic > Marine > Inlet | place: Canada: British Columbia | collected...
TTCTTCAGGCGACATCCATTGTCGGTTGCGATAGCTCTCCGGCCAGATGTCGTAACGGGTCTCTACCGACATGGAAAAGACCTCGACCGTGCACACTCCACCCCATTTCTCATACTTGTAGGAGCCTATGGACTCGCTCGAGACCTTGCCTTCGATACCGGCCTCTTCCAACGCCTCTTTGGCAGCGGACTCCGCAGCGTCGAGGCCGAGCTCTCGAACACCCTTGGGTATCACCCAGCGTTTCTTGCGCCGTGACGTGATCAGCAGAATCTCTAGACGCCCACGAACTTGTCGATAGGGTAGGACCGCGGACTGATCGAAGAAGTAGTCGGGAACTTGTTCCAAAACGGACTTTCCTTCTATCGGCCCTCGGTCCAACCTCGGGGATTCTGCTGCCACTCCTCTCGGCGCTCGCTCAACTCGTCGGCCAGCTGCTGTGCAAGCTCGGGCTTTCTGATGGTGATGTCGTAGGACTCCTCTGGGTCGATCTCCAGGTCGAAGAGCCAGGGCCCTTTGGGGATGAAAGGACCCCAGCGCCAGCTCATGGGATTTCCGTAGAGGATCTCGTGGCGAGTGTGGTACTTGTACCGTCCCCGGCGCCAAGCGTGAAACTGGCGGATCTGGGTGTAGAGGATGGTCTCGCGTGGCGTACCCGTACCAGATCTCAACAGTGCCAGCAGACTCACACCGTCGATGAGTCGGTCCTGGGGCAGTGGCAGACCGGCCAACTCGAGAAACGTGGGGAATATGTCCAGACCACTGACCAGGCTGTCGATGGTGAGCCCGCTGGCAGTCTGACCTGGCGCGTAGACGATGAAGGGGACTCGCATGCCACCTTCGAAAACATCCATCTTGCGGCCCCGCGTTCCACCTGGGCTGCCCTGAAACCAAGGCCCGTTGTCGCTAGTCACTACCACCAGAGTGTTGTCGACGAAATCGAGTCGCTCGAGCGCATCGATGACCACACCGACGCTGGCATCGAGCTCTTCGACGACATCGCCGTACAGGCCGCCGTCGGAGCTGGCACGGAATTCTTCGGATGCGAAGAGCGGGACATGTGGGAAGGTGTGGGACAGGAAAAGGAAGAAGGGGGCCTCGTCCTGGTCTTCTAGAAAGGAGATGGCTTCCTCTGTATATCGCCGGGTCAGGGTGCTCTGGTCAATGGGGTGACTCTCGACGAGCTGGCGATCTCTCCAGACCACCGGTCGTCCCTGATCGTTGCTGTACAGGAGGCCGAAGTAACTATCAAATCCCCGATCGTTGGGGAGGGAGGGTGCTCGATCTCCAAGATGCCATTTGCCGACCAACTTGGTGGCGTAGCCGGCTCGATCGAGGATCTCGGGCAGGGTGATCTCCGCGGCTGGTAGTTGGCGGTTGCGAGCTCCCAACCGCAGCAGGAGGTCCTGCCAGGTGCCAGCCGGTTGCAGCACGTGATCGAATCCCATCCGGGTAGGATGGCGTCCAGTCAGCAGACCCGCCCGTGAGGCCGAGCAGTAGGGTGAGGCTGAATAGCCGTTGGAGAAGCGGAGTCCGGCAGCCGCGATGCGATCGATATTGGGGGTGCGAATGGACTGGCTGCCATAGGCGCTCAAATCGCCTAGGCCGAGATCATCGAAGAGGATGACCACCAGGTTGGGTCTCTTGGCGCCGCCGCCCGACCGTTGCGCGACTCTCTCCAGGTACTGCTGTTTCTTCTCCCGATGGGTTGCATCCTCCATCTGGGCTGGCAGCATCAAGCGAACTGCGAGGATCACGGCGGCCGCGGCCAACAACAGCAGGAGTAGCCATTTGGTGATCCTGGAGCTACCAGTCATTCCGGTCTCTTTGCGAAGCGTTCTGGCAGTTTCTCGACCATCCGTTTCACTACGCCCTCTATGGGCAAATCAGAGGAGTCGATCCGAATCGCATCGGGTGCTGGAACCAGGGGGGCTACCGATCGATTCGAGTCGCGTCGATCCCGCTCCTCGAGATCGGCGAGAACTTCGTCCAGGGCAGTATCGATTCCTTTGTCCTGGAGCTCTCGGTAGCGCCGTAGTGCCCGCACCTCTGGACCGGCAGTGAGAAAGAACTTCGTCTCGGCCGCAGGAAAGACCACGGTCCCCGTATCCCGTCCCTCGGCGATGACGTTGCGATCGATGGCTCGTCGCTGCTGCAACGCGAGCAGGGCTGTCCGAACACCAGGAAGGGCGGAGACCATGGAAGCACCTCGAGAGATCTCTGGAGTTCGGATCGCCTCCGTGACGTCGACTCCAGCGACGAACACGCGATTCATCTCATCACCCGTTTCGAACTCGATCTTCAGCTGCTCGGCAGTATCGATCACCTGCCCCTCGTCGCGCCAATCGATCCCAGCGCCGCTGGCAACAAGCGCAACGCTACGGTAGATCGCACCGGTGTCGAGGAGTGTGAAGCCGAGTCGGGTGGCCAATCGGCGGCCGGCACTGGTCTTGCCCGCAGCCACGGGACCATCGATAGTGATGACCAAGCTACTCCTGGCTTTCGTAGACCTCCACTGAATCGTGGAGGATGTCGAGCTCGACCCCCGCCTGGCCAAGGATGTCGCGGGTATCGTGGCCGGCATGGTATCGGCGTTTCGCCACCACACGTTCGATCCCCACACTGGAGATCAGCATGGCACACACCCGACACGGTTCCATTGTGCAGTAGAGAGTTGTGCCTTTCAGCGATAGCCCGTACTTCGCGGCCTGGCAGATGGCGTTCTGCTCGGCGTGGATGGTCCTGACGCAATGCCGTCGAACGGTTCCGTCGTCGTCGACCATTTGCTTCATGTCGTGGTCCACATCGTCGCAATGAGGAAGACCCGGAGGCGAACCCACGTAACCCGTGCAAATGATGCGCTTGTCTCGGACGACAACACAACCGCTGCGCCCACGGTCGCAGGTTGCACGGCTTGCCACCTCGTCGACCAGCCTGATGAAGTACTCGTCCCAGCTCGGTCTGCCTGTATCGGTGCCCATGATCGTCTCCATCCTATCTTTCGTCCTCCGTTTGCATGGCCATCGCCAAGGTCCCATCTGGATCGAGGACTTGATAGTCGAGCATTCGATCCCGATCGAAGACAAACCGTCCATGAAAACCCTGATCCTGAATCAGCAAGGGCAACCAGATCGCGTCGTCGGCCCACATGGACTCGTAGGGGATGCTGTCCAAGGGCACCCAGAAGGGATCAGCCTCCTCGGTCTCGGTAGGGCTGCCCTGGCAGTCGTCGGCGCGGAATACCCACACGTGGATGGAGTAACCATCGAGGAATTGAAAGAGAAGTTGACCGCACTCGCGAGTGCCAATGGGGGTGACTCGGACTTCCTCCTCGACCTCGCGGACAGCACACTCCACCGGTGTCTCTCCGTCGTCGAGCCGGCCTCCAGGGCCGTTGACCTTGCCAGCTCCGAGACCCCGTTTCTTGTGGATGAGCAGGATCTCGCCGTTGCGAATGACGAAGAGAATAGTGCCGCGATCGACCGGCTGCCAGCTCTCCCAGTCGATGTCGTCGATCCTTTGAGGGATCGTTGGCTCCTGTCCTGCCGCCGGTTTCATCTCTTGATCGAGTCCTGATCGACGAGAATCACCATTTCATTCGAATCCCGATGGCAACTGTCGGCGGAGCATCCTAGCAGTGGCGTCAGCAGATCGCCAGGTGTTTCGGTATCGGGTCGGGCAGGAATGTCCTAGGATTGGACCATGAGTCTCGATAGCGATCTCACCGATGCCACGCCGACCATCTCTTTCGACAAGTTCTGGGACTGGGTGACCGCACATCCCAATTGCATCCTGCGTGCCGGGACCCGGGAGGTGGCGGTCTACGATGACGATGATTTCCATTGGCACTTCGCACACGAGTCGGCCCAGACGGCTCTGGTGCAGGTGATCAGGGGCAAGCGCCTCGTCGGTGAGATCCTCATTCCGCGTGAGGAAATCGCCTACGTCCAGGGAACCCTGGGGGACCATGAAGGGGAGTTCGTCTTCGATCTCGTCGGTGGCGATCCGTCGTCACAGGCGACTCTCTTCTTCTTTGTTCTGACCCATGGCTACGAGGCCCAGGAGGACACCAGCCGCCGGAGGATCCATTGATGACGCAAGCGTCTGCTAGAACACTGCTCGCTTCTAATCTGCTGACCCTGCTGGCTGTGCTGGCAGTCGCCGTACACGCGCAGGAGGATCCGAGAGAGCGTTTTGTGGAGGAGATGAATGTCACCGAAGTTCTTCTGGACGTGTTGGTCACCGACAAGACCGGCCAGGTGATCATCGGCCTGGGAAAGGACGACTTCGACGTCAAGGAGGGTGGCGTGCCGGTTGAAATCACTGGCGTCACCTTCTACAGCAGTAGGGAGCTAATGGGATCCAAAGAGGTCCTCGAGCGCCACGGTCTGACGGTCGACGAGATCGCCGAGGATCGGTACTTCATTATCTTCTTCCAGCAACAGTGGCGAGCGTCCGGGGAGGTTCCCGGCCTGCTGCAGCGGCAGATGGAGGCTGCAAGAGATATCAATACCTGGATCGACACCGATCTCCAGGTTCACGATCTCGTGGCGGTGGTCGCATTCGAGACGCGGCTGGCGGTGCATCAAGATTTCACCCGCAATGTCGGCGATCTTCAGACAGCGGTGATGGAGGCAGCCAAGGGTCAGGGTCGAGCGCAAGATTGGCCTTCACGTCGACCCGAGATGGGAACCGAGCCTGCGCTCGTTGCCAACCTGCCACAGGGTAAGGAGCTGGGGAAACAGACGGAGGACATCTACGAGGCTCTGCAGGTGTTGGCACGGGCCGCTGGATCGATTCGCGGGCGCAAGAACCTGCTTTTTGTGGGGCGGGGGATCGGTCAGATCGGCGGCTTCGGCTTCTGGGAGCCGGACTCCCGATTCTGGGGGCCGACCATCGAAGCACTGAATGACAACAACCTGGCGGTATACCCTTTGAATCTCATGCCCCTGGGCTCACGTCATAGCCTCGAGCAATCCCTGCAAGCGATCGCCAGCGAGACCGGGGGCACCTACTCCCGTCAATACACGAGCTTTACGACGCCACTCGCACAGATCTCGGAAGAGAATGGTGGCTACTATCTGCTCAGCTACCAGAGCCGCCGAGAGACGGGAGAATCGGGTTTCCAAAAGGTCAAGGTCAAGGCCCGCAATCCCGAGCTCAGGGTCCGGGCTCGCCAGGGCTATATCTTTGGTGATTGACTGCGATCCTTCCTGGCTCAGAAATCCAGATACCCCTCTCGGGTTCGGACCTCCATCTCCGGACGGTTGATCTTTGTCTTGATGCGGTGCCACTGGCCGTTTCCCAGATTCAAGATCGGGTAGTACCCGATGACGTACTGACTCCTGATCTCATCGAGGATCTCGACGAACGCTGCGGTGGCCTCGTCTATGCTGGCCAGGGTGAGGATGCGGCCGCCGGTGATCGAGACCAGCTCCTCGAGCCCACGGAGCTCCTGTCGGTGACCGTCACCGTCCCGCCAGGCCGAGAAGTGGAATCGTCTGGGGTCGGGTTCTCCCAGCCGGATCCAGTAGACCAGCGACTGCGATCGTCTGGCGGTTTCCAGCACATCACGCATCTTCAAGACACTGGTCAAATCGACCCCGTCGGTGAGGAGAATCACCAGTCGTCGGCCCTGTCGCGCCTCGAGGAGCTTCAAAGCCAAGTAGAGATTGTCGTTCAGAGAGGTGCCCCCCGCAGCCCGCAGCTCGGTGAGGCCGGCGCTCAGAACCTGCGGGAAGCTGGTGAAAGGCGTGGTCGTGTTGACCCGATCATTGAACAGTGTGAGCTTCGCCTGGTCGAGAGGCTGCATCGCCTCGGCGAAAGCCCGGGCTCCTGCCAGTGACGCCTCGAGCTTCTCTCCCTTCATACTGCGACTTGCATCGACCAGGAGAACGGCAACAAAAGGGATATCGCCGCGTTCGAAGGTCACGATCTCCTGAGGTTCGCCATTGTCCACTACCGTGAATTCATGTCTCAGCAGATCATCTACTCGCTCACCATCACGAGTGACGGTCAGGTAGAGCTGCTGCAGCTCCACAGCGATGGTCAGGTCCACAGGTACCGCTGGAGTGTCGAGCAGGGCTCGAAACGGGGTGCCCGTCAGGTCGGTGGCAAGGATCTCGAAGAGGTGAGCGCGGTTGGCATCCTCGAGATCAACCTGCACTCGGAAGGGAGGTTGGGTCAGCCGGCCGACGACCTGATTGTCGACAAGAAAGACAACCTCTTGCACCTCCTCTTCAGGAATCACAGTCGCTTCGAACACGATGCTGTCGAAGACGGGCTCTCCAGACGCCGGACTGTCGATCACCAGGTGCAGACCCCAACCCGGGGTGCAGCTCAGAGCGAGGAGCATGGTCAGACCGAGCCGGTGGCGCTTCATCTTCTGGCAATCATCGAGCTCGACTCCTCGAGAGCCTGCTGGAGATCGGGTAACCACACCGAGGCGCGTTCGGCGAGTGCCTGCAAACCCTGGATTCTTCCCCAATTCGGCGGTTGCTGATAGTTCCATCTTGCCGACGACCCCGTGGAGTCGGTTCCGGCTTGGTCCAGATCTCGCAGAATCTCGAAGGCCTCGGCAGGACGTTGAAGGGTGTCGAGGGCGAAGGCATACTGCAAGTTCAAGGTGAAATCGTCTGGCCACGCGTCGAGTCCTGACCGCAGAATTTCGAGGGCCTGTGCGGGTCGATTGCGGTCGAGCTCGAGGCGAGCCAGCTCCTGGTAGGCGAGGAGAGCAATCCAGGGTTCAACGCCTCCCATCGTCAGGCTGTTGAGCTGAGCTCGGGCCCGCTTGGTCCGGGACTGGCGGACGAAGTTGAGCCCCATTCGCAGCCTCGCTTCTGCATGGTCGGGTTCCAGGACCAAGAGCTGTTCAAGGAGATCAGACGCGGCTCTGTAATGGCCCTGCCGTTCACGTAAAGAGGCCATGCAAAAGAGAGCTCGTGTGTTCTTGGGATCCAGGGCCAGCGCCGCATCGTCGAGCAGGATCGCGGTTGCCAGATTGCCGTTCCTACCCTCTCCGGCAGCCAGCTCCGCCAGAAGATCTGCGGCATCTCTTCTGGCCACTGTGTGATTCGCTTGCTCAACGTAGACATCAGCGAGGCTTTGGACCATTCGCAGCGCGTGGCCGGCCAGAATGGACCACTCCAGTTGGCGATACCGTCTTGCCGACTGGGCATGCAGCAGCATGACCGGGAAGAGGCAGGGTGGTTGTTGGGACAGTGCACGCAGGACGCGGTTCTGGCTGTCTTCCAGCCGCTGGAGCCCGGTTCCTGCTGACGAGAGGCTGGTCTGCCGCTCCAGCGCTTGGAGGGCCAGGTGAGCGTGCTCGGTCTCACCCTTCGCCAGCTGGCCAAGGACCTCCCGATACCGATCGACGATTTCCGTGTCTGCCAAATCCTGGCGACGGGCCTCAGAGGGTTTCCCGTCGGGCACTCCGGCCACTATCTGTTGTCCAGGCGGCTGGTCTGTCGTCTCTAGAGGGAGTTGAGGCCAGACAACTGCATCGGAGTCAGCCGCCACTACCATGTTGAAGGAAGCGGTGTCTCGGGAGGTCAGACCGTCGCTTTCGAGATGAACCACGGCAGTGTAGAAGCCGCGAGGGAGATTCATCGGTGGGAGCTCGAAATCCACGGTCTGCCACCCCTGCAGTTGAGAGGTCTGTCGATTCAGCAGCTCGAGCGGCATCTTGACAACCCCTTCACCGAAGTCCGGGCGCAGGGTGGCCTCGGCTCGATCTGGTGAGGGGGTAGAGGTAGGCAGGAAGATCATCCCCCGCATGGTCTCGCCGCTGTGGACTATCGGCAAAGCTGCTGGCACAAGCATCCCGTCGCCGATAACAAAAGGGAGCAGTGAGGCCTCGGCCGCACCTCCCTCGAGGGCGGGCACGGCGATCAGCCAGCTACGAGTCTGGTCGGGAAAGACAGGTGGCCTGGAGCCTATACCGTCGCCAGCGGTCTCAGGAACGGACACTGGAAAACTGCGGACGCCGAAATCCTGGGCACCCGTGCGAACCAATAGTCGAAGCATGTGATCACCCGGGGAGAGCTCTATCGAGACCAGCAGCTTGAGGCCACCGCTCTCTATGAGGCTCCGGTGTCGACCGAGATCAACCCGAACGTGCCGGGATATCGAGCTCTCCACATCCTGATCACCGCGCAAGGCATAGAGATAGAGGTCGAGCTCCAGTTGATCACCTGCCGATCCCTCGAGAACTGCGGGGCCATCGACCTCGACAACCAGGACCGACCGGCCAGAGCGGCCTGACTCCATGAACAGACCGTTCCAAACTGCCAGACGGATCGCGCCGCCCTCCTGACCGCTGAGGATGATCGCAGCCTCGAGAGCTCGCACGACAGCCTTGGTTTGGGTTTCGATTACCGTAGCCTTGGCGGGATCTTTTGGCGGTGAAGCAGCGCTGCCAGCGGCGCCCATGGCCACCCATGCCAACAGCAGCGCCACCGGTCGCAGAAAAGGGGTGCCCCTGATCATTGAGCAGTCTCCTGCACAGAAATCAGCAAGGTGGACACGAGGGCGCTCAGGTCGTCTCGAACGCCGATGGCAATGTCGCCCGCGCCAGCGGACAGGTCGACTTCCCACGAGTACTCGATGGATCGCCCGAGGGCGGTCAGGAGTTCCTCGTTGAGAACTCGAACGGGTAGGACTTCCTTCTTGACAGCCGACCCCTGTCTCTGGCGTCGACCGCTGAGGGTGAAGAGGGAGATCTGGCCGAGATGGTACTTTCCATCGGGTCTCAAGGCGATCCTGGAGAAGGGCAAGTTGAGGGTGATCTGAGCTCGCGGGGACTCTGTCTCCTCTCCCTCTATCAGATGAGTCTCGAGTTTGGCCTCCAGGGGATTGGAGACCTCACCGAGGAGCATGGTGGAGACGGTGGCTTGCGCCGTGAGCTGATCATGGGTGCGGGTCCGGAAGAACCGTCGATGAACAAGAGTGTGACCGGGAGGATCGTCGGGCAACTCGATTTCAATGTCGTGCACGCCTTGATCCTCGTCCACCGGCGGTCTGAAGGCGAGAGAGTAGTGGCCATTCCAACGAGCAACAATGCCGCCAAGATCGGAGGCGAGAGCGCCGTCCTGGCTGATCAATTCGCCTCCCGTCAGACCCACCATGTCCGCCAGAGGTCGTCGATCTCGGGGAACGTGATGGAGCGACGAGCTTCTGCCGATGCCCAGACTGGGTGCCCCTGATGCTCCCTGGGAGGCCCTCCCCGCCGCCGCCAGCGACTCACTCCCTGTGGTGGGACTCAGGTCGATGGCATGGATCGTTACACCTGAAGCGGCAGCGTTCATACCGCTCTGGCGGAAGGCCCCGGCCGCATTGTGGTCGGTCGTCGAGGTGGCGCGGGAGCCAAAGCCAGATACGTCTGGGGGCTCACTACCTGCATCCGACCTTCTTCGCGACAGGGATCCGCCCTCGGGTGTTCCTGCTTCCTGGGAGAAGACCGGATTCTGCCCCGTCTCTTCCCGCCAAGCGGTGAGCAGGGCCACACCTGCGTTGGCCGGAGGGCGACCCGTCACGAGTAGGACTTCCTGTCGACCGTCCATTCCCTCGAGTGCGGTGACAAGGAAGCCCAGGCGCGCCGCAGCTGCCTCGACCTCGGACTCGAGATGGGCCGCGAAACTGCCGAGCTGAGTCAGGACGGCATCGGCCTGAGCACCGGGAACCGCGGGCATGGCGCCTGGCGTGGGCCTACCAAATGCTCTCTCGAACTCTCGCTGAATCTGGGAGTACTCGGTTTCGATCCGACTCACTCCGATAGAGGCAGCGAGGTCACCAAGGTGGCCGAGGACAGCGCGCCGATCTGCCGTGAAGCCTTGCACAATCTGAAAATCCGGGTTGGCCTTGGCGAGCATGACCGGAATCCCAGCCGGCAGATCCTGCAGCAGGAAGTCTTCCAGTACCGACTCGACCGACTGTAACTGTCCAGGTCTCATGAATGCCGTGTCGATGTAGAGCGCCACTCGGGTCGGTTCGACTCCGGCCAGAGATAACGCCTGGCCTGAATCTGCGTGACTGGAGGGCTGATCAATAAGACTGAAGTTTGCGATCGCCCACTCCTCGCCGTCGACCAGGAGCCGAAAGTCGTCCGCTTCGAGGTCGGTCACGGGCGAGCTCTCAGCGTCGCGGACCCATACATCCACATTGACCAGAGCAACCTCGATCGAATCGGAGACCGAGGAGTCGGCTGCCGCCCAACCGATTGACGCCAGAGCCAGGAGAGCGGCCAGGGACCAGCCAGCGATCGACCCGGTATGCGATGCCATGTCTCTAGTTATACGCAAAAAGTCCTGCCACGGCACCCGCTGGATCTCGGATCACGCAGTATCGACCCATGCTTCCCATATCTCGTGGTCCCGCGAGGATCTCGCCACCTGTCTGCGTACAGACAGCGGCACTGGCGTCCACATCTTCCACGGTGATGTAAATCATCCAGACAGGTGGCAGATCGGCGTTGCTGCCGCGGGCATGGCAGACACCCGCCACGGGTTGCCCACTCTCGGGTGCCGACATATTGAAATCGTCGTAGGTCCCCATCTCCACCGGACTGGGCACCCAGCCGGTGACTGCGGCGTAGAAATCTCTGACTTCTTCGGCGTTCTCCACGGTGAGATCGGTCCAACCGATGGCCCCGATCTCGGGTTGCACGGTATCGCTCATCGCTGCTCCTTCAAGACGACATTGAAACTCGCCTGCACTTGAACAATGCTACCAGCAGAGCCTGTCAGGGATCCCTGGATCCGGATAGACTCATTGCGGATGTCGGAGGAGAGCGATCGATGTTGGAAAACAGTATCAATAGCGCAATAGGCGTGTTCTTGTTCGCCATATCTGTGTCCATGGTCCTGGCTTGCGGCGTGTCGGGACCAAGAGCGGAACCGGCAGACATGGTCTTGCGAGGTGGACGGGTGGTCACGGTCAACGATCAACAGCCAGAAGGCGAGGCCATCGCCGTGCGGGGTTCATGGATTGTGGCTGTCGGCAGCGATCTGGAAATCGACCCCTATATCGGCCCCAACACAAAGGTGATCGATCTGGCTGGCCGGCTCGTCGTACCCGGTCTTATCGAAGGTCACGGACACTTCATGAGTCTGGGCACCTCCCTCACCATTCTGGATCTTACTGGCGTGTCGAGCTGGGATGGGATTGTCGACATGGTTGAAGACGCCGTAGCGGCAGCCGAGCCGGGGGAGTGGATTGTCGGTCGGGGCTGGCATCAGGAGAAGTGGGACGGGGCGCCCGAACCGGCAGTGGAGGGGTCTCCCGTCCATCACTCTCTGAGCGCAGTCAGCCGAGAGAATCCCGTGCTTTTGGGGCATGCCAGCGGTCATGCGGCCTTTGCCAACGCAATGGCGATGCAGCTTGGGGGACTCAGCCAGAGCTCGGCAGCACCCGCTGGAGGTGAACTGGTTCGGGATGGCCAAGGCGAGTTGACGGGCCTGCTGCGTGAGAAGGCTCAGAGACCGGTGTGGGCTGCGGTAGAGGCGTCGCGGGCAGACCGGTCACCAGAAGAGATAGATGCCGAGCGCCGACGCCTGGTGGAGCTGGCTGGAGCGGCAGCCTTGGCCAAGGGTATTACGAGCTTTCATGATGCCGGGGCCTCCTTCGAGACGATCGACTTCTTTCGTCAGCTGGAGCAGGAAGGAAGTCTGCCGATACGTCTCTATGTGATGGTGCGACGTCAATCCAACGACGAGATGAATGCCAGGTTACCCGATTATCGGATGGTCGCCGAGGGCGATGATTTTCTCACCGTCCGCTCCATCAAACGGCAGATCGATGGAGCCCTGGGAGCTCACGGTGCATGGCTACTGGAACCGTACGAGGATCTCCCCGAGAGCATCGGGCTGGTACTCGAACCCGAGGACGATATACGTGGCACAGCAGAGGTCGCCATCAGACATGGGTTCCAGGTGAACACTCATGCCATCGGTGATCGGGCGAACCGTCGCGTCCTCGACATCTACGAGGAGGTATTTCTCGAAAATGACAGCCCTGCCGACCTGCGATGGCGAGTGGAGCATGCCCAGCATCTGCATCCGGAAGATGTCGGTCGCTTTGTCGAGCTCGGTGTGATCGCCTCCATGCAGGGGATCCACTGCACCTCGGATGGGCCCTGGGTCTTCAAGAGGTTGGGCGACGAAAGGGCCCAAAGAGATTCCTATCTATGGCGTGAGCTGATCGACAGTGGGGCAGTGGTCACCAACGGCACAGACGTCCCAGTGGAGGATATCGATCCGATTGCCAGCTTCTACGCGTCGGTAAGTCGCCAGATGCTCAACGGCGATTCCTTTTATCCGGAACACAGCATGACGCGCGAGGAGGCGCTGCGCTCCTACACGCTGAACAACGCCTATGCCGCCTTCGAGGAGGAGCTCAAGGGCTCCCTCGAACCGGGCAAGCTAGCGGATATCGTGGTGCTGGACCGTGACATCATGAACGTACCGGAAGAGGAGATCCCGGCCACGAAGGTCGATTTCACGATTGTCGGCGGCAAGATTCGATACGAGAGCGGGGGCTGAGCCCGGGGGAGGTGGAGTACCCGACCTTCTCGAACCGCGCCAGCTACCCCACAAGGTGGTCCTGGTACACCCCCTTTGGAGTGGCAACGAAAGGTAAGCCCGCGGCTATTATCCGAATGCGATGAGAGGCGCAGGCCCGACGATTCTGGTCCTGGCAGGGTTCACCATCGTCTCCACTGGCGTTCTGTTCGCCCAGAGCGAGCCGGCGCCGGAGACCGGCGGCGAGCGTCCTGTTGTGATTCCTCTGGCGGTGGTAGAGCCACCGATTCTGGATGGTGAGGTTCTCGACGATCCCGCTTATCAGGGCGTCGTACCGGCCACCGACTTCTGGCAGACCCAGCCGAATGTGGGGGAGCCGCCCTCAGAGCGGACCGAGGTGTACATCGTCAACACCCGATCGACGCTCTATTTTGGCATCGTCTGCTACGACCGCAATCCAGAGGACATCATCGTCACGAGCAGCCGACGCGACTCGCCTCTGGACGACACCGACAGTTTTCGACTGATCCTGGATACCTACCAAGACGAGTTGACGGGTTTCGTCTTTGGCACCAACCCTGCCGGAATCGAGTACGACGGTCAGGTGACTCGGGAGGGCGAAGGAGGCTTTGGCTCACAGGGCGGTTTCAATCTGAACTGGGATGGCTCCTGGCTGGTCAAGGCGAGGATCTCGGAGGTCGGTTGGAGCGCCGAAATCGCCATTCCCTTCCGCACGATCAGGTTTCCGCAAGGACGCGATCAGGTCTGGGGTGTCAACTTTCAGCGCAATATCAGAAGGCGTCTCGAGGTTGCCTACTGGTCTCCCTTGCCTCTGCAATTCAATCTCTTCCGGCTCTCCTATGCCGGCACACTCACCAGCCTCGAGATACCCCGGCAGCAAAATCTGAAGATCATGCCCTACGTTCTGGCCTCGGGCCAGAAGGAGGGTGTGGAGGAGGCGGAGGTCGATCAGGACGAGAACGTCGGTTTGGATGTCAAGTACAGCATCACCCCCAGCCTGACCCTGGACGGCACTGTCAATACTGATTTCGCCCAGGTTGAGGCCGACTTTTTGCAAGTCAATCTGGACCGCTTCGACCTTTTCTTTCCGGAGAAGAGGCCCTTTTTTCTCGAGAATGCGGGATTCTTTTCGGTCGGGGTACCCGCAGAGCTACAGCTCTTCTATAGCCGTCGGATCGGGCTCGGACCCGATGGCCAGATCATCCCCATCCAAGGTGGCCTCCGTCTGTCCGGCAAGGCCGGTCACTACAACCTGGGACTGTTGTACATGGGGACAGATGACGTGCAGGATGTGGCACCACGGAATCAGTTCTCGGTCGTCCGTCTGGGCCGCGATCTACCCAATCGGTCGTTTATCGGTGGCATCGTCATCAACCGCACCGGCAGTGGGGAGTACACCCCCGAGGACGATGAGAACTGGACCTATGGCCTCGACGGTCGATGGGGAATCGGCGACTTCGGTACGGTTGAAGGATTTGTCTCCCAGACGCGGACACCCGGCGTCGAGGCGGACGAATACGCCTATCGACTGGCTGGGCAGTACGACACGGAGAAGTGGTCGATGTCGGCAAGCTACGCCGAGGTGGCGGACGGATTCAACCCGGAGGTAGGATTTCTGGCGCGTGGCGGCTACCGCAAACCGAGTGGGTTCATAATGCGCCGGATTCGGCCCCAGAACATGGGGAAGATCTTCGAGCTCCGGCCACACGTCTCGTATCGGGGATTCTGGAACTTCGAAGGCTTCCAGGAGACGGGCTATCTCCATATCGATAACCACTGGGAGTTCCGCAATGGGGCCGAAGTTCACACCGGCATCAACTTCACTCAGGAAGGCGTGACCGAGCCGTTCGAAATCACCGACGGTATCTTCGTCCCCGTCGGCACCTACAAGAATAGCGAGGCTCAGCTGGTGGCATTCTCCAACCAGTCTGTGCCCTTGAGCTTCGAATCAAGGCTGGTGGTCGGCGGCTTTTTCGGCGGCGATCGGTTCTCCTTCTCTCCCGGGATGCGTTTCCGGGTGGGCGACAGGTTCCAGTCGTCCCTGAGCTGGAATTACAACGACGTCCGTCTGCCAGAGGGAGACTTCAAGACCAACCTCGGGCGGCTTCGAGCTTCCTATTCGTTTTCTCTACGGCTCTTTGTGCAGGCGCTGGTTCAGTACAGCGACCAGGACGATGTGTGGGCCACCAATCTCCGCATTGGCTGGCTCAACACCGCCAGCACCGGCCTCTATGTCGTCTACAACGAAATCCGAGACACCGGTGCTCTGAGTAGCGGGATTCCCGATCGTAGTCTGGTACTCAAGTACAGCCACCTCTTCGACCTTTTCAAGTGAACAGTTCACGAGCAAGAGCAGGGTATAGTTCGAGCGCAGCGGGTGGATACTGCGTATGAACGAGAACATCAGCAAGCCGGCTTCCGGACGTGGGTGGGTCCTTACCGTCGCCGGTCTGATGATCATCATC
>Ga0255052_10001977_pt1 | contig 15001 bp, 7 predicted proteins | sample JV7_2_21_MG_FD_188632 | JGI IMG/M metagenome (GOLD analysis project Ga0255052, IMG submission 188632) | Seawater microbial communities from Jervis Inlet, British Columbia, Canada - JV7_2_21 | ecosystem: Environmental > Aquatic > Marine > Inlet | place: Canada: British Columbia | collected...
ACTGTTGGGTCGAACCAATCGCCAATTCATGAAGTTGATGTACCAGCTTCCTTCGACACGGTGACGCAACAGCACGTCATCTTTGCCGTCGTCATCAAAGCTGACAAAGCGGTTGGCCGGGGCCCACACCCGGTCTTGCGGCAACTGCCCTCGATAGCCTTCATCGGCTGCGCTGTACGTGCTGCAATACCCGGCTGCACAGGCTTTCACCCGGTACCAGTATTTCTTGCCGGTGGCACAATTCGGGTCATCAAAACCTGTGGTACTGGTCGAACCGATGGCTGAACCGCAGGTTTCACTGCCTGGTCCGCTACACCGATATATCCGGTAACCCATCGTGCCATCTATCGCATTCCAGCTTACCCGGGTCCAGTCGTCATAATCCCCGTCACTGGCGTTGATACCGCCGGGTTGGGCCGGGATGAACCTGGCAAAACCAGAATTGGCGGCGCTGAACGGACTGCAACCGGTGGTATTGCAGGCAGCTGCACGATAGTAATACACGGTGCCGGGGACCGCCCCGGTGTCATCAAAGGTGTTGGTGTCCGGGGATCCAATGGGTGGTCCACAGCTTGCCGGTGCGGTGGTCATACAGCGGTAAACCTGGTAGAACGACGCCCCGTCAACCGGGTTGAAGGTCACCTGTACGTGATCTGAATACTTGCCGTCGGTGGCGATGATACCGGTTGGGCTGGCGGGTACCGGGATCGGCGGGCCGTCAAAGCTTGAAACGAATTGATAGTGTCCATAATCATCCCACCAACCACCTTTAACGCTGACATAATAGGTACCCGCCTCCAGTTCCCGACTAATCCCGAAGTTTCCACGAATTCCACAACATGCTGTAATTTCGGTACATGCATCATCCTTGAGTGAGCCCCTAATGTCTGTAGTACCTGTCGTTTTGACGGTTAAGGTACCAGCGGCATGTAAAAATATTCTGAAGTAATCGTGGTCAACAGTAGAAGGAGAACTCCATTTTTCGAGCATGCCCGGGGTGGTCGAATTGACTCCGACCGGGGTGGCTTCAGCGCAACTGTTGCCGTGGTCGTCCAGACCATCGCTCCGATAGCCGGTGGCGTACTCACTGAAATCACCACATACGCCCGCTGAGCATGCTTTTACACGGTACCAATAGATTGTTTCATCCAGACCGCCGGTGTCGTCAAAACCGTTCTTTACCGGGGATCCAATCGGTGTGCCGCAGCTTGTGTCCGCCCACTCCGTACAACGGAAAACCTGGTAACGGGTGGCGCCCTCAATTTCATTCCAGGTGATCCGCACGTGATCCGCAAACGTCCCATAGGTGGCATGGAGCTGGAACTCATCCACCTCCTGCACGGCAATCGTGGGAGCACGTGGGCACCACCATCCACGGGTGCTCGGGGGTGGTTCAAACTGAGCATAAAACGTGCCTGTGCCCGCTGCGCTGAAAGCCTCGCCATCGAATTTCACTGTAAGACACTTGTCCCCACTCACCGTGCCCCGATAGCCATTGAAGTCAACCCGCAACCTGGCTGTATAGCCGATACCCTCTTCGACCCACCTCTTTGTCGTGGTCGAATTTCCGGTCGTATCCAGGGTCGCCACCAGGTCAATAGATCCACTTCCTGATGTGACGCGAAAATACTTGACGACAGTCATTCCAGTCATCAAACCATGGGTATAGTGATAAGCAAAACTCGTAGAGACACCATCTTTTGCATAAAACTCGGCTGTGACTTCGGCGGTTGCCGTTGGCGAAAAACACGCCAAAAGCATCAATGCAAGGATTAATCGTGCAGACTGTTTCATGGACTTACCCACCATCGTCGGGGATTTATGTGTACTTCGTTACTAATGTTTGGCGTGGCTAAAGTGATAAAGAACGTGTGGAGTGAAACGTGAATTTTGCAAAAAGACAGCATTTGACCCTCATTCAGCCTTGCCCTATGCATCCGTGCGGATTCATTCTTTCTATCACATAGATTACGCCTCTAACTTTGCTCAAAAGTCAATAATGCAAATGCATCATTTTTCTGATTTAAATTAATCAGTTACTTTGCATTGGAAAGGGTATAAATCAGACCGACTATGTATAGAAGATAAGTTTTTGAGCCTAATGTTGACCTTAGTGAATGACCGTTCGTGGCCGTTGGCTGCCCCAAGCGTGCGCACTTGGTCACAATCCGTTGTTCGGTTGTGATCTCAGCCGTTCAAAAAGCATCATTTTAATTGTTATAAACGCCGACTCTCGGCCAGTCCTCCCTCCCACAATCACCTTCCCAATAATTATCCCTGCCAAAGGTCGTTTTCCTACGCTGACCATGGTGAATTGTGTATGTGAGTTGGTAAGTCGCGGGGTTAAGCTGACTGAATGGTGACAGACAATTCACGGCTAGCAGCCTGTCGGACTTAACATGATCTACTCCGGAAAATTCGAATTTGGCCAGATTTCCCGCTCTTTTTCGTTAAATAGCGATGCTATTCGCCTCAAAAGATCGAAAAACCTGACTCAAATCGGCCTTCACCCCAGGGCACCTTCTCTTGATGCTGCGCATCAATTCACCTTGCCCTCGCTACGATCGGTCAAGTCCGACAGACTGCTAGCCCCGCGGCATGTATGATGACCGCTGCCCAATTACAAATATCCGTATTCGGAGTTTTCGATCAGCCCATGAGTTCCATCCACGACACGCTCCGGCAGGTTTTTGGTTTGCAGGAGTTCAGGCCATTCCAGCAGGATATTATCGAACACGTGGTGGGCGGTGGTGATGCTTTTGTGTTGATGCCCACCGGTGGCGGCAAATCCCTGTGCTACCAGCTCCCGGCCTTGCATCGACCGGGTCTGGGGATCGTGGTTTCGCCGCTGATTTCCCTGATGAAAGACCAGGTCGATGCGCTGGTGGCCAATGGTGTCAGGGCGGCCATGTACAACTCCACACTGGATGCGCACGAGGCGAGAACAGTGCTGGCCCGCCTCCACAATGGAGAACTTGACCTGCTCTACGTGGCCCCTGAGCGTATGATGAGACCAGGTTTTATCAGCAGCCTGGAGAATATCCCCCTGGCCCTGATGGCCATCGACGAGGCCCATTGTGTTTCGCAATGGGGACACGATTTCCGGCCCGAATATGCGGCACTTGGCGAGTTGCGGGAACACTTTCCCGCGGTACCCCTGATCGCGTTGACGGCGACGGCCGATCCCCAGACACACGAGGATATTGTCGCTGTGCTTGGGCTGCACGATGCGCGGCAATTTGCAACCAGCTTCGACCGGCCGAATATACGCTACACGGTGCTGGAGAAACACCGGCCGCAAAGCCAGTTGCTGCGCTTCCTGGGTAACCGGGCCGACAGCGCGGGTATCATTTATGCGTTGTCGCGCAAGCGGGTGGAGGAGATTGCAGGGTTTCTTTGCGAACGCGGGTTTTCGGCGGCGGCCTATCACGCGGGACTGTCCGGTGATACGCGAAAGTATGTGCAAGAGCGGTTCCTGCGTGACGAGGTGCTGATCGTGGTTGCCACGGTGGCATTTGGTATGGGTATCGACAAACCCAATGTGCGCTTCGTGGTGCATTACGACCTGCCACGGCACCTGGAAGGCTATTACCAGGAAACCGGGCGTGCCGGCCGTGACGGTTTGCCGGCCGAGGCATTGTTACTGTTTGGCCTGCAAGATGTGGCCACGGCGCGTTACCAGTTGGAGCAGGGTGTCAATGATAAGCAGCGCCGCATCGATGCACACAAATTGAACTCAATGGTAGGCTTTGCCGAGAGCCTGACCTGCCGCCGGCGGGTGTTGCTGGGCTACCTGGGTGAACACATGGCTGCGAATTGTGGCAATTGCGACATCTGCCTGGACCCACCGGAGCAATACGATGCCACCGAGGCCGCACGCAAGGTGTTGTCCTGTGTGTATCGCGTAGGCCAGCGCTTTGGCATGACGCACGTGGTGGATGTATTACGCGGTGCCGACAACGAACGGGTGCGTAAATTTGATCACGAGCGGCTGACGACTTACGGTATTGGTCTGGAACATAGCCAGGCCGAGTGGTTATCGATCGTGCGCCAGTTGATCCACCGTGGTTACCTGGTACAGGACATTGCCGCCTACTCGGTGCTGAAACTGACCCCACAGGCCCTGCGGTTGCTGCGGGCCGAGGAGACGCTGGAGTTGTCCCGGCCACGGGTGAGGGAAAAAAAGGCCAGGAAAAAGAAGTCCGCCGCAGCGATCGAACTCAATGCGGATGATTTACGGCTGTTCGAAACCCTGCGCGAGATACGCAAGCAACTGGCAGCGGAACAGGGCGTGCCGCCCTATGTCATCTTCGGTGATGCCACACTGGTGGAAATGAGCCGCGAACGGCCGTCGAACGAGGCTGAATTTCTCGAAATCAACGGGGTAGGCCAGGTCAAGCTGGAGCGCCACGGTGAAACTTTCCTGGAAACGATCGCGTGTGACGAGGCCTGATCAGCGCGACACTGCATTGACCCAATACGTCTTGCCCGTGGGCACTTCGCCATTCAGGTCGAAATATACGTGTGTCTTCAACCCGAACATTTCACCAAGGCGGACGAAAAAATGATAAATTTATTGCTGAATCAGACAAATATGAGTGTATTGGATTGTTTCTGGCGGTTACAGTTTGTCCTATCCGGTTGTGCGCAGCATCTGGCTTCACATTTCGGCCGATCCCTCTCAAACCATAGCTACCGCTATGCTTTTTCGAACGATCGACCAAACTGTTTCGCCAGCTACAGCGCACAACCGGATCCTTGATGAAATGTTCGGGCTAAAGTAGCCGGACAAAAAAAGACCCGGCGCGGGGGGGATGGCCGGGTCAATCATCTCAGCCTGTGGAGAGGCTGAAAGGGAAATCAATAATCAGCGGTAAGTTGTATCCAGAACTTGTTTGTATCACCGTAGACGGGGCTGTCGGTGTCAAAACTTGCCAGTTTGAAAAGGATACCGAAATGGTCTTTGAATTTGCGCGCGATCGAGGCGTCAAATTCCGTGCCGAAACTGCCTGAACCTGACTGTGCTGAAAAGTCGTGATACAGCACGTTCCAATTCCACTTGTGCACTTTGCCCTTGACACCTATAAAGGCGTCATTGAGACCCGCATCGGGTGTTGACAGAAACTTGTCGGCCCAGCCATTGAAGGCATGCAGGGTGGCCAATGGTGTACGGAACGCCTGTCCTGGGCTGCGGTGATCGCCACCGAGTGACTCGTAACCGGCATAGACAGTTGCCTTGCTGAAACCAACGGACAGATCGGCTCGCCAGTAGTCGGCATCGTATGCCACCGGGTTATCGGCATTGTCCTGCTGGCTTGCATACTCAATACCGTAACCAAATTTGAGTCCATCGCCACCGGTTGAGCCGTTGAAACGGGCGCCCCAGGTCCTGTTGGACAACGCCGCGGCATCCTCGTTATCAATGTCGTAGTAGTAAGCCGTCAATTTGCCGATGTCTTCAAAAGCGTAAGCCAGGTTGAACAGATGGGTGTTTTGCGCATGGTCGCCCGCGTTCACTTCGTCGCCAAAAATGCGGTTGACATTGTCCACGTAGGCATACTGCAGGTTGAGGCCATTGTCAGTTTTATGGCCGAACGAGAATGAATCATAGGTCTGTTCGTTCTGTCGCCAGCCTACATTACCGACGAAGCGGGCGTTGTCATAAATAATACGCTGGCGGCCCAGACGGAACTGGCTGCCGAAGCTGGCCTTGTATTGCACAAAGACCTGGTTAAGATCTTCGCCCGTAGGATCGGCAATCACGGGGTAGCCAGGCGGGTTAGGTTTGTTGCCACCTCCGGCGTTAAAGGAATCCATACCGAAATTGGTGACATAGTCAATTTCGGCCTTGAATGAAAACCCGTTCCAGTCAGCCGTCTTGTAGTTCAAACGGGCACGCAAAGGAATTGCAGTTGCGTCATGCGGTAGTGGATCCTGTTCAACGTATTCCAGTCTCCAGCGCAGACTGACACCCCAGTCCCCCTTTGTAATGGCCTCGCCGAAACTGTTTGCGGCGAAGCTTGGGTAGCTGCTTATGGTCAGCAGCGCTGCCAGCAGGGGCACCAGCACCCGGGCCGATACCTGTCTGTTTGTCATTACCGGTCTCCTTCGAGATCTCGACTGGCCACGGGGTCCCGTGGCCAGCCCGATGTCGGTCAGTAGATATCGTGAACCGTGTTATATATGTTGAATTTGCCAGTGGGGGTTACGAACTCCGGACCCTTGATGACGGTCTTGAGTTTGCGGGTCTTGTCATCCACCACCACGATGGCCGATTTCTGTTCCGGTCCGTTCCAGACCGAGAACCAGACTTCATCGCCTGCCTTGTTGTATTCAGGCTGCACCACCCTTTTTGGCCCTTCACCCAGGTCTGCCCATTCAGCAATTGGCAGCACTTCAAAGCCGGCATCCAGGTCACCGATGTCATAGACGGCTATCGACTGGGAGAACCTGGTATCAGGATTCAACGGTGCGTCCACCCACAGGTTGCTTGAATTGGGATGCGACTTGACGAACAGTGATCCACCGCCCATACCCGCCAGCGTGCGTACTACTTTCCAGGCATTCTCAGGGTGACCTTCAGGGTCGGTTCCTATGAACGTGACATTCTCGTTACCCAGTGCGCTGGTTACCCAGACAGGGCCAAATTCCGGGTCGGTAAAGTTGGCGCCACGTCCTGGATGCGGGATCTTGGTGACGTCTATCAGCGCGACCAGTTTCCTCTCCTTGGAGTCTACAACCGCAATCTTGTTGGACTGGTTGGCGGCCGTGAGGAAGTAACGATGGGTCTTGTCCCAGCCACCATCGTGCAGGTAGCGAGCGGCACCGATGGTCGTTACGCTCAGGTTATCCACGTCTTCATAATTCACCAGCAGAATTTTGCCGGTTTCCTTGACGTTGACGATAAACTCAGGATGTTCGTGCGACGCCACAATCGCAGCAACACGGGGTTCAGGATGGTATTCCTGCGTATCGACCGTCATGCCGCGTGTGGAAACGACTTTCAGAGGTTCCAGCGTATCACCGTCCATCACCGTGTATTGTGGCGGCCAGTAAGACCCCGCGATCGCATACTTGTCCTCATAGCCGTGGTATTTCGAGGTCTCCACGGAACGGGCCTCAAGTCCAACCTTTATTTCGGCAACACGTTGGGGTGGGTCCATCCACATGTCGATCATGTCGATTTTTGCATCCCGGCCAATGGTGAATACATAGCGACCGGAAGCGGATGGCCTGGAAATATGCACTGCATAGCCGGTTTTGACCACGGTGACCAGTTCTTTTGTGTCGCCGTCGATCAGCGCCACCTGGCCTGAATCCCGCAGGGTTATTGCAAAGAAGTTGTCGATATTGCGCTTGTGCTGGGGTTTCGTGGGACGGTCTTCCGGCTTGACCAGCAGTTTCCAGCTGGCAACCATTTCCGGCAAACCAAACTCCGGCGGTGCCGGTGGCTCATGTTGCAGGAAACGCGCCAAGATGTCGATCTGCTCATCGGTCAGGTCACCCGAGGTACCCCAGTTGGGCATACCGGCGGCTGAGCCATAGGTAATCAATGCCTTGAGGTAATCGATACCTTTTTCGCGGGTTATGTCTGTTGTCAGGGATTTACCGGTTGCGCCCTTACGCAATACACCATGACAACCCGCACAACGCTGGAAAAAGATTTCCGTGGCGCTATTGAATTCCTCCTGGGTTATATTCGGACCTTCCGAATCGATAAACATGCGTGTGTCTTCAGCGGTAATGGCCGACGGTGCACCCTTGTAGGCCATTACAGGTGCAGCTGCTACCGGGTGGTCGGAAGGCCCGGTTACCATTTCGCCACCACGGGCTGCGGCTACCTGTGCCGCGTTGATTTCCCCACCCTTGTTGCCAAAGGAGTTGATCACAAAGGTAACTACATCGGCTACGTCCGAGTCGCTCATATAAGAGAGGTTGGGCATGACTGCGTTGTAATCCATGCCGTTGACCGTGAGCGGGCCGGAAAGACCATTCAGGACGGCTAGTACTGCCAGCATGGGATCATCGGCAATGTAGTCAGATGCAGCCACGGGTGGAAAAGCACCGCTCAGACCCGAGCCGTCAGCCTGGTGACAGGCAGCACAGTTGGCGGAATACACTTTTTCGCCATTACTGATGCGCTGATCCAGGGTTGGCGCATTGGCCGAGGCAACCTCCGCAGCGTGAACTACGTCATCTTTCGTTTTGGCTGCAACCGCAGTTGTTGTAAATGCCAAACACAACGAAATGAGGATAAAGATTAATTTCTTGATGGTGATGCTCCACATGACAGGCAAAAGATCTGGTAATTTATTTTTGTGAAAATGATTAATGCAAAATCTACGCTAATGGGTGGCTAACGTAAATGACCTGAGTCATGTAAACGTATGTTGGGCTTTGGACCGTATCTTATCTCAGTGTTTTGATTGGTGACGGTGGACACAAATATCCACGGTTGTTACCACGTGAAGCGTGCCGAGAGCGAGTAGTTTCTGCCCGGACGGCTTAATAGTGGCAACATCGGGTTATCGGGGGTGAACAGGCTCACGTCCGACCATCGCCAATAGCGTTTGTCTGTCAGGTTGTAAATGCCCGCACGCAGGTCAAAATGACTATTTATACGCCACCCGGCAGTCAGGTCCGCGATGGCCCAGGAAGGCGTGTGGAAGCGCGGACCGGCGGTCTCATCAATACGTTCCTGTGCTTTTGTAAATGTACCCGTGAGGTTGGCATCCCATCTGTTATTGGCGGATGACCATGAAACACCCAATACCATTTGAGGTGGAGAGACGCTGTTTAATGGTTCGCCATTTTCCCGGTTTTCACCCCGCGACCAGTAGGCAGCACCTTTTAACGAAAAACCTTCAAGGGAGTCACTCCAGCCCCCGAGTTGTTGTTCCAATCTTACGTCAAGGCCATATATGCGCGCCTCGTCAATATTGCGGGACTGGAACAGCAGCACGCCGCTTTCCGGTTCAATGCCGATACGGGCCTTGGTTTCTATAAAGTCGTCATATTCGGTATCAAATACCGCCAGGGTCAGGCGCGTCCGGTCTGAAATGTATCTGAATCCCAGCTCAAATCCCTGCGAGGTTTCAGATTTCAGATCCGGGTTGGGGATGGCCCGGATATTGAACAGGGGGATATCAAGACCGATATTGGCATCTTCAAACGGTGGTGCCCGGAATCCGTTCACATACTGTGCGTATATTCCGACATCGTCATTGACATGGTACAGGATGCCCAAACGCGGGCTGATGTTATCTTCTTTGACGGCAACAACTTCCGTTTCAGGGTTGTCTTCAACATAGGTATCGTCGGGGCGCGGGTCGAGTTCATAGCGGTCATAGCGAATCGCCGGCACCAGTTCCCAGCGCCCGTTGCCCAGGCTGATTTCATCCTGCAGGAACATGCCCAGTTCATTGGTTCGGGAGTTTGGAAAATCCCTTACCGGCAGGTTCTCACCCAGTACGGTTTTGCTGATGGATCCGTCGACCAGGCTTTGCTGGAAGCCGTCACGAAATTCACTGGAATCGGTGCGCAGAAACTCGATGCCGGCACCAAGATGGTGGTCACTGCGGGCCAATAACACTTCCCGGAACAGGTTAAGTTCCAGCCCGCCAAGATCCTGCTCGTACTGGAAGTAGCGTTCAAAACGCACCGGGCTGCTTGATGCTGCGCGCTCTTCGTGGGTTAGCTGTCGGGTCGTCGATTCAACGCCAAATGCCCGGAGCACGCCATTACCCCAGGCGCCGCCGAATTGATAATCGATACTCAGTTGCCGGTTTTCATCTTTGTCATCACCCGCCAGAAAAGTGGTGCTTCGAAAGCGGCCGTGACCGGGCAGTGAGTCAATGTGTGTCTTTGCGTCTTTGCGATAGTCACCCAGCGTGACCCGCAGGCGGTCGCCGCCCTGGGTGTCGTGTGAATAACGCAAAAAATAATCAATGCTGTTCCATTCCTGATGATCAACCGGGGTGCCCGCTGGCGCCTTGTTATCCAGTTCGTGCCCGTCGCGCCAGGTTGCGGCAAACAGTAAACCATTGGCATCATTTCCCCATGCGGCGATACCTGAACCGACCACGCTGTCATTGGCAGACTGATAACCACCCCGTAATAAGTAAAAGGTGTTTCCGGTTCCCTTTGCCAGCAGGTCATCGGGGTCCCAGGTCGTGATGGCCATTACCCCACCCAGGGCATCCGACCCGTACAGGGTCGAGGCGGGGCCGTAAAGGACTTCGAGCCGTTTTATGCGGTCAGTTTCTGACAGTATTCGGCCGCCATCCGAGTAACTGCCAATTGCAAACCTGTCCCTTGCCGGGATGCCATCCACTTCGATCGCCACGCGGTTACCGCCGATACCGCGGATATTGATGGCGTTGGAATTGAAACGCGTGCCCGCGCTTTCAAGGTTCAGACCGGGTTCGTAGCGCAACAACCCATCCATGTCCTCAATAATATGGCGTTCGATAAATTCGGCGTCGATAACGCTGACCTGGCCGACCACGTCAGACAGCAGCCGCGCTGTTTTGCTGGCAACCACAACAATGGGGTCCAGTTCCACGGACTCCTGCTCAATGCTGCTGTCGTTGTCTTCAGCCAGGGTCGTCGATGCGATCAGCGACAGTAATACTGCCTGTTGCCAGCGTGTTCGTTGCATATTTATATCATTCAAAAAAGTGCGCAGCCTAGTAGCATTGACATGTTCATTAATTGACACAGGTCAAAAACATTTCATATAAAGACCCTGCCCAGGCCCAATTTCCTTGAAATTGTGGTCCTGTCAGCGAGTTCCTTGACTATACTTGACCTGAGTCAATGGGTGTCACGACCCAGAGTGTTAACGTGCGCTGCACAATTGCAGATTTATTTCAGGCGAATTTTACATGACAATGGCGGTACAAAATAAAAAACATATTCGTGCACAGAACGAAGCTGTAAATTTGACCGAAAAGTTGGATCAATCATGAAGTTAACCAGGGCTTTTCCTGCCGAATTGATAACCAAGTATGGCTTGGCTGGGCCGCGTTATACTTCGTACCCGACGGCCCTTCAGTTTCACGAGGGGTTCGACGCCGAAGCCTATCGCCGGCACGTACAAAACAGCAATGATGACCTGATACCCAGGCCACTGTCTTTGTATGTGCATTTACCGTTTTGCCATTCCTTATGTTACTACTGCGCCTGCAACAAGAAAGTGACGCGACACACGGCGCTGGGCGTGGAATATTTGCAACGCCTGGACCGGGAAATCGAAATGCAGGGGCGCTTGTTTGATCCCGACCGGCAGGTGATCCAACTGCATTTTGGTGGCGGTACGCCAACCTATCATGAAGATGCTGAACTCAAGCACATCGTTGAGCAGTTATCCCGGTATTTCTTTCTGAGCCGTGCTGCTGATCGTGAGTTTTCAATAGAAATCGACCCGCGGACCGTTAATAACGACCGGATTTCCTACCTGGCCGATATCGGTTTTAATCGGGTAAGCATGGGTATCCAGGACTTCAACCCTGCCGTGCAAAAAGCGGTTAACCGTATCCAGGATGAACAAATGACGCTGGCTCTGATTGACGCCGCTCGTGAATCCGGATTCAACTCGGTTTCGGTGGATCTTATTTATGGCCTGCCGCTACAGACCGCCAGTTCATTTGAGACAACCATCGATTCCGTGCTGACCGCCCGCCCGGATCGCTTGTCTGTATATAACTATGCCCATTTGCCGCATCTGTTCCGTGCCCAGCGTATGATAAACACCGAAGAGGTCCCGGCTCCGGAAGTCCGCCTGGAGTTGCTCGCCTCTACTGTTTCAAAGCTGGTCGATGCCGGTTATGTCTACATTGGCATGGACCATTTTGCACTCCCGGATGATGAGTTATCTATCGCGATGGAAGACGGAACCCTGCAGCGCAACTTCCAGGGTTATTCTACCTGCCGTGAGACGGACCTGGTCGGCATGGGGGTCAGTGCCATCGGCAAAGTCGGCAACAGTTTTGTACAAAACCAAAAGGACATACGTACCTGGCAAGCGGCCATCGATGATAACAAGCTGCCCGTCTGGAGGGGACTCGGCCTCAACGGAGAGGACCGGCTCAGGCAGCAGGTCATCCTGGCTATCATGTGCCAGGGGCATGTCCGCTTCGACGACTTTGAGCGCCGCTTTGACATCGATTTCGACGATCATTTCGCACTGGAACTCGAGTCGCTCAAGCCCTTACAGGAAGACGGGCTGATTGAGATAGGCGAGCACCACCTCGACGTGACGCCGACCGGTTTACTTTTAATACGGGCAATTGCGATGAAATTCGATGAGTACCTGATTAAAGACCATCAAGGCAAAGCCTATTCAAAAGTCATTTAGCGGGCCACTGTTCCATAGGGTTAAACCCAATACACACCAATCTGGTTAATTCAGAGCCGCCTTTACGGTTCCTTTGGGCTATAATCTGGCGCTAATTGTGGTTAAGTTCTGGATTGGGTAGTTAATGAGTACAACCAGTCAACAAATGCCCTATTTCAAGCGCCGTTCACAGGTCGCGTGCAGCCAGTGTACGCTTGGCAAACTTTGCCTGGTGAAGAACCTTGATGAAGAAGACACTGCCCAGTTTGAAAACATCGTCAATAAGTCCCGCCCGATTCAGCCCGGGGAGCACATTTTTCGTGTTGGCGACGAGCTGACCTGTATTGCGGCCGTTCGTGCCGGGTGTTTCAAGAGCTACGTCATAGACAGAAACGGTGAAGAACAGGTGCTGGGGTTTTACCTGCCGGGTGAAATCATCGGCTTTGACGCCATTCATAGCAAGGCGCACCAAGCCAATGTCGTGGCACTTGACACGAGTTCGGTCTGCGGACTCAGTTTCGATTCGGTTTCCGAAATGTCCAGGCAATTACCACAGTTACAGGAAGAGTTGTTTCGGGTTATGAGTGCGCAGATTTCTGAGCTTGAGTCCAACGCAGCTGATTTCAGTGCCGAGGAGAGAATTGCCCGTTTACTTTGCTCACTATCGACACGGTTTGCCAGGCGGGGTTACTCCGAGACCGAGTTTAACCTCAGCATGTCCCGCCGCGATATCGCCAGCCACCTGCGTCTCGCCACTGAGACCATCAGCCGTGTTCTCGCACGCTTTCAAAGTGCGGGCATCATCATGGTGAAACGGAAGAAGGTGACCATACTGGACGCCGACAAGTTGGAAGCCCTGGCGCGCCGGGACACCTGTTAACGATTGGAAGTGGAAATCCCGGTCAGCAGTCACTGGTCGACCGCTTATATTCAACTCGATGCCGTCGGAATGTGCCGGTGAACAAGCTCCTGGTCCTGGCCGTCGATGCCAAGGAACACATCCGCCAGCTCAAGGCGGCCGGCCTGCAAAATCTCGAGATTGTGACGGCCCGTGAGGCCGGTACCGTGGCCGACATGGCCGCTGTCTGCAATATCATGCTTGGTGATCCGCCCTTAATACGCGAGGTGCTGGATTCGGCAAAATGCCTGCAATGGGTACAATCAAGCTGGGCCGGTGTCGACAACCTGTGTCGACCGGAATTACGCAAAGATTATATTCTGACCGGTTTGAAGGATGTATTCGGCCCCTTGATCAGCGAATATGTAATGACCTACCTGTTTGCGTTGGAAAGACGGGTGTTTGACATGCGAACCAACCAGTCGAAACGGTGTTGGCAGCCATTGTCTTACCGTCTGTCCAAGGATATTGGTGTAGGGATTATCGGCCTGGGTTCGATAGGGCAGGAACTCGCGCGCACCGTGGGGCATTTTGGTATCAAGGTCACCGGTCTGAACCGGTCTGGCCAATCCTGTGACGGAGTGGAGAAGGTCTTTACAGTAGATGCCATGGCGGAATTTCTTGCAGAGCCGGATTACGTTGTGATTACACTCCCTGAAACACCCCGCACCAGTGATTTTATTAATGCAGACGTATTCAGGATGATGAAGCCATCCGCGGTGTTGATCAACGTGGGCAGGGGTGGTGTAATCAATGAGAAAGACCTGATCGAGGCACTGCAAACAGGCGCGATTGGCGGTGCGGTGCTGGATGTGTTCAACACCGAGCCACTCACCGATGACAGTCCACTGTGGACCATGTCAAATGTACATATCACGCCGCACAATGCGGCGGTCAGCTTTCCCGAAGACGTGGTTAAAATATTCGCCCAAAATTATCGCCGCTTTGTCCGGCGGGAGCCGCTGTTACACGTGATCGATTTTGACCGTGGCTATTAAAACAATTACATTAGCTGTTGCGAATTCGAACCGAGGAGATTGATCATGTGGCCAATGCTTAGATTGTGTGTGCTTGCTGCTCTTTTGATTTTGGTGTTTCCGGTGAAAGCGGCGGAGGCTGCCGGGGGTCTGCGCTATTCAATCACCGTGACGAAGTTCGAAAACCGGTCCGGGTGGGGTGGTTACTGGGATATCGGCGATGCCTGGGACACCGTGCTCACCGATATGCTCAACCAGACCGGCAAATTTATCGTCCTTGGCGAAACCGATATGCGCATGGCGGCCTTGGACGAACAGGATTTTGCCGCATCCGGCCGCACTGCGGGGGGTAAAAAGGCGCCTGTAACGGGTCAGATGACGCCGGCCCAGTTGCTCGTCAAGGGTGCCATCACCCACGCCCAGGGTGACACCGGCGGCGCTGGTGGCGGGGTTCGCATCAAGGGCTTCAGAATCGGCGGTAGTGGCGGCAAGGGCGAGGTGAATGCGACGATCTACATCGTTGATTCGACCACCGGCCAGGTCGTGGCTTCCAAGAGTGTCGTTGGCACCCACAAACGCAGAGCAATGGATGTCGGGTACGCGACCGGGAGCTGGGGAGCTTCATTTGGTGGACATGAAAACGATAATGTCGGACTTGCGGTCCAGGACGCCTGCGCCGAGGCGGTCGCGTTCATGCTCGAGCAGTTGCCGAGTTTCTCGTGGACCGGTTCAGTGGTCATGGTCAAGGGAGACAAGGTCTATATCAATCGTGGTAGCCGCGAGGGTGTT
>Ga0255052_10001978_pt1 | contig 14994 bp, 10 predicted proteins | sample JV7_2_21_MG_FD_188632 | JGI IMG/M metagenome (GOLD analysis project Ga0255052, IMG submission 188632) | Seawater microbial communities from Jervis Inlet, British Columbia, Canada - JV7_2_21 | ecosystem: Environmental > Aquatic > Marine > Inlet | place: Canada: British Columbia | collected...
CCGGAACCGATGGCGTCGATTGGCCACGAACTATAGTCACGATCCGCAAAATAGTCGTACTGCATATCGCGGTAGGAACCTTTGAAACTGACGGTCGCATTGTCCAGTTCCCCGACGGCACCGTCTGAATCCCATTGGATTCCCAGATTGAACATTTCCTCATCAACTTTCGACCAGGTGATCTTTTCTGAGGAATGCACGAAATCTCCGGCTGCGACATCTGCATCGCAGATCGCCCAGAAATCCTCTCTGGCGCCGACGTAAAGCCGACGCTCCAGGTTGCCTGCGCCACCGCCCCACTGCGGGGCATCGCGCAAGGTGTTCTGACATTGACCGCCGAGGTTGTCATCGTCCTTTCTGGAGATCGCGAGTGACGTGTCTATTGTCCAGTTTTCATTGGGTTGGATTCTGATCGCGGCCCGGGCCGCCTTCGACTCTGTGAATCCAGAATCAATATCCAGGTTCTGGTTGTAGTAGTAGCCGTCGAACTCCTCAGTTCCCACGCTGAAGCGACCGAATACGGTGTCGGAAAACGGCACATTGATCATGCCCCGCAGAGCCTGTTCGCCGTCTTCGGCCACGCGCAACGTGATACTGGAGTCGAATTCAGGCTTTGGCTTGGTGGAGACAATATTGACCAGACCGCCGGTGACGTTCTTGCCGAATAACGTGCCCTGGGGACCACGTAACAATTCGACACGCTCGATGTCTACCGTGCTCATGTAGCCGCCAAGCGAGGTCGGCACGTAGTGACCGTCGATATACATGCCGGAGCCGAAGACAAATACCGGATCCGGAAAACCGCCGCCGATGCCGCGAATAATGACACGGGTGTTGTTGGCGCGGTCATCGGTCGCCAGCGTGACATTCGGTACAAATCTGCTGGCCTGATCGATGCTATAGATACCTTGCACCTGCATTTGCTCACCCGTCATCGCGGATATGGACATTGGTTGATCCAGCAAGCGTTCCTCGCGCCGACGAGCTGTGACCGTTATTTCGTCCAGCAGAGCGTTCGCTGATGCGCTGCTCGTATCATCCTGCGCAAACGTCTGCGTGGGTGCAAACAGCAGAGTTGCAGCACCAATAGCGCCCAGTGCGCCGAGGGTTCGCTTAACTGCTCTTATAACTCGCAGGTAACTGTTCATGATGGATTCCCCTTTTTGTCCATAGCTATGCCGGTCAGACTTTTCCGGTGACCACGTCCCCTATAGTCGTGATTGCAGCAGCAGGTCGGAAATCTTGCGTTTCACTTGACCCGGTTCTGCAAATCGACTACTTTATTTTGCTTAGATTGTGCAATCGTTTGCACAATCTAAGCAAAATACCATAACCAAGATACGCTGCGCAACCATCCATAACCTACCGTCCCAAAAGTGCCTTTCGTTGCGAGCGGCACCGCATCGTCGAATACCCTAATCTGTGGCAAATTGTGCGACAGTTGCACCGGGTGCCCGGCATCGCAGAAACTACCGATCTTTGATCGATAAAGCGTTGGAGAAAATTTCATGACGAAGCGCGTAATCAAACGCCATCTGTTCTCCTTGCCGGCGCTCCTGGTCGCTGGATTTCTCACGTCATGCAATTCAGGTCAGAGTCCTGGCAGCGGTTCCGGGGAACCTGAAGAGCACTCCTTTGCCGGCAGGACCATTACGGTCGTAATTGGACTGGACGCATCGGCCGGAGGCACGACCGTTGGCCGGCTGCTCGCCAAACACATCGAGAAAAACCTGGAAGGCAATCCGACGGTCATTGTTAATAACATTCCGGGCGCATCCACTCTGAACGCGCACCTGCATGTGCTTCTGAAGGCCCCTGAGGATGGGACCACCATCTATTATGGTCCGCGCTCGTCCCTGGGAGAATTGCTGCAGCTGCCCGGTTTTTCGTTCAAGTACAGTCAGTTCACACCGCTTGGCGGCGTACAGATTGCCGGTCTTGTGATCTACGCGCGCACGGATTCGATACCGGGTGGCGTCGGCGCGCCTGCCGATGTTGTCGGTCAGGAATTACGCTTCGGTGGCATGTCGCCCGAACACGGTCGCATGATTATCAGCTCGATGGGACTGGACCTGCTCGGCATCAACTACAAGTACATTCCTGGTTATCCAAGCAGCGGCAATATACGGGCGGCGCTCATCAGCGGCGAGGTCAATGCGGCGACCGACGCCGCGCATGCCTATCTTAGTCGGGTCGTGCCGGTTCTCGTTGATGAGGGACAGGCGCTGCCTATCTATAGTATGCCGTTGCTTGACGAGAATGGCGGGCTCGTCGCCAACCCGATGGTCCCTGACGTTAGTTCTTTGCACGACTTGTACAAAGAAATCCACGGCGAAGCACCGTCAGGTGTTCTCTGGGACTCGATAACAACGTTGCTCGAACTCGATCAGACCATGCAGCATGTGTTCCTCGGTCCTCCGGACATGGACCCGGCTGCCGCAGAGACAGTGCGGGTCGGGATTGCGAAAGCCATGGCCTCCGAAGAATTTCGCGAAGAGGCAATGAAGATTCTAAGCTACGCCCCCGGAGCCGTTGGCCATGAGCGTCAATCGGAGATTCTGGGCGCCACATCCACCGTTACACCCGAAGTCATCGAGTACATCGAAGCTCACATTGCGAAGAACAGTCGATACTAACCTCGACAATACGTCACTAACCTAGGAGCGACCGGCGATGTTCGAAGCTTTGGTAGAAGGGCTCGGCCTCATCGCGCAGTGGCACGTGCTGGCGTACTTCGCACTGGGCTGCGCGCTCGGTATCTTGATGGGCGCGGTGCCCGGCATGGGCGGCGCGATAGGCCTGGTGTTGCTGTTGCCATTCACTTTCAGCATGGAGCCGGTTGCCGCATTTGCACTGCTGCTGGCGTCATGGGCGTCGACATCGACCAGCGGAGCAATCACATCTGTATTGCTCGGCGTACCGAGCACCGCAGCTTCGCAAGCCACCGTTCTTGACGGCTATCCCATGGCGAAGCGTGGCGAAGCGGCTCGTGCACTGGGTGCGGCATTCACATCTTCGGCGATTGGTGGAGTGTGCGGCGCTGCCGCACTTGGCATTTCGTTGCCGTTGATCTTGCCGATCATTCTTGCGTTCGAGTCTCCCGAGCAATTCATGCTGGGAATGCTGGGTCTGGCAATGGTCGGGTCGCTATCAGGGCAATCGATTGCAAAAGGTGTAGCGGCTGCTTTGCTGGGACTGCTGCTAGCGACCATCGGGCTTCCCGAGTCGCAGGCAATTCCTCGATACACGTTTGGCACGTTGTATTTGTTAGACCAACTGCCATTGATTCCGGTATTGCTGGGGTTGTTTGCCATTCCGGAGATCATGGAACTGGCGATCAAGAACGTGTCGATCGCGCGCAGCGGGCACGCGGACGATTCACGCGCTGGGTTGTTGAAGGGTGTTGGCGACGCGTTCAAGTACTGGTGGCTGGTCATTCGCTGCAGTGTGATTGGTGCTTACATCGGCATGCTGCCGGGGCTCGGCGCGTCCATCGTTGGCTGGGCGACCTATGCCCACGCCAAACAGAGCGTCAAAGACAACTCGCAATTCGGTCACGGTGACGTACGTGGACTGCTTGCGCCCGAAGCGGCAAACAACGCCCTGCGCGGCGGTGCTCTGATCCCCACACTAACTCTGGGTATCCCGGGCAGCGTCGGCACGGCCATCCTGATGGGCGCGCTGATCATGCACGGGCTGCGGCCGGGACCAAGCATGCTCAATTCCGAGCTGCCCATGACGTTCAGCTTCGTATGGATGATTGCGATCGCCAGTGTCGTTGCGACGCTGGTTCTTCTGAAGACCGTGAATCAGGTTGCGAAGGTTGCGTCCATGCCGGGGCAACTGGTCGTACCGGGTGTGCTGCTGTTCGTATTCATGGGTGCGTGGCTTGGCGGTGCATCTATCGGTGCCTGGGTAAGCTGCGCCGCGTTTGGTGTTATCGGTTACTTCATGAAAGTCGCCGGCTGGCCTCGGCCTCCCGTGATTCTCGCTTTGGTTCTCGGCGGAATCCTGGAGCGTTCGCTGCAAATTAGTATTCGCATTCACGAAGGATTCGGCTGGTTCAGCCGGCCGATTGTTATCGGCCTGCTCATAGTGATCGTCGTCACTATTTTTCTCGGTGCCCGCGGTGTCGCTAGAGATAGGGTCCTCGGGGGTGTTAAAGCAGTCGACGACAAAGTCAAGGCTGTCGACGCCGATACTAATTCGGCGGTTTCGCTGCCGTTGTCGTTAATACTCTTCGGCGTATTCGCTTGGGCGGGGTACACGGCATTGGACTGGTCACTGCCCGTTCGTCAATTTCCGTTGATGATCGCCGTGCCCGGCATGATGCTGTCACTGATCATCGTCATACGGGACCTGAATAGTCTTCTCGCGGTGAAAAAGGTGGCGGGTAACTGGAAAATGACGTTTGAGCAGGCAGGAAAAGACGCCTGGCTTGCCGAGGCCTTGCCATTTTTCGCTTACGTCATTGGCATGATCGTGCTTACATTGCTCGTTGGGCAGAAAATAGCCATTCCGCTGTTCATCGGTACTTACATTGTGCGCTGGAGCCACTATTCGAAGCGGATCGCCGTGGCCTACGCGCTCGCTGCCTGGCTGATAATGGTGTTCTTCTATGATCAGGTGATGAGCTTGCTATTTCACCCGTCGTACCTGGCGCTCTGGCTTCGACCGATACTGCCGTCAGGGTTCCCTGACTGGCTGTTTTTCTGAAGCGACGTTCGTGCCAAAAGGGATAAGCTCTATTTTCAGCGGGGCGCTATCGCAGTCGAACCTCGAACAACAAGGCGTGGCTGCATCCTCATAACCACCGGTTCTTTGCTCTTGCCACCGATTATTTCCAGCAGCGTTTTAGTTGCCTGTGAACCCATTTCATACTTGGGAACGACGACCGTGGTCAGGGCCGGATTCATGCGTTCAATAAACGGGATATCGTCGTAGCCGGCGATAGAGATGTTGTCTGGATAATTTATGCCCATTTCCTGCATCGCATCGATGCAGCCGAGGGCGAGCAGGTCGTTGCCAGCAACGACGGCCGTAAATCTGTTGTCTCGGGCAAGCAACGCTTTGAACGCTCTCCTGCCTTCGTCCACGGTGAATTTCGCCGCCACCTCAACACGGTCGGCCGGAAGATCGTGGATGCGAAGATAGTCTGTAAAAGCCTTGGCCCGATGGTAGCCGGTGGACGTGTGCTGTGGACCTGCGATGTGAGCAATCTGGGTATGTTTCAAACTCATCAGGTGGTCGAGGATTGAACGTACTCCAAAGGTTTCGTCGAGCACGACTGCATTGACCCCATCGCGATCTACCGTACGGTTTACGAGCACAAAAGGAATATCATTAGCGATGCACTCTTCGACAATTGGTTCCTGGCGGCGCGCCGTAGCGATAATAACGCCGTCGATTGATCGCCCGCGCATCATTTTGAGAGCACTTTGTTCCTTATCTTCTTCGTCGTCGGTATTTGCCGTAAGTACCGTAAAACCTGCAGCTTCTGCCGTATCCTGAATGCCGCGAATGATCGGTGGAAAAAGAGGATTCATTAGATCGGGTATAAGAACGCCAACCGTAAATGATCGATTCAGTTTGAGCGATGAAGCGACGATGTTCGGGTAATAGCCAAGTTTCTTGGCCGCTCTTTCCACTTTCTTGACAACTGCCGGTGAGATCTTGCCGCGCTTATCGGGACTCAGGGCGCGAGACACAGTCGAATGATGCACACCTACCAGGTCCGCAACATCGCGAATAGTCACTTTCGCCTTTTTTCTCGCATTCATCCGATCTTGCTCTTTTAAGATGTCCGCTTAGCTAGCGGCTTTTTGTTCTTCGATCCATGCCAGGATCGATACATGCAGCATTGGCAAAGTGACGCTGCCAAAGCCGACCACCCGGTCGTGAAACGCGCTCAGATTAAAGTCATCACCGAGTTCTTGCTCGGCCAGGTTGCGCAATCGCCGAATCTCCAGCATGCCGAGCATGTAGGCATTCGCCTGTCCCGGCCAGGAAATATAGCGATTGATATCGTTCTCGATATCGACCTCAGCCCAGGAGGTGTTGCTCATCATGTAGTCCACCGCCCGCTGCCTCGTCCAGCCTTTGGTGTGCAGTCCTGTGTCGACCACGAGCCTAGCGGCGCGAGCGCCCTGGTCGGATAGCAAGCCGACGTAATCCAGTGGCTCATGATAAAGGCCGAGTTCGTCAGCGAGCCTTTCCGAGTACAACGCCCAACCCTCACCATAGCCGGAGTTCCAGAAATAACGGGCGATTGAATGCACACTGTCGCCCAGTTCCAATGCTATAGCACCTTGATGGTGATGCCCGGGAAAGGTCTCATGATAAAGCGTCGATTTCGTGGTTGCGCGACCACGGTGTGTCGGATCGGAGGTGGCAACGTAATAAATGCCCGGACGGGAACCGTCCTCGGACGACGAGTGATATTCGCCGACACCACTCTTGGCAAAGTCGGGGTATGGTTTTACCAGCACGTCAGCCTTGGGTAGCCGACCGAACGCCCTGGACATGGCCTCTCTCGCCGCATCTACGGCGTCTATGGAAAGCTGCACCACTTCTTCTTCTGACTTAAAAGTAAACTGCGGATCGAAATTGATGCGGCGCAGAAATTCCTCGATGGAGCCTCCGCCATAATGTTTATCGATGATCGCGCGAAACTCGGTACGTATCCCGGCTATCTGTTCCAGCCCGATCTGGTGAATCTCGTCGGCAGGCATCTGTAAGGTTACAAACGAGCGTACTCGAGCCCGGTAGCACTCGTCACCGTTCGGGTTTTCGCTGAGCGCGATGCCGTCGCGTGAATTGGGCAGGTAGTCGTCCTCAATAAAGTCGGCATAGCGATGAATCGCCAGCACGATTTGGTCTTCATATATACGTTTGACGGCCGCAGTGAATTCCTCATCGTCTGCGCGCTTTGCCGGGCTCATAAAAATACTGTCGTCCGACACCAAAGCTCGTGTCTGCTCGGGCACGACTGTCACTGTGACCTGAGGTGCGCTGTATCCCATCTCGATGCCGAGACGCAGATTCGCGATTTCGCCGTCAATGTAACGTGCAACTTCGCCCAGCCGATCCAGGGTCTGTTGCCGCAGTTCGGGTGTTTCTACGGGTTGTATATCGAATACGAACGGCAGGTCTCTGTACCAGGCAGTCGTGCTGCTCGCCTGCCAGAGTTCGTTGCGGCAAACGCGGGTGCCGACACTGCTTTCAAGTTCCTCGTACATAGTTCCGTAACTCACCCAGTCGCGACTGCCGATTTCCTCAGGCGAGCCTATCGCGTTGAGTTCAGCAAGCCAGGCGTCCTCTTTCGCCTGGTACTCGGCAAGAGCCTCCAGCGAATTATCGAAAAGTCGGTCATGGCGCGCACCCTCGATCGAAATGTAAGTCGCCATCGTCGGGTAGCGTTGCAGGGTTGCCGCGAGAAATTCATCGGCGAGGACTTCGATTCGGCTGGGCTCAGGCTCACTTACCTCAGCTATATCGCTGCTGCAGGCGACAAGAATCAGGCCTATAGGCAGGACCACAAGGTGCCTGACACAGATTTGAATGCGCATAAATCATCTCCGCTGGGCGGGCATGATAACCGAATCACACACAGCGATTTCGGCATTTCTCGACCGAATGGCTCTTAGTTCTTACGCAGGTAATAATCGAAGGGTTCGCGCTCACCGCCATAGCGATTGTTGAGCCACATAATCAGCATGCCTTCGATCCAGTGTGCATTCTCGATGCCACCGAGATCGATTGCCTCGAGGCCCATGCCTTCAACAAGTTCGGCGACAGCCGCTTTTGCATCGGCACTATTGCCAGCAAGAGGAATGGATACTGGGCCACCCGACGAATCAGGAAGGACAAAATAACGGCAAGTCGACGCATCGCTGTGTACCCCTGAAGAATTTGTCTACCGGGCCATTATAGACGGTTGATAGTGTAGTCTATTCGCCCACAGACCCACAGGGGTACTCAATAATGCTCAAGGTCGAAGAGCTCTCGAAAAATTACGGCGATCTGGTCGCTGTCGACAAAGTTAGTTTCGAGACTGGCAAAGGTGCAGTGTTCGGCCTGCTGGGCCCGAACGGCGCCGGCAAATCGACAACCATCAATTGCATCTCCGGTTTGCTGCAACCGACGTCGGGTCACGCATCCGTCGCCGGGCACGATGTCGTATCCGACGGTAAAGCAGCGCGCCGCAATCTCGGTGTGGTGCCGCAGGAGCTGGCGTTGTACGAAGATTTACCGGCGGTCGAGAACCTGCGTTACTGGGGCAAAGCCTACGGTCTGCACGGTCAGGAACTCGATTCGCGGGTCGTCGAAGTATTGGAAACCATCGGTCTGTCGGATCGCGCTAAAGACTTGCCGAAGGAATTCTCGGGCGGCATGAAGCGACGCCTGAATTTCGGTTGCGGAATCGTGCACAAGCCGCAGGTGATCTTGCTCGATGAGCCAACGGTTGGCGTAGATCCGCAGTCGCGAGCGCGACTCTTCGACATGGTTGAGGCCGAGCGTGATGCCGGCGCGTGCATACTCTATACGACACATTACATGGAAGAAGCTGAACGACTTTGCGACTCAGTGGCCATTATCGATCACGGCAAACTAATCGCGCAGGGCACGCTGGGGGAATTGCGCGCCAAGTTGGGCGCTCGGGATATTCTACAACTCAGTGGTAGCTTCCCCGAAGAGGCCACCAGACATGCGCTGGAAATCCTGATTGAACGTGGCGATCACGATCTGGAAGTCATCTCGCAGGAGGAACTCGGCCTGACGCTGACCTTGTCGCAGGCGTCGCAACACCTACCGGCCATATTTGACACCGTGTCGGGAGCTGGAGGGAATGTCACTGAGACCAGTCTGCGCAGCCCAAATCTGGAAACCTTGTTTTTATTGCTAACCGGCAAGGAACTGCGCGAGTAGGGCGATGAGTTTCGCGCTGACGTCATTCAAGAAGGACATTTCGCGCTGGCGCCAGGACGTCATGTCCGTACTAATCTGGATTTCGATTCCCCTGATGATCGGTGGCCTGATCACATCGCTTATCGGTAGTGATGTGAAGCCGCACGGTGTCTTGCTCATGGTCGATCAGGACGAGTCCTTGCTGAGTGGCTTTGTCGCCGGAGCGTACAGTTCGGGTGAGCTCGGCGAACTGATTTCGGTGGAAAAAACGACGCTTGAGGATGGCACCGAACGCATCAATGAAGGTGACGCAAGCGGTTTGCTCGTTATTCCGGAAGGCTTTGGCGCTGCGCTGCTCAATTCCGAGCCGGTTACGCTGACTCTCAAGACAAATCCGTCACAGACCATTCTACCCGGCATCATCAGCAACGTAACCGAGATACTGCTCGATGCGGGTTTTTATGCGCACCAGTTGTTCGGCGACGAGATAAATACGATGACGAGCATGAGTGATAATCCACCCGATGCGCTCGTCGCAGCAATGGCCGTGACGATTCAAAACAAGATTGAGTCAGTTGCGCCGCAATTGTTTCCGCCCATTATTGATGTGGAGATTGTCGAGCCACCGCCAAAAGAACCAACTCCACCACTCGCGCTGTTGTTCTTGCCAGGCATGATCTTGATGGCGGTGATGTTTTCGGCTAACGGTGTCGCAAGCGACTGGTGGCGCGAGCGGCAGCAAGGCACCTTGCGACGATTGGTCTACGCACCTGGGCAGCTTGGCGCCTTTGTTGTCGGCAAAGCGTTGGCGGCTGCCGTGATCATCGGCATGGTCGGCGGGCTCACACTGATTATCGGTTTCTTTTACCACGACGTCTCATTGAGCAAATTGCCGTCATCCCTGTTGTGGGTAGCGCTATCCGGCGTGGCATTGTTCTCGTGGTTCGCGGTATTGCAAATGTCATTTGGTAGCCAAAAAACTGCCAGCGTCATTTCCTCGATGCTGCTATTCCCGTTGCTAATGGCAGGCGGCAGCTTCTTTCCGTTGGCAGTATTACCGGGCTGGATCGCGGTGATCGGACGTGCGTCGCCCAATGGTTTTGTTGCCGACCGCTTGACCGCTGAGGTGACGGCATCCAGCGCCTGGTCTATCGCTTTTTCAGACTGGCTAATTGTCCTCGCAGCGGCAGCCGCGGGGCTTACGGTTTGTGCATGGCGCCTGCGTTCAGGATTCGCCAGGGCATGAGAAGTATCTTCTTCATCGCCTGGCACGATGTGCGCCATCAGCTGCGCCAGGGCGGCACTCTCGTGTGGTTGTTCGTTATGCCACCAATTTTCTTTTATTTCATCGGCACCGTGACCGGCGGCTTCCAGGGAGGCTTGACGGGCGGCACCGCGACACCGATCGTCGTTGCCGCGGAGAACCCGGGATTCCTCGAGGAACAACTCGACCTGCGCCTCAGGGAAAACGAATTCGATCCGGAATGGCGCGCACAGGTAGTTGCCGATGCAGAGGGCAATTTGCCACGTCGCGTCCTGACATTTGATGCGAACCTGAGTGAGCAGATTGTCGCGGGCGAGCGCGTAAAGGCCAGTTACGACACAAGAGCATCGGCGTTGTCGCGTGACTTTGAGGCTATTCGTATCCAACGTAGCCTGTACACGGCTGTTGCTGATGTTGTCGCTGCAGAGGCACGATCGGCGGAACCTCTGGATGCAAATGCACTGGCCGAGCTCAATGCGGAAACGCGCGTCTGGCAGCTTGATGTATCAACAGCCGGCAAGCGGCAGATCATCCCCGATGGTTTTGATCAGGCAATACCTGGAATCCTGGTGATGTTCACCTTACTGGTCCTGCTAACCAGCGGCAGTTCGATGCTGGTTCTCGAACGATTGCAGGGATTGTTGCGGCGACTCGCATCGGCGCCGATGACTCGCAGCGAGGTAGTGGCAGGCAAATGGGGTGGGCGCATGGTGCTCGCCAGTCTGCAGGTTGGATTCGCAGTCATCGTTGGTACCTTTGTGTTCAAGATGCGATGGGGCCCGGATGTCGCAATGATCGTGGTTGTTCTTGCGTCATGGGCAGCGTTTTGTGCCTCCGCGGGCCTGCTATTGGGCAGCGTTGCAAAAACGGAAGCGCAGGCGTCAGGCCTTGGTGTTCTGGTCGCCAATCTGCTGGCCGCTCTCGGCGGTTGCTGGTGGCCAATCGAAGTAACGCCAGGGTGGATGCAAAGCCTGCAGAACTTCATGCCAACCGGCTGGGCGATGGATGCATTGCACAAACTCATCAGTTTCGAGGCGGGTGCTGTTGCAGCGCTGCCCCAGGTCATTACTTTGCTCGTTGCGTCGTTGCTGGTTGGCGCGCTGGCAATCAACCGGTTTAAATACGAATGAAGAAAATCACTGTAGCCAAACTGGAAGAGATCGAAGATCGACAGCCGGTGCACGCGCTCGTCGGAGATGTGGACCTGGTCATCGTACGTTTCGATGACGAAATATCCGTCATGTACGGGCGCTGCGCACATCGCGGTGCGCTGATGTCCGACGGTTTCGTCAAAGGCGACAACCTCATATGCGGTGTGCATTTTTGGGACTACCGGCTTGATACCGGCGTGAGTGAGTACAACCATCGGGAAACGCTGCCGAAGTTCAGTTCCTGGATTGAAAAAGGCGAAGTCATTGTCGATCAGGACGAGATTGAGGAGTGGTCAAGCAGGCATCCGCAACCGTTTCAACGCGACGAATATCAAGGCGTCTTTCAGGACCACACCGGTAGCAGCGACGAGCCACACGTCAAGTTTATCCGCAAGCTCGCCAATGAAGGCTTAAGCAAGGTCGGGCATCACGGTCCGGCGGCGGCGATGGGTGTGTCACGGAATCAGTTGCCTAAGTGGGATGACATTCAGTTCGTCGTAGGTCAGCTCCACAAATTACCGTTATTGGATGATGAGCCTGTTGGCACCGACGTCGTAATCGGCACAAATGCAAAGAAGCCGTTAACTCTGGATATTCCACTGTTTGTATCGGACATGAGTTTCGGTGCATTGTCAGAGGAGGCCAAGGTTGCGTTATCGAAAGGTGCTGAGCTGGCAGGCACCGGTATCTGTTCCGGTGAAGGTGGCATGTTGCCGGAGGAACAGGCGGCCAACAGTCGCTATTTTTACGAGCTGGCATCGGCGCGATTTGGTTTTTCCTGGGACAAGGTGCAAAAGACCCAGGCCTTCCACTTCAAAGGCGGGCAGGGAGCGAAGACCGGTACGGGAGGGCACCTGCCCGGCAACAAGGTCAAGGGCAAAATCGCCGAAGTGCGCGAACTTCATGAAGGTGATGCGGCGATTTCTCCGGCGCGCTTTCCTGACTGGACCGAGCTAAGTCAGTACACAGACTTTGCCGCCGAAGTTAGGGAGAAAACCGGTGGAATTCCCATTGGCTTCAAGCTCTCGGCGCAGCACATCGAAAAAGACATCGATGCGGCGCTCGAGATCGGCGTCGACTACATCATTCTCGATGGCCGTGGCGGCGGTACGGGCGCAGCGCCATTGATATTCCGCGACAACATTTCGGTGCCGACGATTCCGGCTCTCGCGCGGGCACGTCGACACCTCGATTCGAGCGATGTCGACGGCGTTACGCTGGTCATCACTGGTGGCCTGCGCCATCCCGCCGATTTCGCGAAGGCGATGGCGCTGGGTGCAGACGCGGTTGCCGTGTCAAATGCCGCTATCCAGGCCATCGGCTGCGTCGGAATGCGTGCTTGCCACACGAACAACTGCCCGGTTGGCATTGCGACGCAGAAACCCCATTTGCGCGAGCGCTTGCCCGTTGATATCGCGGCAGAGAGGCTTGCGAGATTCTTCCTCGCAGCCGTTGATTTGATGTCGGTACTTGCCCGGGCCGCCGGACATCATCATTTGCAGGATTTCCATCCGGACGATCTCACAACCTTCAAGACAGACATGGCGCAGCTGACTGGTATCGCATATGGAGGCGTGAACCCGCCAATTAAGTAAGCGGCCAGCAAATTCTCTCGACCTTGCATAGCCCTGAGTTATGGGTGTCCGCCCAATTATCATTGGAGCGGTATGCAGGGCACTCAGTAGTATTCAGCCAGAAACTGAGAGTCCTCGGGTAGAGAGAGGCAACAAAAATTACAAAGAAAATTCGCATAATTCAGTATGGGCTCGGACCAATCGGTTGCGCTGCGGCTCGGCTGATCGCCGAGCGCGATAGCCTCGAACTCGTGGGCGCTGTTGACATAGATCCTGCCAAGGTCGGCAAGGACTTGGGCGATGTGATTGGCCTCGGTAGCTCGCTCGGGATTGAGGTCAAGGGAAACGTCGCCGACGTGGGCAGCGACGCCGATGTCGTCCTGCATGCGACCAACTCGTACTTTGACCAGTTTAAAGGTCAGGTTCTCGAGCTTCTTGACACCGGTTTTGACATCGTCTCCACGTCCGAAGAATTGTCGTTCCCGTGGCACGACAACGCCGATGCAGCCACTGAGATAGACGCCGCCGCCAAGCGCGCCGGCAAGACCGTGCTTGGTACCGGGGTCAACCCCGGTTTCCTGATGGACTCACTGCCGTTATTCATTACCTCGATCGCCCAGAAAGTTAACCACATTGACGTGACACGAGTGATCAATGCGTCAAAGCGGCGGGGTCCCTTCCAGGCCAAGATTGGTTCCGGTCTAACGGCTGAGCAGTTCAATGTCAGGATGGCGGAGGGCCGCATGGGTCACGTCGGGATTCCCGAGTCGACGGCGATGATCTTCGACACGCTGGGCAAGAATCTCGTCAAGTTCGAAAACAGCGTCGTACCTGTAATAGCGGAGATGCCGGTCAAGACCCCGTTCTTCGACGTCCAGGCAGGACACGTTCGTGGACTGCATCAGACCAGCACCGCCCACACCGAAGATGGTAAGTTCTTGTCGCTGACATTTCGCGCGGCGCTGGACGAGGAGCCCGACGGAGACACGATCACTATCCAGGGCCGCCCCGATCTGATCGTCAAGCTTCAGGGTACCAACGGTGACCTCGCGACCGTCGCGATGGCGGTCAACGCCATCAAGAATACGAAGAACGCTGCGCCCGGTGTGGTCACGATGCGTGATCTGCCGATCGTGAGTATTTTTTAGGACCGTATTACCTCGGTTCCTAATTGTACGTAGTCCTGAACGACGATTCTGAGATGATCGACGAATCGTTTGCCGAGGATCGATAACGGCATAGCGTCGGCACTGATTACCTCAACCGAGTATTGCAACGGTGGATCGAGCATCCAGGTCCGGAAGTTTTCCTCGTCACCCGATCTTGCCGTGATGGCATCGACGATAGATACTCCGGCCCCCTTTGCGACCAGTGCTTTAGCGATATGGTAGGTCTCGGTGTAAACGATCTTGTTGAGGTCGACGTCACAACTTTCCATATGGCTGGACAACAAACGACCAAGCGGGCCGCGCGAACTCAGGCCGATGAACGGAAATTGCGCGAGCATCTCGACCGTGATGCGAGACTGATCGCCGAGGTCGACGTCTCGGGGTGTGATGGCAACGAATTCGCCACTCGCCAATGACTGCATCACCAGACCTGGCACGGGCACAGGATTGAATGCGAGGCCCATATCGACGCGTGACTCCAGCAGCGCGTCGGCAATTTCGTCGTAGTGCAGGGTTTCGATCTCGAACACAGTATCGGAATGAGCCTCCAGATACGTGCTGATCGCGGTCGGGATCAAGTCAATACCGAATGCCGGCGTCGCAGCGATGCGAACCTTGCCAACATCCGAAGCGCGAAGATTTGCAGCAACATGTCGTAGTTGCTCGACGTGCTCGTAGACATTCGAAACCAGGCCAAATAGCCGATCGGCCTCAGGCGTGGCGACGAGTTTGCCTTTGACCCGGTCGAATAGGGCATACCCCAGCTGCTGTTCGGCATGCGCCAGCACTTTGCTGACTGAAGGTTGCGATACATGGAGCAGTCGCGCAGCGTTCGTCATCGAGCCGCTGGTGTATATCGCGTGAAAAACCTCTATTTGTCGCAATCGCATCGCTGAGGGCCCTCATAACCAAGGGTTATACATTAGCCG
>Ga0255052_10001979_pt1 | contig 14993 bp, 9 predicted proteins | sample JV7_2_21_MG_FD_188632 | JGI IMG/M metagenome (GOLD analysis project Ga0255052, IMG submission 188632) | Seawater microbial communities from Jervis Inlet, British Columbia, Canada - JV7_2_21 | ecosystem: Environmental > Aquatic > Marine > Inlet | place: Canada: British Columbia | collected...
CGTAACGGCCTGGTTCACGTAGTGGGCGTACAGGGATTTTTGCAGGTCGGACTCGAATTGCGCGCCGTCCGTGCGTGCGACCCAGAATGGATATCCCGGGACGAGGGCCTCGCCGAATACTATGAGCTCGCAATGTTCTTTAGCGGCGTCGCCAATATGACTGATGACCTTGGCCAACGTCGCGTCGCGCTGTAACCAGATCGGTGCGATCTGGCACAGCGCGATTGTGAGCGATTTCTTTTCGATAGCTTTAGTCGAAGTGCTTGCGGAATGTCAGTCCGAAGGTTGCCGGCTCAGCTGGATACGAAAATAAGCCATCCTCCGCGACAGGGAGGTCGGCGGAACCGTGGTACCAACGCTCATCAGTGATGTTGCGGCCCCACAGCGTCAGGTTCGAATTCCAGCTGTCGAAGTTCATGCCGAGACGGGCATTAATCATTTTGACGGAGCCTTGCCGCGTAAGCGGATCGTTGTCGCCATCCGTGGTTTGATCGGACGCATAGGTGTACTCCAGGCGCACGAATGCTGACACATTGTTGCTCAGCTCAATGTTCTGAGTGAGGGCGACAAAGGCACGATCCTCAGGGTTGTAGGGAATCTTCTCTCCCGTGCGAGCGCAGCTTTCAGGCAGCTCGATTGGATTGAAAACACCCGGATCACAACCGGGGTCACCGAGACCCTCCCAGACACCGTACTGGCGTACCCAGGTATCCCAGGCCGTACCGTCTTCGAACGAGTTAAATTTACCTTCGTTATGAGCATAAAAGGCCTGCACCTCGGTGGAACCGGTCGGCCGCCACAAAACTTCAACTTCATAGCCTTCGACAGTGAGGTCGCCCGCATTTTGCAGGTTAAAACCAGTGCCGGTGAACGAATTGGCCTGGAAGTCTTCGAAGTCAGTCTGGTATAGAGTTAGCACCAGTTGCACGGGGCCATACTGACCCTTGAGCCCGAGCTCTATCGATTCCGAGGTCTCGGCCGAAAAGATCTGATCGAAAGCCACATTGATTCGATCGGTATTCGTACCGCCGGCCTTGAAGCCACTCGAATACGAGGCATAAAGCATCGTTGAGTCGGCCGGGAAGAATGTCAGTTTGACCGTGCCGGTAGTCTGGTCGTCGCTCAGCGAGTCTTTGACATTCGGCCGCGGTGCGAAGGGATCGAACAGATAGGATCCCCAGGCAACATTGGGTTCTGTAACGGGAGCTAGATCGCCAGCGAGTAAACCGTCGAGGCTGCCAAACATGCCGCCGGTTTGCAGGTAGGCGCCCGCTTCAAATAATGCGACGCAGGCCGCGCCACCCACGTAGTCGGCTGGCTCAGGCGTTGAAACATCTTCGATGCAGCCACGAGGATCCGGCGGTGGGCCATTGGCAGTCTGGGTGTATGTTGCGTCGATGTCTTTCGTCTCATCGGTGTAGCGTGCACCAAGGGAAATCGTAAACTTGTCGCTAAGCGCGAAATCGACCTGGCCAAATACGGCATAGCCGGAATGGTCCTGCTTGACATCGTCAAATGCGTTGGCGCCGGCAGGAAATGCTTCGGTGGCCGGGTTTAAGGCGCCGGCCAGCGGGCTTCCTTCAAGGAGTCCATCGAGCTGATTGATGCCGGCAAACAATGCCGGCATTGCCGGGTTCAGAACGCCGATATAGGAATTAAACAGGGCTCCGGCACTTGTGAGCGTTGTGCTGTCGAGGTCCTGGCCGAAGTAATACGCACCCGCTACCCATGAACTGCCTTCACCGAATTCGCCGATGAGCTGGAGTTCCTGCGACAGCGAAGACTGTTCACCGGTATTAACACGGTGAATCAAATCGGCATCTGAGAAGTCGATGTCGACCGAGTCAAAAGTTTCGAATTGCCGCACCGCCGTGATCGACTTGAATTGCAGGCCATTGTCGAAGGTCTTGTTGATTTCAATCGAAAGACCCGAGTCTTCATTGGTCGATTCCGGGAGTTGACTGACGGCTGTAACGTAGTCGCTCCAGTTCGATCCGGCCAAAATAGTGCCAGGATTTGGTGTGAGCCCTGCGAGCTGGGCGTTGAGCTGGTCGAGCAGCGGTTGTGGGTAGTTAAAGGTCGCAAAAACCGTGCCACCGACAAGCGCATTGGCGAACTGCGATCCGACGGCATCCGCAGGATCAATCTGCCCCGCGAGAACGCCCGGTAAAGCGCCTTTGTACATCAGGGCGTCGACCCGGATTGGGCCGACACAGCACACCTCATCGATCTCCGCATAGTCTGCAATGATGCGCATGTTGAAGTCGTCAGAGACGTCGCCGACGGCGAGTTGCAGCCGTGCACCAAGGCGGTCGCGATCATTATGTACATTTTTGCCAAACGCAATGTCGTCGACATAGCCGTCGCGTTGTGACGAGAATACTGTGCCGCGAAACGCGATGTTATCGTTGAGCGGGATGTTTGCAGCGGCGCTGACCTTGGTTAGCCCCAGGTCGCCAAAAGTCACATCAACAAATGCATCTCGATCCTGACTTGGACGAACTGTGCGTACGCTAATAGCGCCGGAAGCAGTGTTCTTGCCGAATAGGGTGCCTTGCGGGCCGCGAAGAACTTCGACAGCCTCGACATCAACGAGGTCGTTAATCATCGAGCCCTGCCGTGAGCGGTAAACGCCATCAACATACAGGCCGACAGAAGACTCGACGCCGAAATTATTCGATGTGCTGCCAATACCGCGAATGGCGAAGTTTGATGTTGTCGAGGACTGACTCTGACCAACAATCAGGCCGGGCACATTCTGTTGCAGGTCGAACATGTCCTTGATGCCGGCTTCGGCGATTTGTGTTCCCGTGAGCGTGCTTACGGCGACTGGTACATCGAGAATATTCGATGCGCGTTTGGTCGCGAGCACGACGATTTCTTCAAAAATGCCCGCCGGAACTTCATCCTGCTCTTGTGCATTTACCGGCGCGCCAAGCAGCAGCCCGGCTGTCGAAAGTGCCAAAGCTGCGCTGAGGCTGTATACGCGTGTCAGGAATATTTTTGAGTTGTTGTTCATTTTTCCCCCTATTCGCCAGCATTTAAGGCGTACATTATTGCGCCAAGAGTAGCATGGTTTGGCTTGATTGCAGCGCTGCGGGGGGGTTCGGAAAATGCGTAGATGATTGGCACAGCAGGGATTTCTGTTAGATTACCGGGAATCGCTCATAGCTTGGGAAACGGACGTTATGCAAGGTCTGATGATGAATACGCCGCTGTTGATTTCGTCGATTGCGGAGCACGGTGCGAAATTCCACGGTAGCCGTGAAATCGTATCGGTGACCGTCGATAATCCGCGACATCGATATAGCTATCGGGAATGTATCGACCGGGCCAGGCAACTCGCAAACGCGCTGGAGGCTCTCGGATTGTCGCGTGGCGACCGCGTCGCGACGCTCGCGTGGAATGACTACCGGCATCTTGAGGCCTACTACGGTATGAGCGGCGCCGGCTATGTCTGTCATACGATCAATCCGCGGCTTTTTCCGGAACAACTGGTATTCATCATCAATCATGCCGAGGATCGGTGGATCTTTACCGATGTGATGTTTGTGCCCTTACTTGAAGCGATCGCTGACAAGATTCCCGCTGTAGAGGGCTTTGTCGTAATGACGGATGAGGCGCGTATGCCGGAGACGTCGCTCAAGAACGTTATCTGCTACGAAACATTCATCGGAACGCAGTCGCCCGAATACACGTGGCCCGAGCTCGATGAGCGCAGTGCTTCGGCGTTGTGTTACACATCCGGGACCACGGGTGACCCCAAGGGGGTGTTATACGACCACCGCTCGACGGTCCTGCATGCCTATGCGGAGATCGCTCCGGACACGATGAGTTTGTCCAGCCATGATTCCGTGCTTCCGGTGGTACCGCTGTTTCACGTCAATGCCTGGGGGGTGCCTTACTCGGCGTTTATGGTTGGCGCGAAGCTGGTATTTCCTGGGCCTAAGATGGGTGACGGTGAGGTGCTTTGCGATTTGCTGGACAGCGAGGACGTAACGCTGGCACTTGGAGTGCCGACCGTGTGGCTGGCGCTGTTGCAGTATTGCGAGAAGGCGGGCAAACGCCTCGACAAATTGCAACGCACGATCGTCGGCGGCGCGGCAGTGCCGCGGTCGATGATCGAGGCGTTTCGCGACCAACACGGCGTTGAGCTACGGCAAGGCTGGGGGATGACGGAAACGAGTCCGCTGGGCGTCGCCAACAGTCTGAAAGCGGGCTTGCCGGAGATGACGCCCGACGAGCGACTTGATCTTGCCACCAAAGCCGGGCGGGGCCTGTTCGGTTGCGAGTTGCGTATTGTCGATGCGGACGGCAATGAACTGCCCTGGGATGGTGAGGCATTCGGACCCTTGCAGGTGCGTGGACCGTGGATTTGCAGTGACTACTACAAGCTCGACGGCGGCGGTGGAGCGCACACCGAAGACGGTTGGTTCGACACCGGCGATGTGGCGACAATCGATCCTGAAGGCTATATGACGATTACTGATCGAACGAAGGACGTCATCAAATCAGGTGGCGAGTGGATCAGTTCGATCGAACTCGAGAATACAATTATGGGACATCCAGCCGTAGCTGAGGCCGCAGTGATTGGCGTCGCACACCCGAAGTGGACCGAGCGTCCGCTGCTGGTCATCGTCAAGGCCGAGGGCGAGGACGTCAACAAGGACGACTTGTTGGAATATTACAAAGGAAAAGTGGCTACCTGGTGGATACCGAGCGACGTCGAATTTGTCGACGAGCTGCCGTACACGGCGACGGGTAAGATCAAGAAGATTGAATTGCGCAAGCAATTCGCAGACTATCAACTTTCCGAATAACGGTCATGGGCCGGTAAGCCAGAAAACTGGAGAATTCATGGGTGACCCCCTTCGTCTTTACGGTCTGAAAGCACTGGTCATTAATGGAGCGAGTGGCATTGGTGAGGCCGTGGCACGCACACTTATCAAACATGGCTGCACCGTTCTGGCCGTCGATACACCGAATAGTGGTGTCGAACAGCATTTCGCTTCAGTCAAGGGCATCGACGGGCATTCGGCAAATCTGACCGACGCCACGCGCATGCCGGCGCTAATTGAAGAAGCGGTCGAGCGCCTTGGCGGCATCGATATATTGTTCAACGATTTTCCGTTGCAGCCGGAAGCTCCGCTGAACGACGGTGATGCAAAGCTCGATAATCTGCTGGGGGCGCGGGCGGACCTCATAATGTCAGTATGTCGCTCCGCACTGCCACATCTGAAAAAGAGCCCGCAGGGCCGCATTATTAGCATCGGTTTTCTGCGCAGCCTCTTTGCCGCTGGCGGTAATGATGCTTTTGCAAAATCCGAACGAAACCTTGCGGCGTTGACCCGAGCCCTGGGTGCTGAGACCGGTGAATTCAGTATTACGGCAAACTACATTCAACCCGGCGCTATCATGACGCCAACAAGTCGTGACGTTTACAAGAAAGACATGGCTCTGCGGGACTACTGTATCGCCAACTCTGCTGCGCGGCGTTTGGGCGAGCCCGTCGATGTCGCAAAGGTCGCATTGTTTCTGGCGAGCGACGACGCGGTGTTTGTCAGCGGCACGGGTATTGTTGTCGACGGCGGTCGCACCGCTTAGTGAAAAGCATGCACCCGGTTCTCGATGACCTGATTACTCTTCTCAAGCTCGAACGCATTGAGAACAACATTTTTCGTGGCGACAGCCGCGACATAGGCAGTGCACAGGTCTTTGGCGGCCAGGTTCTGGGCCAGGCCTTATCCGCGGCACAACACACCGTGGAGGGCCGAGTCGCGCATTCGCTGCACGCGTACTTCCTGCGTCGTGGCGACATGAAAGCACCGATCATCTACGAGGTGGACCGCGCACGTGACGGTGGCAGTTTCTCCAACCGACGCGTCGTCGCGATTCAGCACGGGCGCCCGATTTTCAATTTGGCTGCGTCGTTCCAGGACCCTGAACCGGGGCTCGATCACCAGGCCGAGATGCCCGAAGTACCGGGCCCGGATGGTCTCAAGGACCTGGCCGAAGTTGCCGCGGATAATCTCGATAAATTGCCCGAGAAGCTGCGGCGCTATATGACCGATAAGCGGCCATTCGATTTTCGGCCGGTCGAACCAATTGTGCTGGGAGACCCACAACCTCTAAAGCCGGCCAAACACGTCTGGATCCGCACGGTGGATAAATTGCCCGATGATCACGCACTGCATCAGAATCTGTTGGCGTATGTCTCCGACTACGAACTCATCGGCACGAGTACGTTGCCACATGGGCTGCCATTCGGACGTGGCAAAGTCATCATGGCGAGCCTTGATCACGCGCTCTGGTTTCACCGCGAGGTCAAAATCGACGACTGGATGTTATATGCGATGGAAAGCCCTAATGCATCGGGCGCACGCGGCTACGCGCGCGGGCAATTATTCACTCAGGACGGCAAGCTGGTCGCCTCGACCACCCAGGAAGGTCTCATTCGGGTAGTTGATGAGCCGCGAGGCACGCGCTCCGATCCACGATTACAGGTCTGACGACGAGAGATTCAGTTGTTCGCGAAAGCGCGCAGCATTTTCGACGTAATGACTCGCCGATTCCTTCATTCCGGCAATTTCATCGTCCGTAAGTTTACGAATGACTTTTGCCGGTGCGCCGAGAATCAATGAGTCGTCGGGAAAGGATTTACCTTGCGTAACGAGGGCGTGCGCACCGACCAGGCAGTTGTTGCCTATGGTTGTCCCGTTAAGAATCGTGCTGCCGATGCCGATCAGTGAGTTGTTGCCGATCGTGCAGCCATGCAGCGCGACTTTGTGCCCGACGGTGACACCCGTGCCAATTGTCAGCGGAAAGCCCGGGTCGGTATGCAGTACGCAGCCATCCTGAATATTGCTGCGTTCACCAACTTCGATCATATCGTTGTCACCGCGCAATACGCAGTTGAACCAGACGCTTGATTCGGCTTTGAGACAGACGTTACCGATAACGGTCGCGTTCTCGGCGAGGAAATGACCCCTGCCCTCGAGAACCGGCGAACGGTCTCCAAGCGCGTAAATCACTGCGCCTTACCTTGTGCGGCTACTGCTGCGGTTGCCTTGGCAATAGCTTCAGGGTCGCCCAGAAACTCTCGCGACACGGGATTAAGCTCATCGTCGAGTTCGTAGGCGAGGGGAACGCCTGTCGGAATATTAAAACCTGTAATTTCATCGTCGGAGACCTTGTCCAGCATCTTCACGAGCGCACGCAGGCTGTTGCCGTGCGCGGCAATCAATACGTTCTTGCCAGCGCGCAAATCGATAGCGATTGTCTCGTCCCAGCAAGGCAATACGCGATCGAGCGTCGTCGCGAGCGATTCCGTCGCGGGCAAATCGTCAATACCGGCATAGCGAGAGTCGTGGGCCGGATGCCGTTCGTCGTCGAGTTCGAGTACAGGCGGAGGAATGTCGTAACTACGACGCCAGATATGCACCTGCTCGTCACCGTATTTCGCAGCAGTCTCGCCTTTGTTGAGGCCTTGCAGCGCACCGTAGTGACGTTCGTTGAGGCGCCAATCGCGAACGACCGGTATCCACATACGATCCAATTCATCAAGCATCAGCCACAAACTACGAATGGCGCGTTTCAGAACGGATGTATACGCAATATCAAATTCGTAGCCCAGGTCCTTGAGCAATCTGCCGCCATCGATAGCTTCTGCAATTCCTTTTTCGGTCAGATCGACGTCGGTCCAGCCTGTGAACAGATTCTTGAGGTTCCAGTCACTCTGGCCGTGACGACATAGTACGAGCTTGCCCGCCATGGTTTCTCCGTATGTTTTGAATCAGGTTCCGATCAGGTCGCGCAATTCGCGCGCGGCGACCGAGAGCGTAGCAAAATCGATCTCTTCGCGGAGCCGCATCTCATCGAGCATGTTTTTGAAGCGCTCGACCTGGGTCGTGCGTTTTTCCAGCCACTTGTCGACGGCTTCGGTTACGCTGTATCTGCCGCGTTTGCGAAGAATCTGTTCGGCAAGTTCGCGGCGCATGCAGAAGAATTCATCGCGCAACTTGCTCCTGGCGATGGACTGCCAGCGATCTTCGACTTCCAGGTCTTCAGCGCAAACGTGCAACCAATAGAGCCCGAGTTTCTGGTTAGTCGCGGCATACAGTTTCGCGAATTCCAGAACATCAGGCTTGTAATTAGCCGCCAGGTCGGCCATATCGAGCGCGGGCCGTGTTAATAAAAGTGCGGACATGCGGTGAGCCAGCTTCTCAGGAACACCCATATCCACATACGCATTCGCGGCGTTTTGGTGCCTGATTTTGGCCGGTGTCGACAGGAGCGCGCCCGTGCGCGTGTATACAGTCGACATATCCGCCTTAAGCCTGGTGACCACAGGTTCAATGGCGAGCTTGTCGCCGAAGCGATCGATCAGCCAGTAACAAATATGCCGAAGCGACCGGCTGATTTCGAACATCAGCGTGACCTGCGTCGTTGCCGGGATTTCGTAGTCGAGGCCCTCGATGGTCTTCAGTAACGAACCCGCCTGGCAAAGCTTACGGGCAATGGTATAGGCTCGTGCGATCGTCACGATGTTGGCGCCGGTGTCGACCTGAATTCGTTTGACGAACGACGGACCCATTCGATTAATCAGGTCATTGGCAATCAGTGTGGCGAGAATTTGCCGGCTCAGTCGGTGACCCGGAATAAATTCAGTGTAGCGACGGCGTAAGACGGTCGGGAAATAACGCAGCGGGTCGACGACCAGGAAGTCTTCGAGAGTCTCACCCGATGCGATCAGGCCGTTGTACAAGTCAATTTTCGCGTAACTTAAAACGACCGCAAGTTCCGGTCGCGTGAAACCCTGTTTGCGCAGTCGGCGGTCCTCAATTTCAGATTCTTCAGGCAGGTATTCGAGCTCGCGGTCAAGCAAACCGGTTTTCTCCAGATTCGCAATCAGGCGCGCCATTTCATCAATGCGCTCTACGGATCGGACCTCACTCATGCTGATCGCCTGCGTTTGCAGGTAGTTATTGCGCAAAACGAGTTTGGCTACATCATCAGTCATGGATGCGAGCAGGTCATTGCGCTTGTTACGCGACATGTTCTTTTTCTTAACCACTTCGCTCAGCAGAATCTTGATATTGACTTCGCGGTCGGAACTGTCGACCCCACCAGAGTTGTCGATGAAATCGGTGTTCATCCGCCCACCGCCCTGGCAGTACTCAATCCGCGCCAGCTGAGTAAGGCCGAGATTGCCGCCTTCGCCGATGACCTTGCATTGCAAATGGTCTGCGTCGACGCGAACGCGGTCGTTGCTTCGATCCCCGACATCGCTGTGACTTTCACCGCTGGCTTTGACGTAGGTACCGATGCCGCCATTCCAGAACAGGTCGACCTGCATGCGCAGAATCGCCTGAATCAATTGGTCCGGCTGCATGGATGTTTCGGCAGTTCCGAGCATTCGCCGTGCCTCAGGACTCAGACGGATGGTTTTCGCCTGCCGCGAGAAAACGCCACCACCTTTCGAGATCAGTTCGTCGTTGTAATCATTCCAACCTGAGCGATTCTTTTTGAACAAGCGCTGGCGTTCACGAAAACTCGCTCGAACGTCGGGGTCGGGGTCGAGGAAAATATGCAGATGATTGAATGCGGCGACGAGCTGGATCTTGCGGGACAGCAATAGCCCATTGCCGAAAACGTCACCGCTCATGTCGCCGACGCCGATGACGGTGATCAGGTCCTTCTGAACGTTGACGCCGATTTCGCGAAAGTGCCGTTTTACGGCTTCCCACGCACCGCGCGCTGTAATGCCCATTTTCTTGTGGTCGTAACCGGCAGAACCACCCGATGCAAACGCATCGTCAAGCCAGAAGTTGTAGCTTGCCGATATCCCGTTCGCAATATCAGAAAACGTCGCCGTACCTTTGTCAGCCGCCACAACCAGGTACGGGTCTTCATCATCAAGACGCACGACGCGTTCGGGCGCCACAACCTGCCCGTCGACAACATTGTCTGTGATGTCCAGCAACCCGCTGACAAAGGTCTTGTAGCATTCAATGGCTGACTTGAGTATCGCGTCGCGGTCGCCCACGGGTGGTCGTTTTGGGAAGAAGCCACCTTTGGCACCGGTCGGCACGATGACCGTATTCTTGACGACCTGTGCTTTCATCAGTCCAAGCACTTCAGTGCGAAAGTCTTCACGCCGGTCGGACCAGCGAATGCCGCCTCGCGCGATATCACCACCGCGCAGGTGCACGCCTTCGACATCGGGCGAAAACACAAAAATCTCGAACTTGGGTTTCGGCAGCGGCACTTCGCGAAGCTGTGCCGGATCCAGCTTTATCGAAATATACGGCTTTGGATTGCCGTCCTCACCAATCTGGAAATAGTTAGTTCGAAGCGTGGCGCTAATGGCGCCAGCAAAGGCAGTCAGAATCCGGTCTTCGTCGACATTGCGTGCTTTGGCAACGGCACGCAGCACCGACTGTTTTATTGAGAGCAACTTGGACCTGCGTTTTCCACTCTTAAGACCAGGATCAAACTGTATTTCGAACTGGCTGACGAGCAAACGAACAAGCCTGGAGTGCGCGACTAACACGTTTTCCATGTACGTCTGGCTAAATGGCATGCCAAGCTGCATCAGATATTTTGCATAGCAGCGCAACAACGATGTCTGTCGCCAGTCGAGTTTCGCACGGAGTATCAGACGGTTCAGACCATCATTCTCAGCCTGTCCTGCGAGGACTTGCATGAAACAGTCCTCGAAATTACCCGAGAGTTCCTCGAGGTCGAGTGCCGCGCCACCTTCATGGCGCAAATGAAAATCCTGAATCCAGAATGCATCGCCGGAGCGCAGTGTCAATTGATATGGGTGTTCGGTGTAGACCGCGACGCCCATATCCTCGAGCACGGGCAGCGCTTCCGATAGCGCCAGCGGCTCGTCAAAACTGTACAACATGAAATGCATGTCACCGGGTTCGCAATCCTCCGGTTTGTACAAATCAACAGATCGTTGGTTGCCGCTAGCCAGCATCTCCTCAATCCGTTCGATATCGCTGCAAGCCTCTCGCGGATTTACGTGAGTCTGGTAGCCGGGCGGAAAGACGTCGCGATAGGCGCGAAATAGTTTCGGTCCCTCGTCCAGACCGAATGCTTTACCGAGCTGGTCTCGCAGGCGGTCTGACCAGGTCACAACAACTTTGGCGATTTTCTGTTCAATGTTTTCAATGCTGATACGTGGTCGGTCTCCCGCTGTCGTATGAACGACGATGTGAACACGAGCGAGTGCTGAGTCGGCTATCTGAACGCTCGAATCGACTGATGTGCCGGAAAACTCGTCTTTAAGCACAGTCTCGATGCGACGGCGAATCGCCGTCGTGTATTTTTCACGTGGCACGAAGACGAGACACGAAAGGAAGCGTCGGAATGAATCTCGCCGCAGGAAGAATCTGACCCGCTGTCTGTCCTGAAGGTTGAGGATGCCAAGCGTCGTTCTGGCAAGGTCGTGAATCGATGCGTGAAACAATTCGTCGCGTGGATAGGTATTAATGATGTGCAGGAGCGCTTTGCCGCGATGACCTGCGGGATCGACATTTGTCTGTTCGAATATCTTGCCGATCTTGTAGCGGAGCAGCGGAATATTGCGAGGTGCTTCGCTGTAAGCGGCCGATGCAAACAAGCCAATAAATCGACGTTCACCGACAACCTGGCCTTTCTTGTCGTAAATCTTCACGCCGACGTAATCGAGATAGGCATTGCGATGCACGGTTGAGCGCGAATTGGCCTTGGTTAACACCAGCCAGTCTCGGGCGTGTCTGAGACGCTCCATCTCGTTGGTTAGCTCGATCGAATCGCCATTACCCTTTCGCGACAATAGTCCCAGACCACTGCCGGCAACCGGCGTGAGAAAAGCTTTCTTGCCGCGCTCCGACACCTTGTATTCGCGATATCCCAGAAACGTGAAATGATCATCAGCCAACCACAACAGGAAAGCCCAGCACTCGTCACGCAACTGTTCTTCAGCACGTTTCGGCCCGAAATTCAGCAAATCGCGCGCCTCAATCATCCTCTCGACCATTGGTTTCCAGTCACGCACCGCCAACTTAATGTCGGACAGGACCTGGCGAATTTCCTGCTGCAGGAGCTTTAAGACCTGTGGGTCCGTCTCCCGGTCAATGGCAAAACGAATATAGGACTCCAGCTCGCCTTTCTTGCCATCGGCTTGAGCAACGTTTTGCAGACGTCCTTTGCTGTTGCGCCGAACGCGAATAAGCGGATGCACAGTGATGTGCACGCCAAGATCATGACGATTGATTGCAGCGGTGATGGAATTGACCAGGAACGGCATATCGTCGTTGATCATCTCGACGAATGTGAAGGGCGACGTATAACCGTGCTCCTTTTCAGTCGGATTGTAGATTCTCAACAGCGATTGCCCTCGCCGACGTGTCGCGCCAAATTCGAGGTGATCAAGCGCGATTCTCGCCATAATTTTCGGCGACCTGCCTTCGAGATCCTCGATGGGCACGTCGGCGACATAATTTTCGAGATACTGGCGCGCTTGTCGCCGGTTGGGCAGGACTTTGGATGCTACGCGAGCGGCAAGTATATTGCGGACGATGCCGTCCTTGCGGTCGCTGCCTCGGCGCAGTTCTTTTCGAGTCACTTCTTGATCTCCGGGCTGACTAACCGCCTAGTTGGCGTGCCTTCTCGAGCAGCTGCTCGAGGATCGTATTAAAGGTCTGGTAGTCGGCGGCACTGATGTCCTGCAGTAACTCCTGTTCAAACTGCAGCGCGAGCGGTGCAATTTCGTTATGCACATCCCGCCCTTGTTCTGAGAGATTGAGTATTGAGCGGCGTCTGTCTGCGTCGGCAAATTGTCGATCGATACGCCCGCTCTTGATCAGTTTGGTGACAGCGCGGCTAACGGCAACCTTATCCATCAAAGTGCGCTCGGCAACCTCGACGGCGGACAATCCTGGATAGCGACCCAGTATTGCAATGACCCGCCATTCCGGAATGGACACACCGAAGCGTTTTTCATAAACCCGGGCAATATTGGTGCTGACAGTATGCGACGTAATGGACAGCCGGTACGGCAGAAAGTCCTCGAGAATCAATTCGTCTTTCATGAATTTTTGCTTGTAGCGATTTTATCGGACAGGGGCGCAGTTTACGACAGGTGGGGTGCAGCGAGATAGTCAGTTGACTGCATTTCGATCAATCGGCTGATAGTTCGATCGAATTCAAAGCCCAATCGCTGGCCGGAATACAGAATATCGACTGAAACTGCGGTGGATACGATCAGTTTGACGCGACGGTCATAGAACTCATCGACAAGCGCGATGAAGCGGCGCGCCTGATTTTCCAGGCGGCCATCAAATTGCGGGATGCCGGAGACAATGACGGTGGGGTACCAGCGAGCCAGCTCAATGTAATCGTTTTGGCTTCGCGGGCCGTCACAAATGTCGACAAAATCAAACCAGGCGATTCCTTTGGCGCACAATCGCGTCCGGATGTCGCGTCCGTTGATGTCCAGCATGCTCCCGGCGGTGATCTGGCTGGATGCCGATTCATCGAAAAAATGCTGCAATTTCATCTCCGCCGTGGCGTCGTGCGGTGACAGGTAAGTTCCTGCTTGCTGCAACAGGCGCAAGCGGTAGTCGACTTTGCCGTCCATGTGAACGACCTGTGTATGTCGTTTGAGCTGCTCAATGGCGGGCAGGAACCGCTGCCGTTGCAGGCCGTCCCTGTAAAGCTCGTCCGGCTCGGTGTTGGAGGTCGCGACGAGCGTCACGCTGCGACGAAAGAGGCAATCGAGGAGCCTGCCGAGGATCATCGCGTCGCCAATATCGCTGACGAAGAACTCGTCAAAACACAGGACTTGCGTGTCTGCCGCAATTCCGGCCGCAACCTGGTCGAGTGGATCTTCCGCGCCGTCGAGCGCCTGCAGCCGTGAGTGAATTTCGTGCATCATGCGGTGAAAATGGATGCGCTTTTTTTGTTGTATCTGCAGTGTCTCGAAGAACAGGTCCATCAAGAACGTCTTGCCCCGACCAACGCCGCCCCAGATGTAGAGTCCATTGTCAGCGTCGGCCTTGGAGCGGACTGCGCGGCTGAAGAGCCGCCGCAGGCCGCTGCTCGACTTACCTGCCTGCAGGCGCTGCTGCAGCTCGCCCAATAATTCGACGATTTCCAGTTGGGCTGCATCCCGCTGATGCCCATCCCGCTGCAGGTGCTTCTCATAGGCCTCGCGAATACTCAAAATACCGGTTATCCTTTTTATGGTGCAGCAGACGCTGCTAGAGAACGCAATTCTATATCTGAGTCCGGGGAATATGACAGAAGCTACTGAACGCGAGTCCATGGAATTCGACGTGGTGATTGTTGGTGGCGGGCCGGCTGGCCTGGCCGCAGCGTGCCGCCTGATGCAACTTGATGAGAACCTGTCCATCGTGGTTGTTGAGAAAGGATCGGAAATCGGCGCGCACATTTTATCAGGTAATGTGTTTGAACCGACCGGTCTCGACGAGCTGTTTCCCGACTGGAAAGACAAAGGCGCACCCGTCAAAACAGCGGTAAGCGGCGACGACGTATATTTTCTCACCAGTGCAGAGAAAGGCATTCGCACGCCGGGTCTGTTTGTGCCGCGACCCATGCACAACAAGGGCAACTACATAATTGCCCTCGGCCGATTGTGTCAATGGCTCGGCGAGCAGGCCGAAGCAATGGGCGTCAATATCTTTCCCGGGTTCGCTGCAGCCGAAGTTTTGTACGACGAGCAGGGACGGGTGACCGGTGTCGCGACGAGCGATGTCGGTGTCGGCAAGGACGGCGAACGCAAAGCAAACTATCAGGCCGGCTACGAACTGCTCGGCAAATACACGATTTTTGCCGAAGGCGTTCGCGGCAATCTCGGCGAGCGCTTGATGGACAAGTTCGACCTTCGGGCCGATTGTGATCCACAGCATTATGGAATCGGCATGAAAGAGACCTGGGAGATCGATCCGGACAAACATGACGAAGGACTGGTCGTGCAT